>Ga0105104_10001485_pt1 | contig 17570 bp, 16 predicted proteins | sample PPLLaktember2015_3_FD_87034 | JGI IMG/M metagenome (GOLD analysis project Ga0105104, IMG submission 87034) | Freshwater sediment microbial communities from Prairie Pothole Lake near Jamestown, North Dakota, USA - PPLs Lake P7 Core (6) Depth... | ecosystem: Environmental > Aquatic > Freshwater >... | reverse complement strand
TAGAACGCTCTGATAGTGGGCGTTCATCTAACGGCAGGACAGCTGATTCCGGATCAGTTGGTAAGTACCCTAAAAATAAAAAAACCAGGGTACTTTTGATTTTAAAATCACATCCTACTTCACGTAGAGTTCACCTTCCAGGCGAGAGTGATGAAAAGATGCGTAACCTGCGGAATTGAAAAATAAGCATTGAACGGATCAAAGTCGACATTGCTCTTTGCACCATTCTTTGCTCCAACTGCCACCGAAAACTAACTTACCAAGAAAGAAGAAAGTAGGGTAAAATACCCGCCGTATTGGGGAGTGGTGCAACGGCAGCACGCTGCGCTCTGGACGCAGAAATTGAGGTTCAAATCCTTGCTCCCCAGCAAAAAGACTCCATTGGGAGTCTTTTCTTTTGAGTGGTTCGTACTCACGCAGGGGAAGCGATGAAAGCATCTTTAACCAAAAAAGACTCCCGCGACCGAGTCTCTTTTGGTATTTACGAAAACCATGAATGAGTTAGAAAGTTCGCGCCTGCATTACCTTCATGGAGTCCGCGTTGAACCGCCTTTGTGCTAAACCACCCAGTTCAACTAGATGTAGAAAAAACTTGAGTTGGTCTGGCTGAAAATTGTCAGCTAATCTTCCGGTTCGACGACAAGTTTGATTGCAGTCCGTACCTTGTCTTCGATCGTCACATCAGCGAACTCAGGTACGCAGCTTACGTTGATGCCGTCATTCTTCAAATATCCAGTTGCCAGGACGAGAGCTTTAACGGCCTGATTGACGGCTCCTGCACCGATCGCCTGTACTTCCGCTCGATGGTGTTCACGGATCACGCCTGCGATTGCGCCGGCAACTGCAGAAGTCCGTGAATTGGCAGAAACTTTGATCATGTCCATGGGTAAGCCTCCTAACTATAAACTTCGATTTTTAACTTACACTTTGCTCTGTTCTTACATCGGAAGATACAAAGACTGGATGGGTAAATCAGAACGTCGAGTGCTGTAGTATTCCTTTTTTACCTGCCAACTTAAGTGTTCTCTCATCCTACATCACGGGATGATCAATCTAGAAGCATTGTAAAATACAATGAATTATGGTTCAATAGACATGTACTGTTTTCACATAGATGTTTGTACTGAATATTAAAAGCAGCTTGTCAGACCAATTTTATTAGTTTTTTTGCTGTCCTAATCAAAATGCTTCATGGAGAAGTTATGCCAGCAGAAAAGGTACGCGTTGCCATCCTTGATGACCATCAAAGCATCATCGACGGTTATATCTATCGCCTGGGGAGTACGCCGGAAATCGTTGTGGTCGCCACAGCGACGTATGGGGAGGAATTAGAGCAAAAGCTCAGTCAGCATCCTGCTGACGTTCTTCTTCTCGATTTGCACGTACGAACGTCACCGGAAAATCAGAATCCGTTTCCGGTGCTGCATGTGCTGCCCAATTTACTTCAAAAATATTCCAACCTGTGTATCCTGGTTATATCGATGTTTTCCGAGCCGGGTTTGATGCGTTCGCTGATTGAAGCAGGGGCGAGTGGATATATCCTGAAGGACGATCAGACTGCGTTCCGGGAATTGGGCAATATTGTTTTATCAGTGGCGCACGGGGGAATTTATTTTAGTAAGAAAGCACACAGCCTCTACATGCAAGCCAGGAATTTGGAGGAAGGTGAGTTGCTGACCCCGCGCCAAATGGAAGTCCTCTCGCTATGCGCGGCGTATCCCGATGCCAGCACAGTTGATCTCGCGCGGATGATGACAATATCCAATTCGACGGTTCGGAATCTGCTCTCGAGCGTTTACCTGCGACTCGGTGTCCATTCTCGCACGGCAGCTGTGGAGAAAGCCCGCGATATGGGACTGGTCACGCCCCGCCCTCCAGCGTTTAATGAGTAATTCGCAGGGTGGGATACCATTCCGACCTGCAGTTGTCTACGAAAAATCGGTAAGCAGATCCGTTGATCCCGGATTGCGAAGTTCTGCACTCAAATAGATTCCCCCCTGTAGTACATACTGAATTCCTTCAAGAATCCCAGCCGGGTTATCCTTGAGCAGATAGCCGCGCGCACCTGCCTCGAGAGCGCGGCGGGCATATTCGGTGGATAGATGTCCCGAGAGTATGACGCAGTATAAGGTGGGATATTTCTCGTGTAGTTCAGCGACAAGATTGATACCGCTCATGTTTGGCAGAGAATAATCCACCAACACAAGATCAACTTCCAAATCTCTTAATCGTTCGAGAGCATCTTCCGCACTCGCGGCGATAGTAACGACCTTCAGATTTTGGTCCTGGGCTAACATGTTGAGAAGAGCCTTTGCAAAGCCCACATGATCCTCAACAAGAAGAATGGAAGTAGTTTTCATGGATTGAATGTGATTTATTCGCTGCACAAATTCATCACCAATACTCTAAGCTATTCTGCCTATTTGATTTCTGTGCTCACATAAATTTCCCCTTCCAATACTCGCCGGATGCCGTGAACGATTTCATCGGCATGGTCTTTTACGAGATAGCCGCGCGCGCCAGCATCCAGGGAGCGACGGGCATAATGGAGGGAAAGGTGCCCGGAAAGCATCACACAAGGCAGCTCAGGATATTTTGCGTGGAGCGCAACCACGAGGCTGATGCCACTCCGGTGGGGCAGGGAAACATCCACCAGCACGAGATCAAGTTGCAGGTCCGGAATCTTTTCGAGCGCTTCTTCGGCGGAGGTAGCAATTCCAACAACATCCAGGTTTCCCTTCTCATGCAACACGCGCAGAAGGGCTTTAGCAAAGATGATATGGTCTTCCACTACAAGGATCGAAGTCATGATTATCAGCCTGGTTGTTCATGAGGGACATCGATGGTCACCTCAGTGCCTTTCCCGGGTTGAGATTTCACGTCCATGGTGCAACTTAAAAGATTAAGGCGATAGCGCAGGCTCAACAAACCATGTGAGCGGTTTCGATCTTGCAGGGCTTCCTCTCCATCAAAGCCTTTACCTTTATCGCTGATGGTGAGATATAAACGATCATTCTTCCGTTCAAAATGAACAGTAGCTTCCAGCGTCCCGGAATGTTTTACCACATTGAAGAGTAATTCGCGCACGGCATAAAACACCAGCACCCGTAATTTTTCTTCTAGCTGAGGGAGCTTCTCAGTGGCTTTGACTTGCACGTTCAAGCCATACTGCTCCTGCATCTGGGATGCCAGCCAGATCACTGCCTCGTATAAGCCTTCTCCATGCAGAATCGGCGGGCTGAGATCCACGCTGAGTTGCCGCGTGACTTTGATCGCCTCCGCCAGCCACTCCTCTAGTTGTGGAAAATCAACTGCGAACGCCTGAAGATCGTTCTTTTCATAAGCATCCTTCAGAAAGGACATCTGCATCTGGACGGCAAAGATGCGCTGTTGCAGGTCATCGTGCAGGATCTGGGCAAGCCGGTGACGCTCAGCCTGTTCGGTGGAAGTGAGATCAGAAGCCAGGGAGCGGATCTGCTGTTCGGCGTCGACGCGGTCGGAGATATCGATGAAGGCTGTGATCAGTGCACCCCTGTTATCCAGGTTGATATATTGAACAGACGCCAGGATGTCGCGCGTTTCTCCTGAGGGGCGCTTGACCTGCGTTTCATAGCCTCCGATCCGGCCCTCCCTTTTGACACGATCCATGAATTCATTGCTCCTGATCGTTCTCAACCCCGGACCGAGGTCAAATTCATTCACGCTATGACCGATCACATCCTCAAGTTTGAGATCAAAGTAGTGGAGGAATTCCACGTTGACATTTAGGAAGACATCATCCTCCAAGCTGGTGAGGGCAGTCGGGACGGGGTTGGCATTGAAAAGCGCATAGAATAGATCGCGGGTCTCTCTCAGTCGATTGTTGAGGTCATCCAATTCCTGCGTGCGCTCCCGAACGCGTTGTTCCAAAGTCTCGTTCGCAAGGCGGAGCTTTTCTTTACTCTCCTTGAGCGCTGTGATGTTAATGAAGGTAATGACCACGCCCACAACATGATCTTTTGTGGTGAGGAATGGACGGAAACGAAGCAGATACCACTCGCCTCTTTCTGTCTGCACTTCCTGCTCCAGCGGAATAAGTTGGCGCAGGACCTGCTCGGCATCCTGCATAAACATGTCATATTTCAGCTTGTGGGTCAGGTGACCGATGGGGCGGCCTCGATCACCTGGCATGATATTGATGATGTCATTGACTCCCGCAGTAAAGCGCTGGATGCGCAGCTCACGATCCAGGAACAGCGTGCCGATTCCTGTGGCACCCATCAGGTTTTCCAGTTCCTGGTGAGCCTGCGAGAGTTCCTCCAGTTTGTTCTTCATGTCATTGTTTACGGTCTGCAGCTCTTCATTGACCGATTGCAGTTCTTCCTTGCTCGTCTCCAGTTCCTCGGTGGCAGAGCGATATTCCTCATTGATGGATTGCAATTCCTCGTTGGCAGCCTTCATCTCCTCGTTGGAACTGTCATACTCCTCGATTGTGACTTGCAACTGCTCCCGCAGGTGCTGCACCTCCGACTGTAATTGTGGCACCAGTGAATTCTGTTCCGCCTGACTGGCGGGTTGAATTGACTCTGAACCTGCGCTGTCAATAGAATCATCCAACTCATGTTCAAGGAACAGGACCAAGGCTTGTTTCTCCAGCGTTCTGCCCTGATCTTTTACCTCGATACGTGGTCGGACGGAAAGGACGACCCGACGAGGGTGACCATTGAATTGCACGAAGACAGGCCCACTGACGATGGCGCGGTCTTTTTCGAATGCCTGAAAGACAGCAGAACGCAGTTCCATTTGTAGTTCAGGACGTACAAGTTTGAGCAGGTCGCCGGTGATCGGTCCCTTGGGTTGGAACAGGTAGCGTCCCGCCGTCTCGGAAACATGCAGGACCGTATACCTGTCATTGATAATGACACTCGGCGGTCCATATATTTCCAATGCGCGGTCATGCAGCGCATTGAAAGTAAGGAACTCATCCGTGTACCTATCTGTGTGTGGCCGCATCAAGGCTTCAGAATCGATCGAACGGCGACTCCGTCGCAGAGTCAGTGGCAGGGAAGGCACGTGCGGTCTTTCGCTCTGCCAGGGTTTGGCTTGATAGATGCGGTGAGTTTTGTCCCTGGTGTCGAACAACTCAGGCAGGTACTCGGCTGATTCCGAGATACCCAGAAAGAGATAACCGCCCGGATGGAGCGCGTAGTGAAAGATATCAAATACTTTGTCCTGTACTTCACGCTGCAAATAGATCAAAACATTGCGGCAGGCGATCAGATCCTGGTGGGAAAAAGGCGGGTCACGCAGCACATTATGACTGGTGAAAAGCACTGTATCACGCAGTTCGTGCTTCACGCGGTAATGCTCACCTTCGTGGCTGAAGAAACGTTGTAGACGTTCCGGGCTGACATCGGCTTCGATGGCTGAGGGATAGACTCCCACCCGGGCGCGTGCGATCGAGCTATCGTCCAGGTCGGAGGCGAAAATCTGAAAGTGTGGGTGGATGTTCAGCCTGGTAGCCTCCTCGAAGAGCAGCATGGCAAGCCCGTAGGCTTCCTCGCCGGTTGCACAACCGATGGACCAGATCCGGATTTCGTCTCTTTCATCCTTTCTCTCGAAGAGAGCCGGAATCACATGTTTCTCAAGTGCCAGCCACGATTCACGATCGCGGAAGAAGTTCGTGACGCCAATGAGGATATCGTTGAAGATGGCTTGCGCCTCATTGGCGGTATGGCGCAGGTAATTCAAATAAGCTGCCAGGGTTGTAAACCCATTCAACTGCATCCGCCGCTCGATCCGCCGCAGGATGGTCGAGGGCTTGTACTGATTGAAATCATGCCCGGTGCGTGCATGGACCTGCGATAGGATACGGTGCAAAGTATCCGCTTCCTCCTCGGTGAGCTGGCCCGGGTCATGCGGCAATTGCGGACGATGCTGAATATAATCCACGAGTTTCTCAGCCAGTTGGTGAGCAGGGAGAACAACATCTGCCAAGCCCGTTTCAATGGCGGCGCGGGGCATGCTGTCATACTCTGCATCATGCGGATGCTGGACCATGATCACGCCGCCTAATTCTTTGATATCCTTAATGCCGACAGAGCCATCTGTCCCGCCGCCGGAGAGGATAACGGCAATGGGGTCAGAATGACCGCTGGTTGCCATGCTGCGAAAAAAATGGTCAATGGGCGTGCGCTTACCGTGCGGCTCCGTGAACTCAACCGTTTCCAGGTGAGTATCCGTCATGAGGATGCTGCGATTGGGCGGGATCACATAAACGTGATTAGGCTCCACCTTGATCTTTTTGGAGACCTGCCGGGTGGGCATCTGCGTATGCTTCTGCAGAAGTTCAGCCATATGGCTTTCATGTTCGGGGTGGAGATGTGTGATCACCACGAATGCCATGCCGGTATCGGAGTTTAGAGCGTCGAAGAAGGAGCGCAGCGCGGACAACCCGCCAGCCGAGGCACCAATACCAACAATCGTCAAGCCTCGATCTGTATTCGAGGGCTCGACGGGGACTTTCGCTTCGATTTTCTTTGTTGTCTTCGTAGGTGTGGGGATTTGCTCTGATTTTTTGATGTTGCTTTTTGATGCCATCGGATCGCGAGTGGTTACTTCCTTTTCTTCTTTACTGTTCAAGTTTGCGAATTGATGTAACCTTGTTTTTTCATTATACACTGTCTGTTCATCATGTGCAGACCGCTTCGAGAAAAATTTGTGATAAGTCTCACAGGTTCTATCGAACCTGTCTCCGACAACAACCATCCTGCTGGAAGCACCGCGCACGCCGCTCTCGATTGATAGCAGTATCGTATTCTGATATGAATTGAAAGATCGTGGATGATATATTTTGTACATTCTTGAATGAGGAGCCGCGTTTCCATGTTGTGAATTTCAATTTTGTCAATCTCCACTGAGTGGATTCTCATAAATGACCAGAACCAGGAAGGGTATAATTCTTCCACACCGTCGGCTATCACCAAAAATGAAGCGAAACTTTCAAAACCGAATGGGGTTTCGATGGTAAGCACCAAGGAGTAAAAGAAATGACAGTTGAGAGCACAAAAGTATCTTTTTTTGATCGTCCCAATATCGAGATGGGAACAATAAATATTGGACAGGGCATTCCTTTTGGCATTGAGTGTGTCACGAATCCAGCCATCGGTATAGGTGGTGTCTATGGAACGTGGGGTGACAGTTACGATAATGACTCCCTGCCTGCGTTTCTGGAACAGCGTCTTGGACATCCGATCCCTGCGAACGAAAGGCTGAATCTGTCCGAGCTTGGTTTCCTCAACCGCCACCATATCCCTCTAAACCTGACCACGGAACAACACGCCGAGCTCGAAGTCGAAGTCGGGACGCGCTTCCTCAGTCAAGCCATCAAGGCTTGCAACTGGCAGCCCTCCGAAGTTGAAGCTGTATTGATCGGCATGAGTGCACCCGTCTCAGAGGATTACCTTAATCGCATCACAAAAGCTGCGGGGATTCCTGATAGTGCGTTGAAAGTTTCCACCCATAAAGCTTGTGACGGTTCCACCAGCAGCCTGCATCTTGCACTGAACCCTGCATTGCCGGAGAACAAACAGCTCGACCAGAATATAGCAGAGTCACTATATGGAAAGAAAGTATTGGTCGGCGGGATTGAAGGATTGAGTCGCTTTATCGTATCGTCACATGACCCGATTGCCTTGCAGATGTTTGGCAATGCCGCGGGGATTGTCGGTGTGATTCCCGGCAAGACCATGAAATTCCTGGCTGGTAGATCGCGCGAAGTATTCGATGATGAGGGCGTCCTGCAAGTCGCGATGTATTACCCGCATTCGAAACTCAAGGCTGAAGGCGAATCAAATGTCGATGTGACCGAACCCATGATGAACAACATCCGTGTGGCCGGCTTGATGCACGAGCCGGAAGATGGTTCTTCCATTGCGATGGCTGGACCCATGGGCATGGTCAAATTATTTGTGCGTACAGGCGTGCAGGTGGTGCGGGATGTCTACGCTGCCTACCAATCCAAGCTGGATGAGCTGGGAATGGCTGGCAAGTCGCTGGCAGTCGCGATTGTCCATCATGCCAATTTCAAGATCAATAAGCTCAAGGAAAAACACCTTCAGAATGAAGGGATTGTCCTGCCGATGCCGTGGCTGTTAACCGAATTTGGAAATGTAAGCGCGGCTTCGAACATGATCGCGTTCCTGCGGGAATTACCCAATCTGAAACCATTCGACCATGTCCTGATCGATGGCTTCGGCGCAGGCACGTACTATGATGCATTGGCAATTGAACTGGGGGGCTAGCTATCTCATGCTAAGCGCTTTCCAGGCGCAATGATCCCATTGGTTCGTAGTTTACAAAAGTGTTTGGTTTCCGTCCGGTAGTACTGCCGGACGGAAACTTTTTGTAACCTACCATTCCCTGTCTCGTCTTGGATATGTGCAAGGTTATTCCATTTGAGTGAGATTGGGCAATGTATCGTTTCAATCACAACCAAGCCATTATTGAATTGCTGTTGCGATTTAGAAAACTTGAGGCAGAGTATCCCATGCCTTTACTCTCTGCGCGCAGGAACGCGTTTATGACTCTGATTAGTCGTTTCTGTGGAAATCCAATAATTTATCGTTGAAACGGAAGCCGCCCTCCTGTGTCTCACAGAAAGGCGGCTTATTTTAAAAGGATGTCTGTACTTCTTATGCAGTTGCAGGACGATTAAACCAGTTCTTCCATTCCCGTTTTTCCCACAAAACGAGAATTGGTGCAGCGATGAATATCGAAGAATATGTTCCGCTGAAGAGACCCACCAAAAGGATCACGGCAAATTCCTGCAATGTGATGCCTCCAAAGAGGGCGAGTGCCAAAAGCAGGAATTCCACAGTCATCAACTGGGTATTGATCGAACGCTGTAATGTCTGCACAATCGAGTGATTTACCAGGGTTTCATATTCCAAACGCCGCAAAACATTCGAGTTCTCCCGGATACGGTCAAACACAACCACTTTGTCCTGTACCGAAAAACCGATGACAGTCAGCAACGCAGTGAGAAAAAGCGCATCGATCTGCCAATCAAATAGCATTGCACCAAACCCTGCAATGCTGAAGACGACGGCTACGTCGTGGATCATGGCGATGATCGCGCAGACACCATACCGGAAGGCATTGGGGACTTTTCTAAAAGCAAATGTAATATAAACAACTACAGCCAGCGCAGCAGCAGCGACTGCCAGCGCCGCACGTGAAGAGACTGCAGCACCAATACTGGGTCCCACACTGTCAAAGCGGATCACGGATACCTCACCGCCACTCTGTGATTTCATCTCGTTGAGGATGGTATCCCGCGTCTCGTTCGTGAGGAAGGATGAGCGGATCATCAGAGTCCCACTCTCGGTGGTTTGCACCTGGGCATCGTCAATGCCGGCGTCCTCGTACAATTGGATCAGCTCGGCATTTTGAAGGGACGCGCCCGCCGCAAATTTGACCTCCAGCAGTGAGCCGCCGGTGAAATCAATTGAAAGGGGCAGTCCGCGCACGCCAAGGATAATGAGTCCGGGGATGATCACCAGGAGCGAAATCGCGAAATACAAATATCGTTTACTGAGGATATCAATCATGTTATTTTCCTCGATGCTTATATGCCAAACCAGAACTGCAGGTTCTGTGGCTTGAAGTTTCTCAAGACAAACACAAGCAGCGTTCGTGTGACGTAGATCGCAGTGAATAATGAAATGATCACGCCCAGGGCAAGGGTAAGCGAGAACCCTTTTACGATCGTCGCCCCAAACGCGGACCCAAATATGTAAAGAATGCCCGAGGTAATGATCGCTGACAGGTTCGAGTCACGGATGGATGACCAGGCACGCGTCCAGCCCTGATCGATCGCTTGCGTCAAATTCCGTCCACTGCGGAGTTCTTCCTTCAGGCGTTCGAAGATCAGGATGTTCGCATCCAGTGCTGCGCCGGTGCTGAGCAGGAAGCCTGCAATCCCCGGCAGTGTCAGTGTGAAATGGAAATATTTGAAGATGGCAAATGCAATTGCCGCATAGAACAGAATGGACAGATCGGCAACCAGACCCGGCAGACGATAATAGATGCCCATGAACAGGATCACAATGATCATACCGATCATGCCCGCCAGAAGGCTCTTTTGCAGGGAGTCTTCACCCAGCGTGGGACCAATAATTCGCGTCTCAACGACCTTAAGTGGGATCGGAAGTGAACCATACCGCAATTGCACAGCGAGTGCGTTTGCCGACTCTGGTGTGAATTCACCGGTAATCTGTCCCTGTCCGCTCGGAATTTCGCCATCGATACTCGGGGCTGAGATCACTCGCTTATCCAGAGTGATCGCCAGGATCTTATTAACGTTTGCCGCGGTATGTTTGGCGAAGATGTCTGCGCCTTCTGATGAAAGCGTAAAGTCAATTGCCGCTCCGCCTCTTGGACCGGCACCAACGTTCACACTACGCAGATCTCTTCCGGACATAATTGTGTGATAAACCGTTTGCGCCTGTGTACCATCCGCTGCCGGAGTTGGTGTCGAAGAGTCAGGCGCGACAGCAGTGGGCGTTGCGGCAGGCGCGGTCTGTTCAGTGGAACCAACAATGTAGTCGGTTTGAAGAATGGTCCCCTCCTCGGGTCTGTAATCGCCTGTGTCCACAAACTCCAGCAAGCCGGTCTGCTGGATAATATCAAGAATGGCATCGGAATCTTCCGCACCGGGGAATTCTCCTACAATGCGGGTATCACCAGCCAATTGGATCAGGTTTTCACTGACACCCAGGGCATTGGTACGATTTTCAACGATCGTGCGTGCAGTTTCCATGTTGTCGGCATCCACCTCGGTACCTTCCGGCACATCGGCTTCAAGGAGAACTTGCAAGCCGCCCTGCAAGTCCAGCCCAAGGCGAACAGCAACGTCGCGAGCAAATAGGACCGCATCATTGAAAGGATTGAATATTCGGATCTCATCGCTCGTATCCACCCAGATCGCGAGGGCGGCAATAATGACAATGAGAACCAAGCGGGTATATAGGTTTCGGATCATGCGTTGGTTATCTCCATCCACGAAAATGTGGCGCTTGGTTTCGACAGGAGCGAAAAAGCACCGCTTCTACTCGAACGTCTGGCGCCACGCGGCGCTGATTATACCCCTGTTAGGAAGGCATGAGTAGGACAATTTGCATGGGAGATTGGCTGAAAAACTGGCCAACCTCCATCTATGCCACAGAGCTTACTGAGTTCTCTCGGAAGAAATCTCTAAGTTTTCAGTGATCTCCCGCGGCACACCCTGGCACCGTTCGCCAGGACAAGTGTGCGCCCGGGGCCGGTATGTGGCGAATTCACCCAATTATCTATTTCTTTTCAAAATTGCCTTAGAGAGCGTTTAAGAATTCACCACAAAGGGCACAAAGGTGCACAAAGGCTTGGGAAAACAAGGAAAAATCTGCGTAAATCCGTGCAATCTGTGGCTGAAGCTTGTTAAAGTGAGGGCGCCAACCAGGTCTCAACAGAATTTCAAAACACTCTCTTACGGATATACCCATTCGCTAAATAGTTGATCCAACTCGCATGTGCAATGTTTTTCGGCAAGCGATTGTAAATACTCAGGTGTCGCGATACCCCATGAAAGTGTTTCGGTGTATTCCCTGATAAACGCATCGAATGTCTGTGTGCCCATTTCGGCTTTCAATGCCACGAAAAATAATCCGCCGCGTCCATAGACGATCGCGCTATATTCCTGATCAGTATATTCGGCTACCGGCAGACTAATTGGAATCTTTGCTCGACCGATACTCTGCCAGCGCGACTCCAATGAATTGCGAAATCCTTGTTCCCCGTTGGATCCGTATTCATCGGCATAGTATTGGAGGGTGGCAAATTGGGTTAGCGACTCATCCAGCCATGGGTCGTCGAGCTGGTCATCACCGACGAGATTGTAGAACCATTGATGACCTACTTCGTGCGCAACCGTTGATTCCAGATAAACACTCACGGGTGTGCCGGAAAATTCCTGATCTACATCATAAATACGCGCAGTTATCGCGATCATGCCGGGATACTCGATCCCCAGGGCGAGTGTTGGCGTCGAAACAATGTCGAATTCCGTGTATGGAAAGGGAGCATAGCGCGACTCGAAATCTTCGATGGCGCGTGAAGCTACATCGATTGCCATCTGCGCACCTTCTTCCAGTCCCTCCGGCGCGTAACTGCGGATGGTGATCTCACCAATCGTTTGTGATACTTCTTTATACAGGGGACTCGCCGCCAAATAGAAATCACGCGCAGGCCCGCTCGCAACGGTCAACGTCTGAGACTGCCCGGCTTCGTCCGAGGCGAGTCGCTTCCCGGATGTGACAAGCGTTAAGTTCTTCGGTGCGGTGATCTTCACTAGAAAGAAGGATGCGTCACCATAGGTGACATCGCCGCTCTGAGGCGGGACTTCCGCGTTCCAACCCTCATCATCATAAACCGCGATCATAGGGTAGGAGTGCGCGAGAGCGAGTACATCCTCGTAATAGGCGAGCACTCCATAATTCATTTCAATGGAACGTGGGACTGTTACATCAAAATCCATGTTCAGGATGAGGCTTTGACCCGGCTCAAGCGGAGTTGATAATGGAACGATCAATAAACTGTCTTCGAGTTCGAGCCTGGGTGTAACAGACTGCCCATCCACCGTCAGGTTGGATACTGTCATCTCTCCACCGAGGATATTCGGGAAGAGGCGCAGCTGCACTTGATCCAGTGGGATGTCTTCGGCGTTGCTGTAACTGACCTCTTCCGTCCCTGAGATGTGGTAGATGTCATTGGCGATATTGAGCGTAAGATGATAAATGCTTGCGTGCGGCAATTCATTCAGCACAGGCTGTGCCGATGTGACAAGTCCGCTTTTGAAGAGTGAGCGATCCTCCCAGGGAGTATCGAACAGATCGGATACCGGGGTGGGCGATGGATCCGGTTTCGGTGTAAAAGGTAAAGGTGTTGGTACTTGTGAGGGTGAGGGCGTCTGCGTGGGAGTCGCCCGGGGTTGAAGAATCGAACAGGAAACAAGAATCAGGCTGAGGCTTAGAAAAGAAACGTAAAGTCTTCTCATGAATTTATCTCCTCCAGGAAATCCAATACTTTTTGAAGGACTTGTTCAGGAGTCAAGTCATTCGTATCAATCAATAGATTAGCATGTTTGCGGGCATGTGCAAGTCTGCGCAATTGTTCCTCAAAATCTTCCTTCAGCCAGTTGAGTTTGCGGCGCGCCGTGCTTACAGGAAATGATGCATCGAGATAGATCAAAATATCGGGCTTGGTAATGATCTGCCACATTGCCTGCACATAGGAATGTTCCTGCGCGATGTGGCGGCAGGTGTAACCACGCTTTTGAAGACCCGCGCTGAGTGTCGATTTGCCAGAACCGCAAGGACCAACTATGCCAATGAGTGCTTTAGTACTTGGAGGCTCCATTATTGATTATGTTGCATCAATAGACTGAGTTCTTCAGGTCCGCCTAACACTGCAAGTGTGTCCCCTGCATGGAGCGGGCTTGTATCGGTCGGGTGCATCTCAGACTGGTGATCGTGCCTGAGCAGAATAATATTGAGATGATAATTATCTTCCACGTAGCCCACTGTTTTATTCACCAAACTGGAAGAAATAGGAATCGTCAGGCGGGCGAGGCTAAGTTGTTGACCTTCAATCGATATTGGATTCGTGACATCCGCACCTGCAGCTGCCGCGGCAAAAACTGGAGCAGCCATTTCGGTCGCGCTCAGCGCGATAAACCCAAATTGTTCATGTAAGGAGTGAGCGAAGTCTTCATCGAAGATGCGGATCACAACCTGGATTTTCGGGTTGAAGGAGAGCGCCTTAAGGGCAATTTGCAGGTTCATTGCATCGTTCTGGCTGGCAAGAATGATGGTCCGCGCATCCCTGATATTGGCAGCTTCCAGAGAGCTTGCGTGTCTTGCATCTCCCTGAATGACCGGAATGCCCATGTCACGCGTCGCAACAATGGTGTGTGTACCAGGATTTAATTCAACAACTACAACATTTTCGCCCATTTCGTAGAGGCGTTGTGCCACGCGAAAACCTAAATGTCCAAGACCGATCAAGACGATATGTTTATTCATGGTGGAGGCAACAGCCATTTCCCACTCCTTGTTTCGTGCTTTTCGATTGAAGAGAAGTATGCCAAATTCAGCGAGTCCCTGTGCAAGGATCACGATGCCAATCAGTGGCATGATAAAGTGAAATAATTGCAATCCAATGCTAGCTGGAAATCCTCCCACCGGCTGGAGGAACGCAGCAGTGAGAACGATGTAAATCGCCTCAGGGATGCTTTGGACCGGTTCACCCACAATTTCCGCAACCGCCGCGTACGTTAATCCGCCGCCGATGACAGCCACAATAAAGATGACCAATGGAGCACGAAATTCGCGCAACAGGATGATTGTGTCGCGCCACGCAGCTTTCCATTGTCGTAAGATTCGTTTCATGAAAATCTCATAACCCCCTCGATAGGCAGGCGCACCGACATCCGGCGGACATTATCTCCATCACGCGCCGTGACCTTTACCACGACTACGCTGATGTCATCAGCGGGGCGGTTTTCATCCAGTCTGACTGCTTCGGCGAGCAATGTATCTGCCAGCATTTGCGGACTTGGATCCTGGTCTTCCATCACCGCCCGAATCGTGGCGCCAATATCCATGGGCATGCCGCGGCGCTTGCCAGCATGTATGAGTCCATCTGTATATATGACGATGGTGAGACTTGGTTCGATCGCGATCTCCGTAATCACGGGACGCACATTGCGTGAGGTTCCAAGCGGAATGCTCTCCTCTTCCAGACAATCAATTTCCTCGCCCCGACAGATAAATACCGAGGCAGGGTTATTGCGAGTCAAAACGATAGTTCCGCTATTCAGGTCCAATGACGCAATGTTGAGTGTGCAGATGACTTTCCCCTGCTTCTCGGTGAAAAGGGTGTCCGATGCAGCGCGCGCTGCGGCTCCATCACGCACGCCTTCTGCGAGCAAACCGATCACTTTGCGAACAACCATTTGCGAAATCGCTTTGGCGCCACGCCCGGAACTCTGACCGTCGGCGAGTACGACCGAAACTCCGCCATTGGGCCGTTCGACAACCTCCAGCGTATCGCCGCTTTCAGAGACAGCGTACTTGTTCACCTTGGCTACCGCGATCTGGACTTCCATGCCCTCATTTTATCCTAGATTCATTTCACTCCTTTGGAGTAGTTCTACGCTATGTTACTTTAATGCGATTTGCCATTTGCGAATATCCTGGCTGTGTTCTTCATAGTGCCAGCAGGTATTTGCTGCGATGGCTTCCCAGAGTGGTTCGCCTCCTAGGAGATGATGACTTTTGGCATCGAATAAATCCTCTTCGGCTGTTGTTTCCATGGGGTGCAGGACATCCAAATATGTTTCGTCAAGAGCGTGCAATATTTCTTCAAGGGAACGATATCGATTCTCCTGAAAGATCTTCTCGTTCAGTTTGTCCAATTCGTCATCTGGCAGCGCGTAAGGTTGAAAAAGGACAGGCTCTTCTCCGTGCAATCTTTCTCTCAGCCAGTGGATCATGCGCTGTTCGTGAACAAGGATATGCGCCAGGATATCCTTCAGTGACCATTCGCCAATGACGGCAGGTTGAGTCAGTTGCTCTGTAGCCAACTCCGCCGCTAACGCTTTGAAGGCTGTATATCCAGTTTGGATCCACTCAAGGAGTTTGGCTTTGTTGATCTCAACCATTGTTCCTCATCCGCATTATGTCACTGTGCTGCGCGCCGTGACCTGCCAGGTCACTTCCACTTGATCGCCGCGCACACCGACGACTTCATCAAATAGACTCGTGACTGTGCAACAATGATTGGGGATGATACTCACACGCTCACCGATCTCCGGTTTTCGCGCGCAGGCAGAAAAATCAATATGTCCGTGCTCTTCGGATAAATGATAAATCTTTGCCTCAGGATACTCACAAATATAGCCGTAACCCTCCAGTCCATGCAGATCAGATGACAAGGTTTTACTACCCGCATCCAGAATTCCCCGGTCGGATGTTGGGCGGCTCACGATCGTCGCGACAATTTTGAGAGCACATGTATCGAGCGTCACGGCACCGGATCGCATGGTTAGACGATCTCCATATACATAAATGCCCGGTCGATGTTCGGTCAGTTCCGGGTGAGTGTGTGCCTCCCACATGCAGGGAGTTCCGCCGCCACTGACACGCTCGATCTGCAAACCATCATCCTTCAGCAGTGAGCGTGTTTCCCGCACGAAGTCATCCAGGCGTTCAGTATTGGGGTAAGTCATCAAGCCGCCAAAACTCAGATTTGGCAGGTGCGCGATCAGCCTCGCAAGTTCAGCGGCTTCATGAGGAGACTGGACTCCACAACGCTGTGCACCCATATCACATTCGACCAGCACCTTCAATGTTAAGTCAGCTTGTTGGGCTGCTTTCGACAAACCTTGTACAGTGAACCCTGAATCCGCTGTCACACTGATATGCACACGTGCCGCCAGGGACATCAGGCGTTTCAGCTTGCTTTCACCGATGATGTTATACGGAATAAAAATATCATCGAAGCCCGCGTCTGCCATCACCTCCGCTTCACTGACCTTTTGACAGGTGATGCCAATCGCACCGGCATCCATTTGCATTCTGGCAATGGCAGGGATTTTGTGGGTCTTGATGTGCGGACGATTGGCAATCTTATGTTCATCCAGATATGCCTGCAGGCGCGCAATATTCGCTTCCATGCAGTCAATATCTACAACCGGGACAGGTGTCTCCAATTCAGTGATGTCCATGATTTATTTTTCTCCTACATAGGCAATCGCATCGATTTCTACAAGAATACCCATCAACTGACTGCCCACTGTGGTGCGCGCCGGTTTGGGATCGGGAAAGTATGTGGCATAGACTTTGTTATAGCGATCAAACAGTGCCACATCGCTGAGATGCGCGGTGACCTTGACCACATCTGCCATAGTCGCACCACCTGCGTCAAGTATGATTTTGATGTTCTCCAGCACGCGCGTGGTTTGCTCTTCGATCGTCCCGAGAACGAGCTTGCCTGTGGCTGGGTCGAGCGGTCCCTGACCCGAAACAAAGATAAAGTCTCCCGCGCGTATTCCTTGTGAATAAGCTCCTATGGGTGAGGCTCCAGACTTGGTGGTAATTTGTTGCTTGGGCATAATGATTCTCCTTTGAAATAGATGTAGTAACGGCTTTAACCGTTCAGTTGTTCTTAACAAAAGCGACCAACCCGCTGAAGGCTTTACAAAGTCGCCAGTTCTTTCAAACTTCCCACGCTTTTCGTAACAGTCTTAGCCAGTTGCCATGCATGATGGATGCGATATCGTCATCATTGTAGCCGCGCTTCGAAAGGATTTCCGGAATATGTTGCAGGTCTGCAATCGTGTCCAGATCGGAGGGGGATTGCTCGCGTCCAAAGCCGCCATCCAGGTCAGTGCCGATCGCGGTGTGCTGGCTGTTCCCGGCAAGCTGGCAGATGTGGTCCATGTGGTCGGCAACGTGTGCGAGTGTAACCCGCTCATTGTCCACGGGACTGCT
>Ga0105104_10001484_pt1 | contig 17573 bp, 13 predicted proteins | sample PPLLaktember2015_3_FD_87034 | JGI IMG/M metagenome (GOLD analysis project Ga0105104, IMG submission 87034) | Freshwater sediment microbial communities from Prairie Pothole Lake near Jamestown, North Dakota, USA - PPLs Lake P7 Core (6) Depth... | ecosystem: Environmental > Aquatic > Freshwater >... | reverse complement strand
TCATCACAAGGTGGAGGACAGGAGAAGAAAATGCACCATGAAGAGCATGGTGATTTCTTCAAGAGTGTAAACAGACTAGCGCTTCCAAAAAAACCAAATTTCCGGTCGAGTTCCTCCAACTGCGCGTGATCCAGACGCCGAAACGCAAGAGGAAAGGATGGAGAAGAAAATCCTAGTTTGGGACATGGATTCTAAAATTACCGCTCACGTGCAGCATACCAAGCATGTACAACATTCCATCGTAGTAACGCCATTTGCCTGAAGGGACCTGTGCGTCCCACAACGCCTGAACAAACGGCTCGCCCGTCTCGCGGTCGGCTGCCAGGGCGGCAACAGCCGCCATCGAAACGAGACCCGTCGAATGATCGCCGGAGAGAGGCGTGCCATCGAGAGCGAATTGATTCGGATATGAGTCGATTCTCTGCGAGGCAAGGAAATTCAGCACCCGGTTCGATTGTTCCACCTGCCAGGGATCGGCGGCGAACCAGGAGTAATCCACAGCCACATTGGAAAGCGTCCGCCAGGCATCGAAACGGAAATCCTTGTGGTCATCGGTGCCCTGAGGTGTGCCATCAAAGTTTGCATAATCAGGCATCAATCCCGTCTGTGGATTTGCTGCCTTCTTAAAATACTCGCGGCTGACCTGCGCGGCTTCCGCCCAGAATTCATTATCCTGTTCCGCCCAGCGCGCCCACAGTTCGTAGTAGGCAGGCAGGTGATAGGATGGGTCGCTGAAACTGGAGACAGGTCCCAGCCGCGGCACGAAGACCACCTGTTTCTCTTCGAGATTGAACATGTTCGTTGCAATGGGGCTGTCGGTTTCCTCCATGTGCAGCATCACATCAAGGGTTTCCTGCGCCTGAGCTTTATAGTTGTAGATGTCTTCACCATCACCCCAGCGCGCGGAGGCAAACAACAACGCCATCACAAACCACTCCTCCCCGTCCGAGGCGGGGTTGGCATCCAACTGTTCCCCCTCAGGCGTACAGTGCCAGGCGAAATAACCTTGATACGGTCCATCATCCTGATACATATACGTCTTCGTCCACTTCCATAAACGATCAAATTCTTCCTTTTTATCGAGCTGGACCGCGATCATCATGCCATAGGACATGCCTTCCGAACGCACATCGCCATTGCCGATGTCTTCGATGTATGCCATGTCTTCGCCAACAGGATAGTACACGCGCTCGGAGCTATCATCCCCGTAGAAGAGTTGTTCCCAGGCGAGGTCGATTTTGGCTTGTACGTCCTCATGCGATTTGCCCAGGTACTCCTGGAATAAATTCCGATATTCGCCACTCTCGAAGGCGCCAATCACAGGCTCAGGGGTTGGTGTCAGGGTAGGAGTTGGGGGTATAAATGTGGCAGTGGGAAGAGGGATGGCTGGGGTGCAGCCTGCCATCAGACTCAGTACGAATGAAAGAATCACAATGGTGTAAACGATACGTTTCATCATGATCCATCAAGTCCAAGATATTCGAACCAGTCAAAGTCGGCATTGTTGGTGCTGGGTTGACCATTGCTGCTGGCATACATGGCAATGAACGCGCCGACAAAGCCTCCGGCAACCGGCGTGCTCAGGATGCGACCATCCACATTTTCTGCGAGCGACTTCCATTCATCTGGCTGCTCCGCAAAATAATAGCCATAAGCCTGTTCGTGGGCTTCCACTTTCAGAGAGCACTTTGAGGAGTAGAGCGGCTGCTCTGACAGGATCTCTTCCTTGCCATACGCTCGTTTGATCAGTCGAATGACCGGTTCTGTGGAGCGCGTGATCACAAAGAGATAATGAAAATCATTGTTCTGAATGAGAACCAAACCTGCGCATTCATATTCGCTCTGTGGTTCGAATTCCACGGCACACTGCGCCTTGAAATGAACGTGCTGCTGCCTGCGCCCGACAAAACTGGGATTCGTTTGTTCCGAAAGACGTTGTGGGCGAAGTCGCAGGCGCAAGTAACCGGGACGTTCAGTGAGGCTATAGAATTCCTTGCGCGGCGTGCGCAGAAAATTCCAGTGCAGAGGCAATGTATCAGAATCAAAGTTGTCGCAGGCGGGGATTGGCTCCCAGATCGTTTCGGGCAGGTCAGCTACCGGATAGGAAAACTCGACGCGTCCAGTTCCGGGGCTGACAATGGGCCAGCCATCCTCCCAGCGTACGGGAACCAGATAGGTTTCGCGACCGAGGTTGTAGAAATATCCACCATATGGTCGCATGGCAAGCAGTACCATCCACCATTCACCCGTTTGTGTTTGCACAAGATCGGCATGACCCGTGCCCACAATCGGATAGTCCAGGCCGAGATGGCGGTGAGTCAGGATGGGGTTGCCGCGGTTGCCTTCATAGGGTCCGGTGATCGAGTCACTGCGCGCGACGGTCACAGCGTGATGATGAGCTGTCCCGGCTTCTGCGATGAGCAGATAATAGCGGTCGTCCACTTTATAGATATGCGGCGACTCCGCCCAGACCACGCCTTTGACGGCTCCATCCCAAAGGATATATTCCTCGCCGACCAGGCGCATCGATGTTAAGTCCAACTCCTGGAGCCAGATCTCGGTATGTCCCTCATAATAGCCAGTCTCGTTCAGGCGTGTGCCCGTATACCAAACTCGCCCATCGTTATCGAAGAAGAGCGACGGGTCAATGCCCGCGGCAGAGTCCAGCCAGTGGGGTTCAGACCAGGGACCGGCTGGGTCCGAGGCGGTGACGATAAAATTACCCGCCTTGCCTGTCCCATCCACAAGTGTATTGATCACATAGAACGTTTCATTCCAATAACGGATGGTCGGTGCGTACAGACCTCCAGATGGGCGAACTCCATCGAGCGGCAACTGCGATGGGCGGTCGAGGACGTGCCCCACTTGATACCAGTGGACCAGGTCGCGGCTGTGGAATACCGGCAGACCCGGAAAATATTCGAATGTTGATGTGACTAAATAATAGTCATCCCCAGCCCGGCAAATGGAAGGATCGGGGTAGCAGCCTGTCAGGATGGGGTTGCGAAACGTTTTGCGCAAGGCAATTTAACCTTTAACGGCGCCTGCAGTGAGGCCCGAGATGATCTGTCGTTCCGCGAATAGATAGAAAATAATTGTTGGGATGGAAGAGAGTGCCACAAACGCTGAGACCAGGGCTAAATCCTGTCCCCATTGCCCCTGAAATTGCATTGTACCCAATGGCAGCGTCCAGAGTTCATCGCTGTTCAATACCACGAGCGGCACAAGCAAATCATTCCAACTCACGATCATCGTCAGTGCCGCGACGGCTCCCAGCGCCGGGCGCGCCAAGGGGAGAAGAATGCGCCAGAAGAAATCAAAATTATTACAGCCATCGATGTACGAAGCATCCTGCAATTCAGCCGGGATGGCTGTGAAGAACCCGCGCAGGATCAGGATGTTGCCTGATATATTGAACGCGATCTGCACCAGGATAACGCCTACGAGGCTGTCAAGCAATGGTACGCCCATCTCATTCATTTGGCGCAATACGAAATAGACCGGCAGAATCGCAACGTTAATAGGAAACATAAGACCTACAGTGAACAGGTTGAAGACCAAACCCTTGCCGCGGAAGTTCAGGCGTGCAAAAACAAAGGCAGCCAGACCGCAAACGAAAACCACGCCGCCAGTGGTTGCCAGCATAAGAACCACACTGTTTCGCATCAAGCGCCAGAACGTGGGCTGAGACAATATTGCCTTAAGGTTTTCCCAGTGTGGAGGGTTTGGAATTGCGTAAGGATGCGAATACATTTCACCGGTCGTCTTGAGACTGCCAAAGATCAGGATCACGAGCGGCACAAAGATAATCACTACCACGATGCCAAGAACGAAATACTGAAGGAACCTGGTTAAGAATTTTTGCATCCGGGGTAAGCGTGGCGCGGGATGATATGCTTCCATAAATGCACCTTTCTAGAGTCCGGTCAGGTAATCGGGTTGGCGCGTGAGGCGCTGGTATACAAGAGAAAAGATCAGGCACAGGATGAACATATAGATCGCAACCGCAGAACCATATCCCAGTTGGAAGCGTATAAAGCCGAAGCGATACATGTACGTTGCCAGGGTTTCGCTCGCATTGATCGGTCCTCCCTTCGTCATGATCCAGACCAGAATGAATTGCTGGATCGAGCCAAGCACAGATAAATAAACGGACGTGCGGATCGTACTGCCCAATAGAGGCAGTGTGATGTAGAAGAAATTCTGAAAACTATTTGCACCGTCGATGCGGGCGGCTTCTTCAATCTCCAGAGGAATGTTTTGGAGGCCCGCCAGATACAACAACATATGAAAACCAAAGTATTTCCACGTCAGAGCGATGAAGATCGAGAATAAAACAAGGCTCGGATTACCAAGCCAACCTATGGGCTCGCCGCTCAAGGCAACCGCGATCGCGTTGAGAAGGCCCCGGTCCGGGTCGGGGTTAAAGAGCAGCATCCACATGATCGCGACATTGACTTCAGCGAGAACATACGGCATAAAAAAAATGGTGCGGAAAAGGCCGCGCCCCGGGAGTCCACGCCCCACCATTACCGCCAATCCCAGCGCTAAGGGCAATTGTAATCCCACCGAGAATACTACGATCAGGAGTACATTCCAGACTGCTTTTAAGAATACTTGATCACTGAGGATGTCTTTGAAATTCTGCAGCCCTACGAAATCTACTGCAGGTCCCAAGCCGTTCCAATCAAACATGCTGAAATAGATCGAGCGAAAAATGGGATAGATGACAAAAAGAAGGAAGAGAATAAGAGCAGGCAGCAGGAATAGTGCAATGAGCAAACCATCTTGAAAACGACGGGGGGAACCTGAGATTCGCCTCTGACTATAGATATCGGCTACAAAAGGCGTTTTTTGCATGAAGGGACTCCTCTTTTCCGAGCTTCGTGGCGTCATCGAACTGACGCCACGAAGCTTTTATCAATTACAGACTTAGTTGGGTTTTTCTGAACAAGCACCTAAGTCGTTTTATAAAGTTACTTCATTTCTGCAGCGACGGAATCCTCGACTGCCTGTGCTACTTCCTCAGGTGTCAGCGTGCCGGCGAAAAGGCCCTGCACAGAGTCGTTCAGGACGGAACCTGTGGCTGGAGGCAGGAACTGATCGTAGTAAAGCTGGAAGTATTCCGCAGCAGCAAAGGTCTGCTGGACCTGAAGCATATTGGGATCTGTCAGCCCCTTCTCGGCGCCTTTAACCACCGGGATGCCTGATCCATTTGCGGCGATAATTGTCTGGTTTTCCACACTGGTCAGGTACTTGACAAAGTCAATGGCTTCCGGTTCGGCGTTCTTGCCAATCGCAAAGCCGTTTCCGCCACCGACAACATCAGTCCCAGCGCCAGCACCACCCTCAACAGCCGGGAAGCCAAACAAACCAAGGTTCTCGCCGATGCCCTGCGTGTCAGCGCTATTGGCTGCCTGCGTGGAGGGAGCCCACTGTCCAGAGAGTTCCATGGCGGCCTTGCCATTCCCAAAGGCGGCCTGCATATCATCGTGCACTGCGCCAAGGAAACCTTCCTGGAAGGGCTCAAGCGCAACCAATTCCTGGAGCTTTGCACCAGCCTCAACGAAGCAAGGATCGGTAAAGGAACCCGTGCGAGCCATGGCAGCTTCAAATTTAGCCTGTCCACAGATACGCGTGGCAAAATAGTTCCAGAAGTGCATGCCGGGCCATTTGTCTCCTTCGCCGATGGAGATCGGAGTAATGCCGGCATCCTTCAAGGTCTGCACATCCTCGAGGAATTCGGTCCAGGTTGCGGGGGGAGCGTCGATGCCAGCCTGTTCGAAGAGGGCTTTGTTGTACCAGAAACCAACCATGCCCATATCCCACGGCACACCATAGTTCTTGCCCTTGTAGCTGTAGACACCCAGAGCGCCGGGCGCAAAGCTGTCCTTCCAAGCCTTATCAGCATTAAGGTCGGCGGTAATATCCTTCAGGAGACCCGCTTCGACCTGTTGATTGAATGCACCGCCGCCCCAGCTCTGGAAGATGTCCGGGGGATCGCCGGATTGCAGCACGGTGGTGAGTTTGGTCTTGAAGGCTTCATTCTCGAGGACAGTGATTTCAATGGTGACATTAGGATGTGCAGCCATATAGTCATCAGCCATCTTCTGCCAGTCGGTGAGGCCGGGGTCCTTGGTCGTGATGTGCCACCAGGTAACGGTGACCTTCTGACTGGCAGCAGGTGCGCCGGCACCGCAGGCAGTCAGCAGGAATGCTGTGACGAGCACGAGGCTAAGTAAGACGTAAAACTTACGAGTCATGATTCTTCTCCTTTTGAGATTAATGATGTTACTAGTCAATCAGGTGAAAAAAGGATTGGCGTATAATCTGAATGTGCTGGTACTCCTTTCTACCAAAGGGTTCCACACGAAGAAGGCAGGGCTGGCGTGACGTAGCGGTTAGCCAGTCCTGTCCTTTGGTGATAATGTCGAGTCGCGCACGATCAACTGCGTTGGCAACTCGATTCTGCCGAGTTCCTTTGCGGGGTTCTTGAGTTTATCGATCAACATTTGTGTAGCCAGTCTGCCCATCTCTTCCAACGGCTGACGGACAGTTGTGAGTGCAGGTCGCACCATGGCTGCCTGCGGGATATCGTCAAACCCAAGAATCGAAACATCTTCAGGAACGCGCAAGCCTCGGCTGCGAATGGCATCCATTGCTCCCATTGCCATAACATCATTGGATGCAAAAATAGCCGTTGGAGTTTCATCCAAATCCAGTAATGCGCTGCCGCCCGCATACCCATCTGGCTGGGAAAATGTTCCTTCGTAGATCAAGTGTGGGTCTTCAGGAATGTGATGGACTTGCAGAGCAAACTTATATCCCTCCAGGCGGTCAATGGCAGCGCCCAGATCCTTGGAACCCGTGATGAAACCGATCCGTGTATGCCCCAGTTTGATCAAATATTCTGTTGCGTTATAGCCACCCTGCCAGTTCGCGGCGCCAACCGCGGGACACGGATTACCTGTACCTTGATGATCTATTAGAACAAAGGGGAAATTCCGACTTGTGAGAGTGCCCGTATAGTCTGCGGGATTACGAGGCAGGATGACCAGTAAGCCATCCACCATGCCCTGTACCATGTTGGCAACATAGTTAGCTTCCTTGATTGCCGTTCGATGTGTAGTGAAGAGCATTAGATCGAATTGATTCAGCCCCAATTCAGCATCGATCCCATGCAGGATTTCCCCGATATAACCGGTCCCCAGGTCAGGAGCCAAAACACCGATCACATTGGTCCGGCTGCCTTTCAAACCGCGTGCCTGACGATTTGCTACATACCCCATTTCACGCATCACCGTCGAAACACGCTCACGTGTCTCGGGGGCAACGTGGATATCGTTATTCATCACGCGCGAAACAGTCCCAAGCGAAACGCCGGCTTTTTCTGCGACTTCCACGATTGTCACTCTTGAGAGAACTGTTTTCTTAGCCATATTTGGAAACGTTTACACGAAATCTCGCTTTTTATCCAGTCATATTCAGGCTAAACAGGCACAATTCAGAGCAGAAATATAATTTTTTTGGGAATGAACGCTTTTGGGACCAATAAACGTCTACTTATTTGGAAACGTTTCCATAATATTAGCAAATTCTGACGACAGAGTCAAGTGATTTTCATTAAAAAATTCGAAATCGACAAATGGAAATATGAGTCAGTATCAATTACTCTTTCTTGAGTAAAGTTCTGGCTTTCTTTTTCAATCGACCGCATCATTCGTGGACTTTAGCCTGCCCAGCCTTCGAATGGCCGCCTCTCCCCGCCGCGTTCACCGACCTGTGCGACGGTACTCGCCGATTCGATCTTCGAGCATCAGCAAGTACTTATTGAGCGCGGCTGGACACGAGCATAAATCATTCTGAAGATTCCCCCATTCAATCTCACCTATTAAGACTTCGATGTGATCGCCAATATGATCAGGTAACGGAAAACAAATTTTGTATTACTTTTTGGATAACCATAATAAATGGACCAGGTTTCCTTCAGGATCGGTGACATCGAGATAGCCGGATTTCACATCAGGCTTGATGGAAACATCCTTCATTTGAATCCCTTTGCCATTCAAATGGGCAACTGCCGCTTCGAAATTACTGACGCGCACAGCCAAGTGGGCAGGTGCATTCGCGCTGGTTTTGGGAATTTCAATCCGCCCTGCACCGGAACCTGAAACAAAATAAGAACTGTTACCTTCCCTGCATTTCATGTCAAAGGTCTGTGCATACCAGGCGCTGAGCACTTCCGCCGTGGACTTGTGAGCATAGAGCCCAACATGTTCCAAACCTGTAAAGACCGAATTGCCGCGCGCCGCCTGCACCCAGCCAGCACACTGCGCCGCTTTCTTTGCAATCCCGTCATAGTCCTTCTCTTTGACTGCCTGCGCAGAGATAAGTTTACTGCCCATGCCAACTGCCGCCGCGCCTGCCTTGATCCATTCACTCACACTGGCTTCGGTTGCGTCCACGCCGCCGGTAGGCATGAGTCGATGCCAGGGGCAGGGAGCCATCACGCCCTTAATAAACGCCGGACCACCAACGGTCTCACCAGGGAAAACTTTGCAAATCTCTGCCCCGTATTCCTCAGCCGTGGAGATTTCCGTTTCGGTTGCACAGCCGGGCATGTACAAAATTTTGCGGCGGTTGCACAACTTCGCGATCTCAGGGTTGAAACTCGGTCCCACAATGAAGTTTGCACCAGCGGCAAGATACAGTGCGGCGGTCGGCGCGTCGATGATGGAGCCAACCCCAAGTATGACGCCTGGATCTGCTTTGGTGAAATGTTTGACCAGTTCCGTAAACACAGGATACGCCAGCTCGCCACGGTTGGTAAACTCGATCACCTTTGCTCCGCCGCGTGAGCAGGCAGACGCCAGTTCGATGGATGTCTCCACGTCGGCGTTGTAAAACAACGGGACGAGTCCAATATCCAGTAATGTGCTGGCTACATCGAGACGCATAAAACGTGCCATTTAATCCTCCTATCTTAGGACGCGCCCGGATGCATTTCCCGCTGCGAGCGACTCCACCTCATTCAAGCCAACAACATTGAAATCGCCGGGAATGCTGTGTTTTAGGCATGCCGCGGCAGCCGCAAAATCGAGGGCTTTTTGCGGTTGATCCGTAAATTTGCGAAGACCATAGATCAATCCGCTGGCAAATGCGTCGCCACCCCCGACTCGATCTACAATGGGAATGATATCGTATGTTGGCGCCGAGAAAAATTTCCCGTTCTGCCACAAAACCCCGGACCAGGTATTGTGACTCGCGGAAAGTGAACCGCGCAATGTGATCGAGATTGTCTTCAGTGTTGGAAACTTCTTCGCAATTTGCTCACACACGAATTGATAATGATCCGCCTGCACTTTTCCGGAAGTTACGTCGGTTCCGGGTGCTTTTATGCCAAAGACCTTTTCGGCATCCTCTTCATTCCCAATCGCTACATCACACTGGTTCACCAGGTCGCTCATTACTTCTCCGGCCGATTTGCCCCACTTCCATAATTTGGCGCGGTAATTTAGATCAGTGGAAACTGTCAGGCCCATCTCATGAGCGGTACAAACGGCTTCTCGGCAGACCTCCGCTGTGTTTTTCGAAATCGCCGGGGTAATTCCCGTCCAATGAAACCAATCCGCATTTTCAAAAATGGATTTCCAGTCAACTGAGCCGGGTGGGATCGTTGCAAAGCTCGAGTCGGCGCGATCATAGATGACTACGCTGGCTCGCTGCGCCGCGCCTGTTTCCAGAAAATATATCCCGATTCGGTCTCCACCACGGAGCACATGATTCGTTTTGATGTTAAACGAACGCAGGAACATCAGACAGGCTTCGCCAATCTCATTTTTTGGAAGCCGGGTAACAAATTCGACATCTTCGCCAAAGCTGGCAAGCGAGGCGGCGACATTTGCTTCACCGCCGCCGTAAACCACTTCGAACGAACGAGCCTGTCGAAATCGTTCGAATCCCGGTGGAGCGAGACGCAACATAATTTCACCAAACGTAACGACCTTTTTCACAGAAAACTCCATTACAATATGGCAATTGGGGATAAAGTCTTCCAGATACCTTATCCCCAATGAACATGGAAATGGCCCTTCAGACTGGTTACAGTCCGAAGGGCCCATGGAACATACGTTTAGAACAGACTATCGGGATCGTAGAATTTCAGAACATTATCGATGGTGATCAATGGCGAGGGCAGATACGTATCCTTCGGAGGTACAGCTCCGGCAAGAATCGCCATCATCCTGTTAAACCCGGAGCGCCCAATTTGGTCGGAGTTATTGAGGCCGGTGCAGGCATAGTTTGTGCCGTTCTTGATTTGTAACAGAGCTTCCTTCTGCCCGTCGACACCGCATAAGAACATTTCGTCGGTGCGACTTGCATCTGCAATTGCACGCTGTGCGCCCAGACACATCGAATCGTTCTCACAGAACACAGCATCGATTTTCGGATTGGCTGCCAACAGATTCTCCATCTGCTTGAGGCCACCATCCTCACTCCAGCCGCCCCAATCCGGCGCGTTGATCACTGTGATCCCCGCTTCTTTCTGAACAACATCCAGCATACCGTTTGTGCGATTCAGTCCGATGGAGTTGTCTGCTGGACCACCCTTGAGTACAACCAGAACGCCTTCTCCTTTCAGCCGGTCAACGATGTACTGACCATCCTGTTGCCCGATCTTAAAGTTTTCCGGACCAACATAGCTGGTATAGCCACTTTTCCATTGGCGGTCCACCAACACAGCTGGAATACCAGCCTTCTGGATAGAGTCCATAGCCGCGGGCAGTTGTTCGAGCCAGGCACCGCTGATGATGATGCCATCAACACCCTTGGCAATCAGATCTTCGATATCGGAGTTGAGCTTTGCGGCGTCCCCATTGGCGTCCGTGCTGATGATCTCGACATTTGGATATTGGCTGGCTTCATCGAGAACGGCTTCGTTCATGCCGATGAAATAGGCGCAGCATTGGGAGAAATTCGCCATGCCGATCTTGAATTGCTTGGCTTCAGGTGCTGCAGATTCAGCGGGGGCTGCTGGCGTACAAGCCCCAAGCAACAGGGCTGCCACCAGAATAATACTAAACGTACCTAGCATGTGTTTCATATCAATCTCCTCTTATTTACTGTGATTCGGTTGAGCAAAGTCCACCTTTATTAAATTAATTCGTATCTCTATCCGATGCCTCCTTTCCAGATCTTACGTTCGTTCCAATGGGAGAAAATGTGACCATGATTCACATTATTTTTCCTTACGCCGGGCAAGTACTGCGAACAGGATGATTAACCCTTTAAAAATTTGTTGATAATATGATTGAACATTGAAGAGATTAAGCAGATTGTCGATCAACCCAAGCGTAACTACGCCGCCAAATGTTCCCAATGCCGTTCCGCCTCCACCACCCAGAATGGCTCCGCCAATCACACAGGCTGCGATGGCATCCAGTTCAAAACCGGCGCCCACACTGGGCTGCGCAATTCCCAGGCGCGAAGCCAGCAAAACTCCAGCCGCCGCGCTGCAAAGACCGGAAATCATATAAGCCAGCATGATGTGCCACTGGACATTGATACCTGCCAGGCGTACGGCTTCCTCATTTCCGCCGATTGCAAAGATTGCACGACCGGCTGTGGTCCGATTCAGGAAGAAAGCTGCCAGTGGAAATGCAACCAGCATGATCAGGACTGATAATGTAAAGGGACCAAGAATAGGTGTTCCAAAGATCGTGCGAAACGATGGATCTTCAGGAGTAATGGGTGTTTGTGAATACACATAAACCAAGCCCCGTATCGCACCCAGGGTTGCAAGAGTGACAATGAAGGGTTGAAGTTTGAATTTCGAAATCATGAAACCATTAAAGGTTCCGGTCAAGATCCCAACACAGAGGGAGATCAGAATTGCAACTGGCAACGGCAAGTGTTGATTCTGTATCATGCCCGAGACGACAATTGCAGAAAACGCGACCACGGGTCCAACAGATAAATCGATCCCACCGGTAAGGATCACAACAAGCATGCCCAGGCTGATGAGTCCATTCGTAACGATCTGGCGGAAAAGATTGCTGATGTTCCGTTCGGTAAAGAATACGTCGGACATGGAGGCTGCCAGCAGGAGCAGGAGGAAGAACGCAACCAGGAAGGCGTAGTCCACCCAGCGGCGTCGACCGCCAAGTGATGTATCCTCTGTTAAATTTTTACTGAAGAAAAGCCCCTTGAACCAGTTCAGGATGCCGGCGTTCGTTATAGGATTCCGTGATGTGGATTTTTTCATTGGATGACTCCTGCGGCGCACGACAGTAGTGCTTCCTCGCTCGCACCCGCTTTAGCAAATTCACCGACCAAACAGCCCTCCCGCATGACTAGCGCCCTATCACTCAACCCCAGGATCTCCGGTAATTCTGAGGAAATAAGAATGATTCCCACTCCACTTTCGGCAAGATCACTAATAATGCGATAAATCTCAACTTTTGTGGCGATATCCACTCCACGAGTTGGCTCATCCAGGATCAACAACCGTGCTTGCGAGAGCAACCATTTTGCCAGGATTACCTTCTGTTGATTCCCGCCGCTAAGTTGCCGTACCAGGCGGTTGATCTGGGCAGGTTGGATGGATAGACCTTTCACTTGGTTTCGTACACGCGCGTCCCGCTGCCGGGTATTCAAAATACCGCACCGGCTCACCTGTTCCATACTTGCCAAACTAACATTATCGCCAATCGAGCAACTCATCACCAACCCATCCCGCTTACGGTCTTCGGTTAATAGCGCTATGCCTGCTTCAACAGCGGCGCGCGGCGATTTCGGCTTGATGTTCTTCCCATTGAGATGCATTTCTCCAGATGTGATGGGGTCGGCACCAAAAATGCACCGTGCCACTTGAGTACGGCCGCTTCCTACCAGCCCAAACATGCCGAGAATTTCCCCTTCAGCCAGTGAAAAAGAAATATCCCTGAAAGAACCTTCTTGAGCCAAATGTTTTATCTCCAAAATCTTTTCCCCGGGACTTTTGTGCCGCTTCGGGTAGATTTCGCCCAGGTTTCTCCCCACCATCATTTTGATCAGTTGATTCTGATTGGTTTCCCCGGCAAGCACCGTGCCCATATACTCCCCGTCCTTGAGGACGGTGATTCGGTCAGCTACTCCAAAGACCTCCTCTAATCGGTGGGAGATATACAGGATGAGCGTGGACTCCTTTTTTAGTCTCTGGATCAGTGCAAAAAGGCGGTTTAACTCATCCTGAGAGAGTACTGCTGAAGGTTCGTCCAAAATCATGATCCTAGGCCGCGTCACGGCTGCCTTGGCAATCTCAACCATCTGCTGGTGGGATACGCTCAAGTGTGAAACCAGGGAACGGACATTCAAGCCAGTAAAGCCGATCTCCGCCAGCTTTTCCTCCGCCAGCTTATGGACACGATTCCAATCGATCAAAAATCCCGTCCTGTCGGTTGGCATCTGTCCAAGCAGTATATTCTCAGTGACGCTAAGGTGGCGTACCAGGCTAAACTCCTGATAGACAGCTCGGATCCCCAACCGGTGCGCGCTAAATGGCGATCTGAGAACAACAGGTACACCGTCCAGGATGATTTCCCCCGCGTTTTTTTGCACAGCGCCGGATAGGATTTTCATAAGAGTTGACTTGCCGGCACCATTCTCTCCTACAATGGCATGAACTTCGCCTCGCCTCGCGGAAAAATTTACCCGCTTTAATACAGCCGTAGTGTCATAGTATTTGGTTATATCTTTTGCGATCAGGAAGTCTTCATCATGCATGGTGGAATTTATTCCTCCCAGTAGGATGTCAGCGCTTCACTAAAGTAAATTGTTTTCTGTTCGCTCATCTCCAGGACTGTTTCGTAAATACTTTCGCGTCCTTTTCCGCTGAACTTGACTCCACCAAAGGGCAGTGTCTCCATCCGTACTGCTGATGACCAGTTTACGATGACGCCCCCTACTTCCAGCCGATGTGCAATGTCAAACGCACGCGCGAAATCTCTGGTAAATACGGCCGCCTGCAATCCATATGGGCTATCGTTAGCCATCCGGATAGCCGCATCGACCGTTTCAAATGGAACAACGGGCACAACTGGGCCAAACGTCTCATCTCGAAAAACCTCTGAATCCAGTGGCACATCAAGCAATACTGTTGGTTCCATAAACGATCGATCTCTGTTCCCACCTGTTGCAATCTTTGCGCCCAATGCTGCCGCATTTTGAATGAGTTTTTCGACTCGTTTCGCCGCTTCTTCTGTGATCAATGGCCCCACATCGGTATCTTCCTGCATTTGGTCACCGAGTTTAAGGGATTTTGTTTTTGCTACAAGAATTTCCGAAAAACGGTCGATCACCTTATGGTCCACAAAGACGCGTTTGACGGCACAACAAATCTGCCCATTACCGCGTGCCAGACGGCCTAAGACAACCGCATCGGCGGCACGTTCCAAATCCGCATCATCGCAAACGATCACAGCATCATTTCCACCCAATTCAAGATGGACTTTCTTCAGAGTCTCGGCAGCGAGTTTTGATATCTTAATTCCTGTATCTACACTCCCTGTGAACGTGACCATTTGGATGTCTCGAGCCTTAACCAGTGCCCCGCCGACGATCTCACCGTCACCAGTTATGACTTGATGAGCCGCACGAGGGAGTCCGGCGGACTCCATAAGTTCGGCAATTCTAAGGAGGGTAAGAGGACACTCTTCAGGCGGCTTGGCAATCACCGCGTTGCCGGCAGCAAGCGCTGCGCCTGCCTTGTGAGCGTACAATTCCACCGGATAATTAAAGGGGACGATCGCTGCCACGACTCCGAGAGGCTGCCATATGGTAAACGCAAAGTTCTGCTTCTGACCCGGGATGGCATCCATGGGGATGACTTTGCCAAACAGTCTTTTTGCTTCCTCAGCAAAGCCTTTGAAAATACGAATTGCAGCATTCAATTCTTCACGAATCTGAGAGATTGGCTTGCCGTTTTCGCGAGCTAGCAGTTGTGCAAGCTCCGCTTTGTTTTCCTCAATTGCTGAAGCAATTGTAAAGAGGATCCGGGATCGTTCCACAGCCGGGAGTCTCCGCATGGCAATTTTCCCCAACTGCGCGGCTTGCACTGCGCGAGCAACATCATCTGGCGTTGCTTCCGGGACGATGTCGATCTGTTCCCCGGAACCCGGGTTACGGATCACCCGAACCTCCCCATTTGAGGCGTTCACCCACTGGCTATCAATCAACATTTTCATAGTCACGTCCCTGCCCAAAGAAAATTATTGTTTCAATATTTGTTAATATAATACAAATGCTGAAACCTGTCAATAAAATATGAAATGCATTTTAAATATTGAAACAAATGGGATTTCCTTGCTTTTTTTGAAACTAACACATATAATAAACGGGGAGTTCAAATAATAAAATGCCCACTTCCAAAAAAGAACCAAGACAAAAAGTTGCAAAGAAACAGGGCAACGTCAGTTCCACCACCCTTAAGGCACTTTCAGTGCTTGAGGTCGTGGCAGCATCAAGCCAGTCCATCTCGATTTCAGAAGTGGCTGAAAAAGTACATGTGGATCGCAGTACCGCTTATCGTATGCTTGGCACGCTACAAGAGGCTGGATATGTCACCCAGGACGATGCGACAAAACGATTCAAGCTTAGTTATAAAGTAATTTCACTGAGCCGGAATCTGATGGCTGACAATGAAATCACATCCCTCATGCATAGAACACTGAGAAATATTTCAGATGCCACCCAGGAGACCGTCGGTTTATCCATCCTCGATGGTCTGCAAACGGTTCTTGTGCAACAAGTGCGGGGAATGCAGCGTGTAAATGTAACTTTCCATGTAGGCGATCGATCCGACCTTCACTGCACATCCATCGGAAAGGTATTGCTTGCCTATCAGGATTCTTTATATGTGGAGCGGGTTATTGCAAATGGGTTGACGAAACGCGCCGTGAATACCATCACAGATCCGAGGGAGCTTCGCACCGAACTGCATAGGATCCGGACACAAGGATATGCAACCGACAATCTGGAACTTGCGGATGATATGCGCTGCATTGCGGTACCGATTTTCGAATCGGGAGAACGGGTGATTCGCGGCTTTAGTATTTCAGGTCCTGCCACCCGTTTCACTCTTGAAAAGCTGGATCAACTCAAGATCCCCATGCTTGAAGCAGCCAGAGAGCTTTCGGAACAATTGGGCGGCATGCCATGGGTGGCAAGATAAAAATCAAATTTTTAAAAGGTAAAAGCCCATCACGTTGTGATGGGCATCAACTTCGGGCGGCTGCGAAGCGTGCAGTGCTCCGCTAAATGCACAGATTGACTATCTTCACTCCCGCGCACATCTGCCGAGGTGCGCAATGTATACCTGACATTTAATATGTGCTGAGCAAAACCAGAATGAGTTATGATTTTCCACAATGCTTGTGCACCAAAATGAAATATAAATGGAAGGAACCTGGAGGAGATGAAATTGCGCCCTTCCTTCACGGGATATTATTTGAATCTTTTGTATAAACCGCGGTTGCTTTGCACACAAGACTTAACATCACTTATCATGTTCCCTGCAAACCAGGTGCCATTCGTTGTCAGGCTGAGGCCGCCATGTCCTTCGGGGCGTAACAGCGAATGTGAGATCCAGCGTTCAATGAGGGAGTAACCGGAGGAATGGAATCTATTTAGCTCCAGTACCAGATCAGATGAAATATGGCCGGATAATATGGCCGTTGTTAATGGCTGCAATCGAATCTCAAGTGCATTTCGCCGTAAACCACCTTCCAGACCAGCGGATTTGAGATGATCTGTTGCCATATAACCAGCATAACGCGGATGGCGGTAATGATAGTCACCAAAGACCCCATCCGCGAGAGCGCCTATGGCAAGACAGTCCTCATCTCGTGTTGGGAACGTAAAATAAATGTTTTCATCTTTATTGTCTGCCCAATGGTTAAAAAGATTTTTACGAAAGCCATTCGCCTCCAGAAAATTTGCGCCGGCCTGCATCATAAAGTAATTGGGAAGATGGCTGCGGTTGGTCAACCCCTGGCGATCTGCCCAATGATGGTTTTGTGAACGAATGAGCAGCTCATATAAAGAAAAGCCGTTTACGCCGCAATCCCTTAGGCTCTTTATACCGCTAATAAATCCTTCCAAAGTTTGACCGGGCAAGCCGCAGATCAGATCAACGCTGGTAATCCAACCCATATCCAAAATTGTTTCAATTACTTTCAGCACATCAAGAGATGAACGTCGGCGACCAATGATCGTACGTACAGAATCTTGCATACTTTGTACACCGACATGCAGACGGCGAAAACCCAACTCATGCAAAGAGTTGATCGTGCCTGAAGTCAATGACTCGACGGTGGTCTCGAGCGCCCATTCCGTTTCAGGCGAAACCGCGAAGTTTTCGCGGCAACATTCGATCAGACGACGAAAGGCTGATTCGCCCAACAACGCGGGCGTCCCGCCGCCGAGATGGACAGTGGAAACCGGACGTTGAGATAGGTTTCCTTGCGCGCTCCATAACCGCAACTCCTGGCACAAGTGCTTCAAATAATTTTCGATGTGTTCATTCTTGTGATGAC
>Ga0105104_10001482_pt1 | contig 17589 bp, 14 predicted proteins | sample PPLLaktember2015_3_FD_87034 | JGI IMG/M metagenome (GOLD analysis project Ga0105104, IMG submission 87034) | Freshwater sediment microbial communities from Prairie Pothole Lake near Jamestown, North Dakota, USA - PPLs Lake P7 Core (6) Depth... | ecosystem: Environmental > Aquatic > Freshwater >... | reverse complement strand
TCACCTTGTTCTAAGGGAGCAGGGCCTGATCGTGCAAAAGAACAATCCTAAGGGGATCAATGGAATTACGGACCTCACTCGCGGTGATGTTTCATACGTGAACAGGCAGGCGGGTTCGGGCACGCGCATCCTGCTCGATTACAATCTGTCGCGGCGGGGTATAAAGCCCGAATCCATCAAAGGGTACGATCATGAAGAATTCACTCACATGTCTGTGGCAGTCGATGTGCTGAGCGGCGCCGCTGACTGCGGCATGGCTATTTACGCGGCTGCGAAAGCCCTCGATCTGGACTTTATTCCCCTGGACACGGAACAATACGACCTGGTGATTCCTTCTGATTTCCTGGATGATCCGAATATTCGGGCCGTGCTCGATACTATCCGTTCTCAGAGATTTCGTGACAGGGTCAGGGAACTTGGCGGCTATGACCCGTCAAAAAGCGGGGAGCTCGCGATGGAGATCAATCCCTGATTCATTCAACAAGATCTGCTGCATCGAGTACCCCGCAGCGGATAAACTGACGCCGCTGCTTACTGTTGGTGTTCCAATAACTGGCGAACAACCGGTTTGATATAGATGTCATCGAGGTTAAACTGCTGCAGGGCCTTGACCATTACCTGAATTTTATCCCGCACGTTCGCTTTGGAATTCAGGATCAAAATATAATGCCCCTCCACGCGACAGAGGCCTCCTGTGCCGGATGTTTCATCCATGCTGATGTTTTCATCTCGGACGCAAATTTCAAGTTTCCCGGCCAGTTCTTCGAGATGTTGTAGAAGGATTTCTTCCTGCATCATTTCTGTGCAGCGTTTTTATTCGTCATAAACTTAAGACTGTTTCTTGTGATACACATTCAATCCGACTTTCTTGTCCTCGTGGTTGGGAATCGTTACGTTCCCTTCTGTGGTTGCGATAATAATTGTCTTGCCGGAAGAAGACGGACCAAATTCTCTGGTCAGATCAACCTTGATGGTCAGGATGTTATCAACAACTTCCATTTCTACGTTTTTCATGACGATTCAACCCTCCTTTTTTCAAATAACTATCATTAATCAACATCGATAGCAACTGTAAGAGGGTTTTTGTTTTGGAACGTGATGGTTCAATCATCCAATTGATTTTTCCACATTTCGTTCATTCGCCTGAACATTTCATTGAAAGAAAGTGAAATGTGATGTGTGGTGCAGGTTAAAAGAAGTTGATTTTTCCAAGCCCTGTCTTTAAAATCGATATCTGTATAAGAAACGCCTGAAACGACAACTTCTTGACTTTTTTATGAGTTGGGCGCAAATTTATAATGACTCTGCGATATATTTATTCCTTTACCGTAATGTATCCACCATGTACGGCATCATAAAAAATGTATGCAGGGTTGTGCGGACGTGAAACCTGACATGCAGAAACCATTGAAGCGGGGGATCAATGAAAACAAAAATCTTAATAGTTGATGATAACACGGATATTCAAGCAATGCTGAAAAGCATGATGGAACACCAGGGCTGGGACGTCTGTCAGGCAGCAAACGGCAAAGCCGCACTGGAGATTGCCCGAAATAAGGCTCCTGACCTGATTGTTTCTGACATCCTGATGCCGGTAATGGATGGTTATGATTTATGCCGTCAATGCAAATCGGATAAAAAGCTCAAAAACATTCCCTTTGTTTTCTACACGGCAACCTATACGGAACCGCATGAAGAAAAATTCGCGCTGGATCTCGGGGCGGACAGATTTATTAACAAGCCGGAGAAACCGTCCACGCTTATTAAAATCCTGATAGATCTTCTGGAGAAAAGGAAAACGGTTGAATCCGCACCACGAAAGCCTCTCGGTGAGGAAATGGAATTTTTCCGGCGTCACAACAAAATTCTTTTCAACAAGCTTGAGAAGAAAATGTCAGAGCTGGAGAAGGCAAATCAGGAGCTCCGAAAAGCGGAGGAGCATTACCGGCTGAGCTTTGAAAATGTAAATGATATCATCTTTACATTTGATATGGACCTCAGGATCATCAGCATGTCTCCGAGCGTCGAGAAAGTTGCGGGGTACCAGGCCGAGCATTTTATCGGCCAGTCTGTTTCCGATTTAGGATCCATCCTGACGCCGCAGTCCATGGAACAGGCGATCAATCATATCGGCCGGATAATCAACGGTGAAGCTATGCAGCCGGCGATTTATGAGTTGATTTCAAAAGATGGAATCATGACGATCGTTGAAATCGGCGGATCGCTGATCAAGCGTGACGGAAAAACTGCAGGGATTGTTTGCGTTGCCCGCGACATCACCGAGCGACAGAAGGCGGAAGCGTCCTTGCGGGAGAGTGAAGAAAGATTTCGCATTCTCGCGGAGTCTTCTCCAACGGCCATCCTGATGTTTCAAAACGACAAATGGATCTATTCGAATTCCGCCGCGACGGAGATCACGGGTTACACGAACCGGGAACTCCTATCCATGAGATTCTGGGATTTTGTCCACCCGGACGATAAACAAATTGTCATGGAGCGGGGGCAAAAACGCCAGCAGGGTCTTCCTGTCACCAAACGTTATGAATTCAGAATTGTTGCTAAAGACGGTACGGTCAAATGGATTGATCTCTCCGGGGAAACCATTGTCTTGAATGGAATGCAGGCCGGGGTTGTTTCAGTTCTGGACATCACCGGACGAAAACAGTCCGATGAAGCGCTGCGGGAAAGCGAAAAGAAATACAGGCTCCTTGCCGATAAGATCCCCGATATTGTATTTATTTTAAATATGGATTTAAAAACCATCTATATCACACCTTCTGTGCAGACGGTGCTCGGTTTTACTCAGGAGGAGCGCATGCTCCAGACGGTTGATCAGCAACTGACGCCAGAGTCCCTGGAAATTATATTTAATACCCTGGCAAGAGAGCTTGAACTGGAAAAAGAAGGTCACAGCGATCCTAATCGAAAAATAGTGATGGAATTGGAATATTACCACAAGGACGGATCAACCCGCTGGACGGAAACGATCGTCAGCGGAGTCAGGGACGAACAGGGTACTCTGGTTGCCATCCATGGCATGAACCGGGATATCACGGATCATAAGAAATCGCGGGAAGAACTCCACAAGACGCTGGACAGGCTGAGTAAAGCGATGAGCACCACCATCCATGTTCTAGCGACTGCTGTTGAAGCGCGGGACCCCTATACGGCGGGCCACCAGACACGGGCCGCGGACCTGGCCTGTGCCATTGCCGCCGAGATGGGAATCTCCAGAGAAAGAATCGACGGCATCGGAATGGCAGGCTCGATTCACGACATTGGGAAACTTTCTGTTCCCGCGGCACTGCTGACAAAATCCTCAAAGCTGACAAACATCGAATTCTCACTGATCAAAGAGCACGCCGTGAAAGGGCACGAGATGCTAAAGGGTGTGGAATCTTCCTGGCCGCTGGCGGAGATTGTTTATCAGCATCACGAAAGGATGGACGGTTCGGGTTATCCCAGAAAGCTGAAAGATGAAGAGATCCTCATGGAAGCCCGGATTCTTGCTGTCGCCGATGTCGTGGAAGCCATGGCATCCCATCGTCCCTACCGTCCGGCCCTGGGCATTGAGGCAGCCCTGGATGAGATCAAGAAAAACAGCGGGATTCTTTATGACAAAGCTGTGGCCGCCGCCTGTTTAAAACTGTTTCGGAAGAAGGGGTATCATCTGCCTGATATAACGGCGTAGCTTCATCCGTCCATGTCGGATGAAGCTGAAACGAATGAATACGACGGTTAACGTTATCAACGCAATAAGACAGCTCATGTCCGGGTTTGATTCTATGATCAGAAAGCTCCGCGGAGGTTGAATTGTAATGGCCGTAAAAACAAAACCAACTGTTAAATCAAAGATGTCCGTCAAACATAAAGCAAAAACCGACCTTAAATTAAAAGACAAATCCAAACCGGCTGCCAAATCAGAGAAAAGCGGAACTTCGAAGAAAGACAATTTTGCCCACCTGTCAGAAGATATCATATCCCATGTTGGCGTCGGCATATATATTTTACAGAATGGGAAATTTGTCTATGTCAGTTCCCTGTACAAGAAGCTTTCAGGTTATTCGGACAAAGAGCTCATCGGTCTCAAGTCTCTCGATTATATTCATCCTAAAGACCGCGAAAAAACGAGCCAGAACGCGATTAAGGCACTGAAGCGGGAGAGTTCTGAACCTTATGAATACAGGTTCATCAAGAAAAACGGAGCTATTATGTGGGCTCTGGAAATGGTTGCTACTGTCAAATACCGGGGGAAGAGAGCCGTGCTCGGCAGTTTTATGGATATCACCGAGCGCAAAGTCATAGAAGAATCGTTGTTCCAGTCGGAGGAAAAATATAGGAATATTCTGGAAAGTATCGAGGAAGGTTATTATGAAATAGATATTGCCGGTAACTTAACCTTTTTCAATGATTCATTATGCCGAATCATCGGGTATCCAAAAGAGGAATTGCTGGGCATGAATTATCAGCAATATGAATATAAAGAGACAATAAAAAATGTGTTTCAGAAGTATAATGAAGTGTTCGAGACAGGTAAACCCGTTTCATCATTCGATAGGCAGATTATAAGAAAAGACGGGACAAAAAGATACGTAGAAACATCCATATTGTTACGAGAAGATTCATCGGGTACACCAATTGGGTTCAGAGGAATTGCACGGGATATTACCGAGCGCAAGCGGATGGAGGAAGCGTTGCATCAGTCCGAGCAGAAATACCGGACCATTCTGGAAGAGATGGATGAAGCGTATTTCGAGGTGGATCTGGCCGGCAATTACACTTACGTAAACGATGCGATATCCCGTCTTCTGGGTTATCCGAAGGAAGAACTTCTCGGGACAACCTTCCGTAAACAGGTGAATGAAGAAGACACTGCACTGCTGTATGATGCTTTCGGCAAAATCTTCACCACCGACAAACCGGTAAGGGACATTGCCTATAAAGCCATCCGCAAGGGTGGAGAAATCAAATATGCTGAAATTACCGGTTTTCCCATTCAGAACCATAAGGGGGAGGTGATCGGTTTTCGGGGCATCGGCCGGGATGTTACCGAGCGCAAGCGGATGGAGGAAGCTCTGCGACAGTCAGAGCAGAGATACCGGACGATTCTGGAAGAGATGGATGAAGCGTATTTCGAGGTGGATCTGTCCGGTAATTACACTTACGTGAACGATGCGATATCCCGTCTTTTAGGATATCCGAAAGAAGAGCTGCTGGGGACGACATTCCGCAAACAGGTAAATGAAGAAGACACAGCACGGATTTATGATGCTTTTGGTAAGATTTTTACCAACGGCAAGCCGGTAAGAGACATTGCCTACAAAGCCATCCGCAAGGGTGGGGAAATCAAATATGCTGAAATTACCGGTTTTTCAATTCAGAACCAGAAGGGGGAGGTGGTCGGTTTCCGGGGTATCGGCCGGGATGTTACCGAACGCAAGCGGATGGAAGAAACACTGCGTCAGTCCGAGCAGAGATACCGGACCATTCTGGAAGAGATGGACGAGGCGTATTTCGAGGTAGATCTGGCCGGAAATTATACATATGTGAATGACGCAATATCCCGTCTTCTGGGGTATCCGAAAGAAGAGCTTATCGGGACAACGTTCCGCAAACAGGTTAATGAAGAAGACACGGCGCTGCTGTATGATGCATTCGGTAAGATTTTCACCAACGGTAAGCCGGTAAGGGACATTGCCTACAAAGCCATCCGCAAGGACGGAGAAATCAGGTATTCCGAAATTGCCGGATTCCCCATTCAGAACCAGAAGGGAGAGGTGGTCGGTTTCCGGGGCATCGGCCGGGATGTGACTGAACGCAAGCGCAGTGAAGAGCAGATCAGGCACATGGCCACCCACGATGCCCTGACAGAGCTGCCCAACCGCATGATGTTCGGTCAGCTGCTGAACCACGCGTTACAGGCCGCAAAGCGCAACAAGCGCCAGCTGGCCGTGCTGTTCATCGATCTGGACCGCTTTAAAATCATCAACGACACGCTCGGGCACGAAGCGGGCGACCTGCTTTTGAAGACCATCGCCACACGTTTCAAGCAGACGCTGCGGGCCATGGATGTAGTCGCCCGCCTTGGGGGGGACGAGTTTGTTATCCTGGTCGAAGAGGTCGATAATCCGGGTCAGCTCGTCACCGTTGCCCAGAAAATTCTTTGCGCCGCCATGAAGCCGGTGTCTCTCATAGGTGAAGAATGCCGTGTAACGGCAAGCGTCGGTATCAGCGTGTATCCGAAGGACGGCGAAGATGAGCAGGCTCTGATGAAGACGGCCGACAAGGCCATGTATTTTGCTAAAGAAGAAGGCAAGAATAATTACCAGTTCTACTCCGAAGACATGAAGTCCCATTCGATCGAGCAGCTTTCACTTGAAACCCATCTTCGTCTCGCGCTGGAGCGCAACGAGCTTTCTTTAAACTACCAGGCCAAGCTGGATTTCAAAACGGGCGCCATCACAGGCGTGGAAGCGCTGCTGCGCTGGCATAGCCCGACACTTGGCGATGTGACGCCCACCCAGGTTATCCCGGTGGCCGAAGAAACCGGTTTGATCATTCCGATTGGCCGGTGGGTGATGAAAACCGCCTGTGCGCAGAATGTCGCCTGGCAGCAGCAGGGGCTTCCTCCGGTGTGCATTTCTGTGAACTTATCCCTTCGCCAGCTGCGCGATGAAAATCTGATTGAAGATATCAAAACGACGCTCAGGGATTCCGGCATGGCACCTCATCTGCTGGAGCTTGAGATCACCGAGAGCATGGTCATGCACAATCCGGCGCGCATGGTGGTGATTCTGACGCAAATCAAGGACATGGGGGTTCGACTGGCGATTGATGATTTCGGCACCGGCTACTCTTCGCTTGCGCATATTCGACGCTTTCCGATTGACACCATCAAAGTAGACCGCTCATTCATCCGCAATGTGCCGGAAGATTACGAGGATAAGGCCATTATCGAGGCGATCATTTCCATGGGGCAGACACTCAGTCTGACCGTGGTTGCCGAGGGTGTGGAAACACAGGAGCAAATGGACTTCCTGCGTCAGCATTCCTGCGATGAAATGCAGGGTTACTACTTCAGCAAACCCGTTGCGGCTGATGAATTTGCCAATCTTTTAAAAATGAATTTTTCTTCTCCAAAAAAGTCAGGCTGAAAGAAATAAAAAAAGATTGAGCGCCTTAAGGAGTTTGGTCCCGAGATTCTATCGATTATTGCCAATTCGGCGACCGGCTTACCAAGTGGTAGATGAAATCGGCAACGGGGCTCATGAATGGAATTTGCTGCCTGATATATTAACTGAAAGACTTCCCGCTTAATCCCGGCGCCTGCAGTCAAGGAGCGGGTTGCAAAACCGGGAGTACTTTGGAGATTTTCCGATTACTCCGGTCGCCACATATATCGCCGGACTGGGTGCGGCCTTTGCGGGCACTGGTTTGGATAGTTTTCTGCTGCCGTTCTTTCTCATCTACATCATACATCGCAAAAACTTCGCGGATTGACCGGGTTTCCGGTAACACATAGACGATACCATTTGTCCCGGTAAATGTCGGGCGCACTATGTTCTTGTAAAACTTCTCGGGAACATTGATACAGCCGTAGGAAATACGTTTATCGAGTGGTGTCGGAGTTGCCAGGCGTTGTAGGCGGCGTTCTTTGGGGTTGTTCGTAACCACCTGATGCAGTGAAATAGCTGCGGCGTAGTCTATCCAGAGAATGTTTTTCCCTTGGATATTACGGCCCAGCGAGGCAACGAAGCGGCCAGCCGGTGTAATGCGCTCCTCGGGGCGTATGTCCGACATCGCCCGTTTGCCTATATCTGGAACGGAATCATCACCTCGTTCCAGACCGAGCAGCACGGGGGCTGAACCGCGAAGCCTCCCATCAGGATGGAATACAAAGACTCTGGCGTTTGTCTTGTCTATAATCACAAAAGGCATGCGACAATTATCGCCCGAATCGACGACCCAGTCTGCCACGAGCCGGGCGTCCGGAGACACGCTCTCCCCTTCGAAGTCTGCCCGCCTGGGATGATCTGCAGCCAGGGGTTGCGTCTCAATACTGTATGGAGCTACCGCCTGATAAACTACCTGAGAGACTTCTCGTCCAATCCCGGCGCCTGCAGTGCCTTCATGCGCAGATGATGATAATGATGTGCCCGGGTTGGACGATTTAGCAATATTACCGGCCGCGGCCAATTGTTGTGGTGTAAAAACGCCGGCCAGCAAGCCCAGACAAAATCCTTTGATGATGATTACCGCTATTGAGCGCATGTTCCACGCTAAAAACTTGTGTATAGGTTTTATGTCCCCTGCTGATAACGTTGTATGCTGAAACACCGTCAAAAGGAACAGCCGATCCTTTATATGTTTTTATCATATCATTGTCCTGTCCGCAGCAAATCAAGCCTGCAGATCAGTACCTGCAGTTCTTTTAGTTGCGGTCATGAATCCGCGGCCGTTCCGGCTCCACGTAGGGCTCAGGTGGGGCTTGCTCCTCGACGGGCGCTATCACTACCTGCTCCTCTTCGTACCAGCAATCCCAGGATCCGAGCTTGTAATGGAAATCCCCGACGGGCCTGCAAAAGGTGAACTCCACGGGATCCGAAACAAGATACCGTCCCACGACATTTACGCTGCGCGTTGGGAGGGAGAAAGGCAGGGCAAGAACGAATATGGTCGAACCGACCACAATGGCGGCAATTCCACCCGGTCTCGCGAAGAACACGTCACCGATGATATCTATGTCCGATGTTTCATAGGCTGAGACGGGCGCAGTGCTCAAGATCATAAAAAACACAACCAGAAACGTAATCAATTTCTTTTTCATCTACAAACCCTCCTTTTGGCAGGAAACTCGTTTTTTATTTGATTAATTATAGAAAACGCGGCTTTGTATGTCAAGGAAATCTTAATTAAAAAAATGATGTAAGGAATCAGTGATCAATGGATTTGACTGGCCACGGTTCTTCGGAGAAGGCGAATCCCAGATAAGAAAGTGTGAACAGGGCCACCGGGCTTTTGGATTTTAGTTGTCCCTGTTGTTACAGATTTTGTCCTGTCAACAAAAAAGCCTGATTTTCATTGACAGGCAGGCGCCGCTTTTTTTATATTCAATTGAAAAAATCACCGGTCAAATAACGTTTCAGGAGTTTGATCTATGCGGTGCGGATCGTGTAAACAAAAACGGACGACGGATGTGTAACTGTGCGTCTGAATAAACCGAGCTCCAACCGGGAAAGGATGTGCAATTATTGAGACAGATCGTTTACAGGCGCTGGATGTTTTTCGCGGCTTTACCGTTGCACTGATGATTCTTGTCAACACACCCGGCAGTTGGTCGTGTGTTTTTGAGCCTCTTCAGCACGCCAAATGGCATGGCTGCACATTGGCGGATCTGGTGTTCCCGTTTTTTCTCTTCATTACAGGAACGGCCATGAGGTATTCCTTTAAAAAACATGACTACCGATGGTCTCGTGGCGTTGTCGTGAAGGTGCTGAAACGGGTCGTGCTGATATTCCTGATTGGTTTGGCGCTCAATTTCTTTCCCTTCCATGTTGAACTGGATAATCAGCGCATCATGGGAGTGCTTCAGCGGATCGCTTTAGCATACGGTTTTGCTGCTTTCATCTGCCTCGGTTCGGGCCGGTTGAAACTGTTTTTCGTATCGTTTCTGGCGCTGATTGGCTACTGGGTTTTGCTGATCATTTTCGGTAACGGGGATCCGTATTCCCTGGAGAACAATGTTGTCCGGTTTGTCGATCTTGCCGTCCTGGGTGAAAACCATATGTGGCATGGAAAGGTCCTTCCCTTTGAACCTGAAGGATTACTGAGCACGCTGCCCGCGGTTGTATCCGTACTGTTCGGATATCTGGCGGGAAGTTATGTTCAATCGCAGCCGGATCTCGTGAAGGGAGCGTATAAAATGTCTTTTGTGGGTATTGCAGCGATTGTTGCCGGTATGGCATGGGGGCAGGTATTCCCGATCAACAAATATCTCTGGAGCAGTTCGTATGTCCTTTACACGTCGGGATGGGCGATGATTATTTTGTCAATATGCGTGTACATGATTGATGCGAGAGGATACCGCAGCTGGAGTAAGCCGTTTTATGTTTTGGGCTTGAATCCGTTGTTCATTTACGTTCTTTCCATTGTCTGGGTTAAAATTTTACTGTATTGTGTTAAAATAACAAAATCCGACGGGTCACTAGTCAGCGGCTATCAATGGATCTTCAGTGAATGGTGCCTGCCGGCGGCCGGATGTTACGGCGGTTCGCTTTTATTCGCTGTGGCAACTGTTGGGTTGCTCTGGATGATAGCGCTGTCCCTGTACAGGAGAAAAATATTTGTATCTCTTTGAGAGGGCATGAAAGCCGCTTCCATCAGGACGGTCTTTGTTTTTAAGGCGTTCGACGGTGTGTTCGCCAGTCTGAGTGCGGCCCTGTGAAACAGTTGCAGACGGGGATGTAAAAAGGGCGCTTCTTTATATTGACACACAAAATCGTCTTTCCTATAATTATTTTATGCAAAACAGGTTAGCATCTCGAAAGGAGGGAACCTTATGTTTTGTACAAGGTGCGGTGTGAAAAGCGAGGAGGGAGCGAGATTCTGTACCGGCTGCGGCGCACCTCTGGCGGTACGGCCGGCCGATGCCGGCAAGCAACCGTTTCAGCAGAATCCGTCCCACGAAAGCCCGCCGTCCTATCAGGAGCCGCAGTCGCAAAAGAAAAAGGGATGCCTGATAGCCGCGGGTGTTTCCGCTTTTCTGTTTCTGGCGCTGATCATCCTCGCCGTCATGAATGGAGGGGAAATCAGTTTTTCAACGGCGCATTTCTCCGATGCTTGTATGGCATCAAAAATTAATCAGGAAACCTCTGAACCGTTGGTAAAAACAGAGGTGTTTCCCAAACGGTCAACAACAAAAATTTATGCCGTTGCCCTGGTGAAGAATGTTCCAGCGGATACCAGGCTCTCAGCAGTCTGGTATCATATTCCCACAGGGGCCAGCCGGAGGACCGAAAATGATATTGTCACCGACAAGGATATGTGGGTCAATTTCAATCTTACCAATCCTCGCGGGTTTGTGGCCGGTGAGTATAAGGTCGATATGATGATTAACGGCAAGGTAGAAAAAACGCTGCACTTTAGAGTTGAATGAAAATAGGATTTGTACACTTTTGCTCATTGTCCGCGGGTGACATTGCGTCGTATCAGACGCCCGGCGACGAAGTCAGGATAACTATTCTTTCGGCTCAGAACGGCAGACTTTATTGGCGGGAATCGTCAGGGAAAGTTTCCGGGGAAAAAAAACAAGGAATGAACGATAAAAAAGGTGGATTTTTTTTTTAAGAAGAGATAAATTCCAACAAATGTGGTTTTAAAAAAACTTTAAAGGGGTGTCCAATGAACAGAGCAGAGTTGATCGAAGAAGTAGCAAAAGCAACATGCACCAAGAAAGAGGCCGATGAAGCAGTCAGCGCTACATTGGCGGCAATCAAAAAAGCACTCAAGAAAGGCGAAAGTGTTACATTGGTGGGATTTGGTACCTTCTCCGTTAGCAAGAGGAAGGCCCGCAAAGGCAGAAACCCCCAGACAGGTGAAGCTATTAAAATCGCCGCCAAGAAGGTTCCGGTTTTCAAAGCCGGCAAGGGGTTGAAAGACGCAGTCAAATAGTTCGTTTTTGTTTTTACTTAATTAAAAAAAGGCCGCTTCGTTATTAATGCGAGGCGGCCTTTTTTGTTGCCTTTACAGACATTCGTTTTTTTATTTGTATAATTCTTCAATCCTGCCCATCAATTTGTCCAGAACAACTTTACGCTTGAGTTTCATGGTCTGAGTAAGCGTGCCGTTATCCAGAGTGAATGGTTCGGAAAGTAGCAGAAACTTTTTTGGAATTTCGTAGCCGCCGAACTTGCCCTTCAGGTGGTTGGTAATGGTTTCGCCGATCATGTCGATGATGTCCTGACGCGCTACCAGTGTTTCAATGTCTGTCGTCAATTCTTTTCCCTTGGCATAACGAAAAAGAATATCAAAATCCGGAACAACAATGCAAATGTTATAGGGCCTGTTGAGGCCGTACACGACAGCCTGCTGGACAAAAGGCACGAGGCAGATTTCTTCTTCCAGTGAGACCGGGAAGACAAATTTCCCGTTTTCCAGTTTATACTGTTCCTTGATGCGGCCTGTGATGTAGAGGAATCCATCCTTATCCAGCCGTCCCCGATCGCCGGTGCGGAAACCACCGTCGGGTGTCATGGTGGCCTTTGTGTCTTCCGGCCGGTTATGATAACCCTTCATGACATTGGGGCCGTAAACAACAATTTCACCGTCCGTTGCCCCTTCTTCAACCACGGAAGAATCGATGACGACCTTGACCTTATCAATGATCTTGCCGACACTGCCGAGTCTATAGTCAAAGGACGCGTTCATCGAGATACCTGGTGATGTTTCCGTGAGACCATAACAGTCATAGATGGGAATACCGATATCAAAGAAAAATTTGCCGATTTCGGGATTCATGGCCGCGCTGCCGGTCATGGAACCCAGCATTCTTCCGCCCAGGCGCTCCCGGATCTTCGCAAAAACTATTTTATCCGCTAGTTTGTATTTAAGATTGGTCATGAAATCGGATTGTCCGCGGGCCACCAGTTCCCGCCGTTTCTTGGCCGCTTCGATACCCATCACAAAAAGGGTTTTGGCCAGTCCCCCCTCCTGGTTCATTTTGTCCCACAGGCCGGCGTAAATCCGGTTGAATACGGTAGGCACAGCGATCAGGAAGGTGGGTTTGACCGCAACAATATCATTGACAATTGTTTTCGCGCTTTCCGCGAGACCCATTGCGCCGCCCATGCGGATGATTGCATACAGCTCTGCGGTCTGTCCAAAAGAATGCGCCCAGGGTAGAATGGTCAAAGAAAGCACTTCGTTTTCCAGAAGTTCAGGATACATCTTGAGGCCTGCATGAGCATTGCTGGTGAAATTCATGTGACACAGCAAAACACCTTTGGGGTTGCCGGTTGTCCCTGATGTGTAGATGAGCTCGGCGATGTCGTCCGGAACCGGGCTTGAGGCTGCTACAGGCTTGGCGGCTCCCCTTTTTTCGAGCGCGGCCATGGAATTCTCGCCTTCAGTTTCGATGACAAAAATATGTTTGAGCGTGGGAATCTCTTTTGGGAAATTTTTAATTTTTTCATATACGTCCGGTTTGGAGACGAAAAGGACCTGGATCTGGCTGTCGGTGATGATGTATTTCCAAATCTGCACGAGTTCGGCTTCATACATGGGTACGAAACGGGCGATGCGTCCCCAGGAAGCAAATGCCACAACAGGCCATTCCAGCCGGTTGTTGCCGATGAAACCGACGGCATCGCCTTTGCTAATGCCAAGCTGGGCAAGACCGGCTCGAAGGTTGTCGATTCGCGTTCCTATTTCTTTATAAGTCACCCATTCGTAGACGCCGTTTGTGTTTTTTGTGCCGAAAAGTTTTCTGTCGGCAAATTTGTCCAGGCTTTCCTGCCACCAGTCAACCAGATTGTCAGGTTTGTCGAGTGTGAAACTATGCATAAGAAATTCCTCCTTCATTTGTTTACGCGGGGAATTTCTTTCCCTGCGGACTGTATTAACCCGTCCGCCCACGGGCAGCAGTCCTTTAATCTATTTTGAAAGAAAGTTCAATCAAAACGAATTATTCATCAATATAAATTTTCGTTGCACTTAAAACCAAACAACGTTATTTGGATAACATTAAACTGTTGCATCGATAAGATCCCATTAGGGAATAACTTTCAACCCATTGAGGACTAACAGAAAGGAGTGTTTATGAATCAGCCGGAATTAACCCGTCAGGCCTTGAGTATTTTACGCTCACCTGAAAATTTTCAGTGGTACGTCATCCCGCTGCTCGCGCTGGTCGTTTACGTTTATACAAATGAAATCAGCAAAAAGAACTGGAAGGGTATTGCCGCGGGGCTATCCCTGTACCTCGTACACTGGTTTTATGAAATTATGAATGCCCTGATCCAGTATGGTAGCGGTCATGCGCTCTGGACAGTGCCCGCGGGCACCGCCTTCCTGCTGCTGGTCGGTGTGGGAATTGAATTGAGCCTGATGTTTTCTGTCGCGGGTCTGGTTATGAGCAAAGTGCTGCCCGAAGATCCCGGAATGAAAATTATGGGGATCAACAACCGTATTTTCTTTGCCGTAGTCAACGCAGCGCTGTTTTCATTCATTGAGATTTTCCTGGCAAAGACACCCGCGTTCCACTGGGTTTATTCCTGGTGGGGAGCGTTCCCGGTTTTTCTGACAGTGTATATTCCTTTCTTTGTTGTGTCATTCCTTTGTTATGACTGGAAACCAAAAATTCAGGTTATGGTGATCAGTTCACTTTTTGTTGTTGATGCCCTGATGATGATCATTTTTGCTGGCATCTTAAAATGGATATAAAAACAAGGTAACAGATCTCATGGATACGCTGCGGTAAAAAAAGAAGAATTTTTTTAATATTGCCATGCCGGAGCTGAAAACAGGCACAGAGATCTTCACCGGGGGCGTCATCCATTGACTGATTTTCAAAAGTGTGCGATGGAGTTTTTTAGGAGGGTTTATGACGGGTAAATATTGCAGGATTGCCCTGGTGATGTTTTTGTGTGTTGCAATGCTGACGCTTCCTGCATCCGGGGCAATTTCAAAATCGCGGACGAAAGCGGGCGCTCATCGAAAATCTGTTCCCGCGAAAGCCATACGGGCTCCACGCGGGCTTGTATTGCATTCCGCTGCTGCTCTGGTGAAGGATCAAAGCACCGGCAGACTTCTAATTCAAAAACGTGCGACGGTGGTCGTGCCCATTGCTTCCATTACAAAACTGATGACCGCCATGGTTGTTCTTGATCAGGACGAGAATCTTGAGGGAACCCTCGTTATTCAAAAGGCGGATGTGGACATGATTCGCCACAGTCACTCACGGCTGCCGGTAGGGACAAGCCTCACACGCAGGGAAGCCATGCTGCTTGCCCTGATGTCTTCCGAAAATCGTTCCGCTCACGCACTGGGCAGAACATATCCGGGCGGAACCAGGGCCTGTGTTGCCGCCATGAATGCCAAAGCCAGGGTGCTGGGACTTTCCGGCACCCACTTCGAAGATACAACGGGACTTGCAAACGGCAATGTCTCTTCAGCCCGTGATCTGGTGGAATTGGTGGAGGCCGCTTATCAGTACGGCCTTATCCGGGAATTTACCACCTGCAGGGAAACCACCATCTATGCAGGTCAGCGGATTTTGGACTACCGCAATTCCAACCAACTCATTAAGGATCCCGACTGGGATATAGGCCTGTCCAAGACAGGCTATACAGATGATGCCGGCCGCTGTCTGGTCATGCAGGCCCATGTGGCCAATCGACCGTTGCTCATCGTGTTGCTGGATTCCCAGGGGAGGCTGACGCGTGTGGGAGATGCCAACCGGATAAAAAAATGGCTGGAAGGGCCTTCCCTGCCACCCCCGGCAAGAAAAGGGTGATCCTCAACAGAATGGGCTGTTATCCAAAAACCCTTTTCGCCTGCCTGAAAGCGTTTTTGAATAAATCTAAGGCTTCTGAAAGGTAATGACAAAACTCGCCTTCGGCTCAAACAGTTGTCATTACAGATCTTTCTCTACGCCTTGACCGGAAGCGCGCAGCATTTGCGAAGCGCAATAATTGATACATTCCTTACCGGGAAGGCTGCGGGCCTTCAGGTATGAAGCAAAACGCTTTCAATGGCTGCTCAAAGGATATTGTTTGGACAACAGCCTGAGAAGATTTTGCCCCTCCAGACTGAAAACATACGTTCTTTTGTTTTTTCAGTTATTTCATGATCTTTATTGACTCCCGGTCTTGAATTTGCTAGATAAACAAGGATTTGAAGATTCAGAAATCCATGATGGATATTATAAATGATTGATCTGCATACTCATTCGATTTTCAGCGATGGCGAACTTGTTCCATCTGAGCTGGCCCAGCGGGCCCGTGCTGCAGGCTACAGGACAATCGCCATCACGGACCATGCCGATTATTCCAACATCGATTTTATCATTCCAAGAATGGTCAGGGTGTGTGAAAAAATTACCGTGAAGGGGAATATTCAGGTGTTGCCCGGACTGGAACTGACGCATGTTGATCCTGCCGATATTGCCCCCCTTGTGTCTGAAGCCAGAAAACTGGGCGCGCAAATCGTGATCGTCCACGGGGAAACCCTGACGGAACCCGTGCCGTCCGGTACCAATCTGGCGGCCATTCAGGCTGGCGTTGACATACTGGCCCATCCGGGCCTGATTACGGAAGAAGAAGGTTGTCTTGCCGCAAATAAAGGCGTTTTCCTTGAGATTACCACCCGCAGGGGACACAGCTTCAGCAATGGGCATGTTGCATCCATGGCCAGAAAATGCAATGCGCGACTGGTGCTCAATAACGACGCCCACGCCCCGGGAGATTTTGTCGGTCATCAAATGGCGGCGAATATCGCGCGGGGCGCAGGGATGTCCGAAGAAGAAGTTACTGCCATGTTCAGGAATTCTCAAAATCTGATACAGAGGACCCGTGCGTGAAAAGTCGTTTCGCTTCAGGTCCTTTGAATATCTGCCTGCTGACGTATCGGGGGAACCCGACCTGCGGCGGGCAGGGTGTTTACATCAAGCATTTAAGCAAGGCGCTGGCCGATGAGGGACATCGGGTCGATGTGATTTCAGGTCCTCCCTATCCCCAACTGGATGAAAATGTCCGCCTGATTAAAATGCCCAATCTCGATCTCTATCATCCGGATCATCTTTTTCGCCCGGAAAAGATGAGCGATCTTGCCGCTCCGCTGAACATGTACGAGTTCCTCAATGTCTGCACGGGCAGTTTCCCTGAACCGTTCACATTTGGCGAACGTGTTTATTCATACCTGAAGAAGCATAGCAAGGATTACGACATTGTTCATGATAATCAGTGCCTTTCCTATGGAATCGGAAGGCTTGCGCAAAAGATCATGCCAACCCTCCCCACGATCCACCATCCCATCACGGTGGACAGGCAGGAGGATTATAAGGTGGCCAAAACGATCCGTCAGAAATTCCGTGTTTACCGCTGGTATTCGTTTATTAATATGCAGCTCAAGGTGGCACGGCAATTTTCTCATATTATCACGGTGTCGGAATTTACCAAAAAAGACATCGCCAAAGAGTTTTCGCTGGATGAAAATAGATTCCGGGTTGTGCACAACGGCATCAACAACGAATTTTTTTACCCCAAACAAAACGGCCCGAGGCCGGAGAATTCCCTGATCGTGACCAACAGCGCGGACACGCCGTTAAAAGGCCTCAATTTTCTTCTGGAAGCCGTGGCGGAGATTCGGAAAAAGCAGCCGGTCAAGTTAACCGTTATCGGTCAACCCAAAAAGGACGGCATCATTGAAAATCTGGTGGCTAAACTGGGAGTATCCGATATCGTATATTTCACCGGACGTATTGACAATGAGGAATTTGCCGATTATTATGCCAAATCGACGATTGCCGTCGTCCCGTCACTGTATGAAGGATTTGGCATTCCCGCAGCTGAAGCGATGGCCTGCGGTGTACCG
>Ga0105104_10001481_pt1 | contig 17592 bp, 5 predicted proteins | sample PPLLaktember2015_3_FD_87034 | JGI IMG/M metagenome (GOLD analysis project Ga0105104, IMG submission 87034) | Freshwater sediment microbial communities from Prairie Pothole Lake near Jamestown, North Dakota, USA - PPLs Lake P7 Core (6) Depth... | ecosystem: Environmental > Aquatic > Freshwater >... | reverse complement strand
CTTTGATAGTCTGAAGCTCTTGACCAAAACGGAGAGATTCCCTCTTTTTTTTGTGCGTGTTCAGAAAGGGCTGTTGGAAATCTGCGGCGCCCCTCTCCAGCCGACAAGCGATATAGAACGCGAGACGGATCCGCAAGGTTGGTTTTTTGTCGGCTCTCTTTGGTCGCGCGATCGCCTCGATGAACTGGCCTTGCTGACCTCGAGCTCGATTCGTTTAATCCCCGCGAATATCGCCTTCACGGATCGCGAAAGCGACTATGTCGCTCTCAACACTCTGAATTTACCCGGGTGGAACGGTCAGACCGTTGTGACCCTGAGTTCCATCACCGATCTGTCCGGCATCAAGCAGACATTCTACGAGTTGCGCCTCAATTTGATCATCAGCGTCCTGTTCCTAACGGTGATCATCGCGGTTATCATCTTTCTACTTTTCCGCTACGTCAGTATCCCTTTGCGCCGTCTCTCCTTCAGCTTGGAAACCGGCAGCACGCAGCCCCTCAAGCGGTTGATAGGCAGTAAAACCGAGTTCGGGAAATTAAGTGCGTTGATTGTCGAGTTCTTTGATCAGAACGACCGCCTGCAACGGGAAATCACCCAGCGCGAAAAGTCGGAAACGGCGCTCCGTGAAGGGGAAAAACGCTTTCGGGATCTGGCCGATTTGCTTCCACTCACCGTGTTTGAGACTGATGAACAGGGCACCATGACTTTCCTCAACGGACGGGCCGTGGAAACCGTCGGCATCACCCGTGAACAGGTGGAACGGGGATTGTCCGTATTCGATCTGGTGCATCCGGAAGACCGCGAACGCGCGCGTGAAAGCTACCAACGCGTGATGAACGGAACGGTGGCTACCGGCAATGTCGAGTTCTTGGCTGTGCGTATGGACGGCACACCCTTCGATTGTTTCGCGCAAGTCAGCGCGATCGTGCGCGATGGAAAAATCGCCGGTGTCCGCGGTTTTGCCATGGATATTACGGAGCGCAAGCAGGGCGAAAATGCGCTGCGCCATACCAACGAGATGCTGAACACCGTGTTTACCGCCGCCCCGCTGCCGATCTTCACGGTGGACATCAACGGCTGCGTATCCGATGTCTGGAATCCTGCCTGTGAACAACTGCTCGGTTGGAGTCATGAGGAAGTGCGCGGCGGCTTTCTTCCCATTGTGCCGGTTGAGGCCCGCGAATTCTATATGTCGAAAGTAAAGGAAGTGAATGAAGGCAATTGGATGAACGGATTGGTCGTTCGCGGCTGCCTCCATAACGGCAGTCTCAACGATTTCGCCGTTTATGCCGCGCCTTTGCGAAATTCGGAAGGCCGAATCACCGGATCGCTGGGTATACTTGTTGATCTTGCCGAGCGCCTGCGTTCCGAAAACGCCGTCCGCGAAGCGAATGACGTCTTGCGGACGATCATTGATACGGTTCCCCTGCCGATTTGCACGATGGATGGTGAGGGGCGCGTGGGCAGTATTTGGAATCCCGCGGCGGAGCGGATGTTCGGCTGGAGCAAGGCCGAAGTAACGGGACAAATCATTCCTACCGTTCCCGAAGAAATCCGCGATCAATATCGCTGCGATATTCACAAGATCTTGGAAGGTAAAATCATTCATGAAATTGAAGTGCAGCTCTTCAATCGGGAAGGAAATGCCGTTTACGGCAGCTTCTACGGCGCGCCTTTACGGGATGCACAGAATAATATCACCAGCGTGATCACGGTGCTGGCGGATCTCACGGAGCGTCGGAAAATGGAGCTGGCACTCCGCGAGAGCGAAGAACGCTTCCGCAATCTCTCGGATACGGCGCCGGTTCTCATCTGGATGGGCGGTGTGGATCGTCACTGCTACTACTTCAATAAAACGTGGCTCGCCTTTACGGGCCGCTCGCTTCAGCAGGAATACGGAAAAGGCTGGCTCTCGTCCGTGCATCCGGATGATGCTCCGCGCTGTCTCGAAACCTATCGCAGCGCCTTCGCCATGCGGCGGCCGTTCTCCACGGAATTCCGCCTCAAACATGCGGACGGCACCTTCCATTGGATTCTGGATCGCGGCGCACCGCGTTTCACGCCCGACGGAGCTTTTACCGGATATATCGGCACCTGTACCGACATCACCGACCGCCGGCAAGCTGAAGAAGCGATGCGCGAAAGTGAAGAACGGTTCCGGGCCATTTTCGAAACGGCTCACGATGCGATCTTTATTCGCGACGGGAATCTGACTTATACGCACGTGAATCCCGGATCGGAAAAATTCCTCGGTTTTTCGATGTCCCGCGTCATCGGAAAAACCAATCTTGAATTGTACGGTGAGGCTGTCGCGGGTCCGATTGATGAGCAGGACCTGCGCGTGCTGCATGGGGAGACAACGGAAGAAGAATCTACGCAGCCGGTTCGCGGCGTCACCACCACTTTCCACATCATTAAGGTTCCGCTGCGTGACCGCAACGGACGAATTGTCGGCATCTGCGGCATTGCCCGCGATATCACCGCCCGCAAACGCGCCGAAACCGAACTCGATTCCATGCGCCAGATGCTGCAAAGCGTGCTGGATAACATTCCCGCCCGCGTTTTCTGGAAAGATCGTCAATCCCGTTTCCTCGGAGCCAACGCGCAATTAGTGAAGGATGCCGGACTGACGTCGGTTGAAGAGATGATCGGGAAAGATGATTCGGTCATGCCATGGAGACAGGACGCGGAGCGCTTCCGGATGGATGACCGCATGGTGATGGAATCGGGAATTCCGAAACTGAACTACGAAGAGCCACAGCCTCGGCCCGACGGTTCTAAACTCTGGCTGCAGACCAGTAAAATACCCATGCACGATTCATCCGGAAAGGTCATCGGCATTCTGGGCACTTATGAAGATATCACCGAGCGCAAGCGCGTCCAAGAGGAGCTCACGGCCTGGATCCGCCGCTACGAAATGACCGTGGCATCCTCCGGATCGGTGGTCTACGACTACGATATTAATTCCGGATTTCTCGAATGGGGAGGAAGTCTTCGGCAGGTTCTCGGCTACGAAGCGTCTCAAACGCGGGAGACGCTGGAGCAGTGGGTGAATCGGATTCATCCGGACGATCGTGACGAAGCCTTGCGGCTGTTCGATATCGCGCAGGAAGGATGCGGTACCTATGACGTGGAATACCGCTACCGCCACGAGGACGGTCACTACTTGTGGATGCACGACCGGGGTTTCTTTATTCCGGGGCCGGATGGTCAAGCGGTCCAGATGCTGGGCATGATGCACGACATCACCGAACGCCGGAAAGCCGAACAAGCCTTGCGCGAGAATGAGGAATATTTACGAACCATCTTTAATTTCCTCGAAACGGGCATGATGATCGTGGACGCGAAGACGCACGAGATCCTTGACGTCAATCCCACCGCCGAACGAATTTTCGGAATCGAACGCGACCGGATTCTTCATCATGAGTGCCATCGCTTTATCTGTCCCGCGGAAAAGGGCCGCTGCCCCGTTTCCGATCTGGGCCAGACCGTAGACAATGCCGAACGAACGCTGTTGAACCATAAAGGGGAAAGCGTTTCGGTTCTGAAAACCGTGGCGCCCATTTCGCTTTCCGGTCGTTCCTGTTTGCTCGAAACGTTCGTGGATATCACCGAGCGAAAGAATGCCGAAGAGAAAATCGCCGAATGGAATCGCCGTTTCGAAGCGGTGGTGGCCGCCTCCGGTCAGGTGGTGTATGAAGACGATATAGCTTCGGGCCTGACCTACTGGAGCGGCAGTCTGGAGCGGGTTCTCGGCTATTCTTCTTCGAAGTCCGTGGAGAGTGTAGATAATTGGCGCGATCGCATTCATCCCGATGACCGGACGGAGCTGCTTCAGAAGGTGGCGTTAGCCAAGGAAACGTCGGACTCGTATGATCTGGTATATCGCTATCGCCATGAAGACGGTCACTATCTGTGGGTGCAGGATCGCGGCTTCATGCTGCGAGATGAGAACGGGACTATCGTAAAAATGCTTGGCATGATGCACGATATTACGCAACAACGCGCCGCCGAAGAAATCGTACGCGAGAAAACGCAGGCGTATCGCATGATCGCCGACTATTTGCAGGACGTGGTCTGGAAAGTGGATTGCGATCTGCGCTTCACGTATATCAGTCCTTCCGTCACCCGCATTTTCGGCTATTCCGTTGAAGAAGCCATGTCGCGCAGTATTCAGGATGTACTCACGCCGGACTCGTTTCGCACCGCGCAGGCGATAATTCAGGAAGCGCTCCAAAGCGGATTGGAGAAGGGATTCCGCGAACTGCCGCCCACGGAATTCGAATGTGTTTGCAAAGACGGTTCGACGATTTGGACGGAAATCACTGCGGTCAATATTCTGGATGAAAAAGGCCGCAGCACCGGCATGATCGGCATTTCGCGTAATATCAGCGAACGACGACGAATCGAAGAACAACTGCGTCTGGCCGCGACGTCGTCGCAGGCTATCGTTGAAGCCGCGCCGCTCCCGATGATCATCATGAGCCTACATGAAAAGCGCGTCATTTTCGCGAATGCGCCGCTGCGCCGGGCGCTGGGGTTGTCTGAGAATGCCGAGATCGAGTTTCCTGCGCTGTCGCACTTCGATTCGGAAGAACATCGCCGGGACTATGTCGAAGTCTTACGCCGCGACGGCTGCCTGCAGGGAATGCAGGTCACGATGAAACGCGCCGATGGCACACCCGTAACCTTCATCGGATCGGTTCGCATGTTCGATTACAACGGTGAACCGGCGCTCATTGCGATGGCCGTTCCCGTGCCGGATGCGAACGGCCCGTCGCTTGGGGAATCACCGTCGGATAGTCCGGCAACCATCAGCCACCATCTGGAAATGCTCTATGCGGAAATTAAAGATTCGCTGGATCGCGCCCGCCAGCACATCTCGGTTTCCGACAGCCATAACCAACCCGATCTGTAATCATCGTTTAGCTAATACAGAAAAACGCCCGGTGCATTCCGCATCGGGCGTTTACTTTTTCGCCGAGGAGAGTTATTAGACCCTCGCGGAGTTTTAGTGCGAGTGCTTATTCTCTTCTTTCTGTTTTCCGCTTTCCGCTTTCTTTTTCTGCCCCGCGTAACCAAGCAGCAGCCGGAAGCGTTCGATTTGATACTCGGAAATCGCGCTTAAATCGAAAATCTGCCGGATGGCCGTAAACGCATCCGCAATTCGCTTCTCCTGCAGGGCGGCTGTCAGCTTGACGTTGGTGTGCACGTCCAATAGCGTAAGCACAAAAAGCAGCCGCAGCAGTTCATCCAGACTTTCGCGGTGATACCAGACCGCTCCGCCGTACGAATGACAGCCGATCAGATAGTGTACGCACGGATCATCGAGAACGGCAATCATCCCCGCAAACCGCCGCGGCGCGTCAAACGTTCGCGCCACGTTTCCGTGAGTGACGGCCGCCCGCACGGTTTCCACTTCGCGGTTGGCTTCTGCATCGTTCGCGCCCAATTGGATAAACGTTCTCTCCAAAGCTTCCGCCAACAGCCAGTCGTCCATGCGCTTGGCTGCGGGAACGGATGTTTCGTTCTCAGCATGCAGCCGCGTTGCTCCCCACACGCAGAGAAATCCGCACATCACCCGCCAGAACCGCGCATCCGTCTCGCGCCGCTCGGGAATGACGCGGATCAAGGTGTCGCGCAGATCGCGATGATTATTTTTCCCCTCCGGCGGAAGCAGTTCCTCAGGATGCGCAAGCCGCAGAACGGCTTCCGCCATCGTCTCCAAATCCGCCAGCGCGTCATCCACGCTGCGCGTTCCGCCGCCGTAGCGCCGGGCTTGTTCCAGAAACGGCCGCGCTTTTTCGATGAAGTCGTAAACCGGAGACGCCGGCGGTTTTACCTCCTCCGGCTCTTTCACTATCGCGCCGGCCGCGGTCGCGCTTTCCGGTTCCTGTTCCTCAGTAAAGAGCAGCGCGCGGAACGTGTCCGCCGTCGCGAACCGCTCGAAAGCGTTGATCAGCGGCGCGAGATACACGCGTTTGTATTCGCGATCCAAAGACGGCACGCCGCGTCCGCCCAGCATCTCCGCTAATTTCGACCAGCGGCCTTCCGCATCGTCCCACACTTCGCGGAATTCCGTGAACACTTGATATTGATACGCGCGCAGTTGCACAAACAATCCGTGCGCTAAGAGATCCGCGCCGCGCCGCAGATATTCCAACCCTGTGATGCGGTCTTTTAAAACATAGAACAGATTTGCGTCACCGCGCAAGCCCAGTCCTTCGCCGAGCGTCTTGCGGATCAATTTGCGCGCATCGCCGTCGGCCACCGAAAAGGCCGCCGAGGTTTGAATCCAGCCCGCCGTTTCCGCGTAGCGGTTGTGAAAGACCACTAAAGAGCGCGCATCACCGTAGCCGTTGGAATACGCGAACACGTTTTCATCCACTTCGCCGCTGTCGCGGTACACGTCATACAGCAGAAAATGCTCGGCTCCGCTGAACAGATGCCGCTGCCGAATGATGGGAAATATCTCTCGTTCGTGGCGGCGCACCAAATCATCGTCGGGTCGTTCGTCATAATACGCCCGCTGATATTCGTGGCCGTATTTTTCCGTGAGTCCCTCGATCTGCCCGTGGCCGAACATCGGCAGCCCCGGCATGGTGGCCATCATCAGGCACACGCCGAAATACTTATCGCCTTTGCCGAACTGCGCCACGGCCGTGTCTTCATCCGGATTGTTCATGAAGTTCACGAAACGCTGAATCACGCGCGGATCGAATTCCAAAATATTCTTGATCACCGTGCGATACTTCGCATTTTCTTCCAGCTTCAACATGTTCATGAACGCGCTGTTGTACACGCGATGCATGCCCAGCGTGCGCACGAAAAATCCTTCCAAAAGCCAGAAGGCTTCCGCGATGAGCAGCGTGTCGGGAACCTCCGCCGCCACGCGATCCACCACTTCCCGCCAGAATTCCACGGGCATGGCTTGATCGAGCTGCTCGCGGGTGAGACCGAACAGCGCGCGCGAGGGAATCGCTCCGCCCGTTCCCGGCTCGGGAAACCACAGCCGCTGATAATGTTTTTTCGTCAGCGTCATCGCCGCGTCGAAACGGATGATCGAGCACTGGCGCGCCACGTGCAGAATCAATTGGATCATCGCCTCGCGCACTTCCGGAATTAAAAAGTTCAGCTGCGCGGTATCGTTCCAGGGCATCGAAGTTCCGTCGTTGCCGTGATAAATATAGCGCGTGTGTCCGCTGTGTTTGTCCACGCGGCGGAAGACCACGGCGGCGTCGGTTTGATGCCAGTAGCCGTCTTCAATGCGCAGATCAATTCCCGGATCGCCCGACAAATCCGGCCCGTTGTACTGATAGACGTTGTAGGGAGGATGATCGAGTTGGATGAACCAATCCGGATGTTCGCGCACCCAGCGCGAATCCAGTCCCATGTGATTCGGCACCAGATCGCTTGCCAAGCGAATGCCGCGTTTTTGCGCGCGTTCTTTGAGTTTCTCCAGCCCCGCGTCTCCGCCGAGATCGCCGCTGATCCGGTAATCGTAAATCGAATAGGCCGACGCCACTGCGTCAATGTTGCCGCGCAGATGTTTGATCGTGCGCGAAGCCGCGCTTCGTTCCCAGAGACCGATCAGCCACAGTCCGGTGAATCCCCATTTCGCCAGCAAATCCAGTTCTTCGTCGGGAATCTCATCCAATTTGCGAATCGAACGATTATATTTTTTGGAAAGCTGATCGAGCCATACGTACACGCTCTTGGCCAATACGACCGCGCGCGGCATCCAGTCCGTGTCGGGACTGAACCGTTCCGGCTCCGCCGTCGCATTCGCAAACATTGCCCGGCTTGCGAGCAGCTTCAGATATTCCAAATCCGGTCCTTGCCCCTGCGAAGGTTTCCACGGCATGCGGTCGTCTTCGCGCACGAGGTCTTCGGCAAGCAAAAGCGCGCGAATAAAATCTTCGCCCAGAATCTCCGCCCAGTGTTTACGGATGTATTCGAGCTGTCCGAGCAGCGATTCCGGAGATTCCTTCGCCGGAGCGGCTAAAAGTTCGAACAGCGATACGCCTCCGGGACCGAAGGTCGGCTGCGCGGCGAAGAAACTCTCGAGCGTCCAGATGTGCTTCAGATAATCATCGCGGGCGGTCAATTCGCGGTCGTCGTATAAACCGCGCGTGGTCATCGCCGCCGGATTGATATTCGCCAAAAACACGAGCAGCATCTGCTCTAACAACATGTGTCTGCCGGGGCGGTCTTCGTACGGCTCGCGCATGAACATTCCCAATTGCCGCTCGCCTTTGAAGACCTTCAACGGTGTGTAGTGTTCGCCAAAGCGTCGCATGGTGCCCTGCACGCGCTCGTCCGTGAGCTGCTGCGTGAGCCAGTCTTCCGCTTTGTCGAACACATCCGGCATCACGCGCTTCTGGTAGAGCTGCACGACTTTGTGCAGAATCTGTTGAATCAAAACGAGCGCGAACAGATGGCCGGGCTTCACGCCGCGTCCCTGTTGTCCCAATCGCTGATTCATCCGGCCTACTAATTCGTGCACGGCAATGGGATCGGGCGGCTTCAGTTCGCCTTCGCTCTTCAGCAAATCGCGGTCGAATTCGTAGCGCTCGCGCGCCGGTCGGGAAAGATGAAATTCCATAGGCCTCGCAATCAATCTCGTCCCGGTGGTGACTCTCCAGAGTCACCCCTCACAGTCTATCCTCGAATATATTACTACATTATACCGACCCTGCTCCGCAATGTCAAGTAAAAGTTGATTCTTGTGCCCGCAAGGTGTATATTAAGAAAAAACGTGGTTATACATGTCAAAATAGAGAAGAACAGATCGTCCAATAACCGCTTCTTGCAGACAATCATCCAATCGAAAGCGGGCGACCCGAAAGGGCCGCCCGCTTGTTTTGTGGGTTGAACGCACAACAACCCGCACTAATTACTTCAGCAGAACCATTTTCTGGTCAGCCTTCATTCCGTTCGCTTCCAACCGCGCAAAGTAAATTCCCGACGCCAGCGCGCCGCCGTCGAAGAAAACCCGTTGCTCTCCCGCCGTCTGTACGCCGTCAACCGGAGTGGCTACCTGCCGCCCTAAAACATCAAAGACCGAAAGTCTCACACGTGAAGTTACAGGGAGTGAGTAGGAAATCATTGTCGCGGCATTGAACGGATTCGGATAGCAGGGATGCAATTCCAGCCGCGCGGGCAGCACCGTCTCGGAGGAAATTACCGGCAGCGCCGGATTGCAATCGAATACCTGAAAGCCGCCGTAGCCGTTTCCATATACGTACCTTCCGCGCGCGGCGAGCTGACAGTAGTTCGGCTCGGAATAGTAGAATCCCGTTTCGTGCGGCTGCGCCGGGCTGGAGATATTGATCACCCGCAGCCCCGACCCCGTTTCCATTAAATAAATCCATTCGTTTTGTCCCGTCATTGTCCACATCGCTCCCGGATTAATGAACGATCCTTCCTCGAAAGGCTGCGCGGGATTCGCGATGCTGATGATCCGGAATCCACCGGTGATATTGGGTGTCCATCCTGTCCAACCCGCAATGCACGCATGATGGTTCCATACGTAAAGATCCGCGAAGAATCCATTGGTCGAAAATCCGCCGGCAACTGTGGGATGCGTGGGATCTGTGACATCTATCGTAATCAGCGTGTCTTCACCCAACAGGCACAGCGTGTTTCCTTCTCCGCGAAGCTTGCGAACGGAAATCGGCGCTGGACAAAAGCCGATGTTTTGCGGCTGCAGAGGATTGGTCAGATTAAACGCATACACTCCGAGACTGTCGCAGGCCACATAGCAATAGGGTTCGATCAGAGTCAAAGTGCGCGCATGATTCAGCGGAAAGCTGCCGATGGTCGTGATCAGAGTCGGAATGCCTACATATAGAATGCGCAGCCCGGAACGATCCGCGGTGCAGGCATATTGTTGATCGAAAAAAGCCAAATCATAGATGTTCGTCAGCGACGTGTCGAACACGATAGGCTCGGGATGTGCAGGGTCGGCCGCGTCAATGATCCACAGTCCGTCTCCGCCGTCCGGCATGTACAGGCGGTTGCCCTCTACGTAGAGCTTGTTCTCGTAATTGTGCGGCGTGTCGTACGAGCCGATCTCGCCGTCCTGCGTGGTTTCGAACACATCTACAACCCTGAGGCCCCAATCGCTGTTCGCCACAAAGGCAAGTTGAATGGCGAATCCAATATCGCTGACGACACCGGGCAAATCGTATGTAACGACTTCGCTCGGCTGCAGTGGATTGGAAATGTTATACACTCCCAAACCGTGATTATACTTTCCGACTAAAGCCGTGCTGCCGGTAATGTGAATCGCCGTCGCGTTGAATGTGTCGCTCCGGCTCACGGTTTGCGGCAAGCGGGGATTCACAAGATCAGCCACGACTAAGCCGATTTCCACAACGGCGGCATAAAGATAATGACCGGATACCGCGATGTCCCAGGAAACTCCCCCCATCTGCCAGGTTCCCAAATGCACCGCATACGTTGGATTGAAGATGTCGAAAATTTCCACATTGCCGCAGATATCCGAAATGCAGGCGTAGTTGCCGTACGTTGCCACGTGAGTCGGATATCGGCACGACGTTTCCAGATAGCCCTGCCACACGAGTTGCTGGAGCGGATTGATGAAAAAAACATGCGTGCCCGCTCCCGGCTCCAGTGCAAACACGTAGTCCGGGCTGACGTCCACGTAAAGAATGGTACCGAGAGTGTCGCAGCGGTCCACTTCCACCGGATGCACCGGATCGGTGAGGCTCAGCACGCGCAATCCCGAATCTCCGGCGGCGATGATTAGATAATTCTGCCACACGTCTATGTCCATAATCCCCTGGCCGGAACAGTAATTGGGTATAGAACCCACTTCCTCCGGATGTCCGGGATACTGAATATCCACGATCCGCACACCCGTGTAGTTCGTAGCCACGTACGCATAGTGGCTGAAGATCGCCAGCTGCATCGCCTGATCCCAGTAATTCCATTGGCCGATGCGGCTCACGTTGAGGCTGTCCTGTGCGCAAAGCGATGCTGCGCTCAAAACGACGAGACACAAAATGCAAAAACTTCTGAAGCGATTCATGGTCAGCCCTCCTGTTGTCAGTTGTAGCGCACAACGTTGCCGTAACGGACGTCCACCGCGTTTTCCTTGCCCTGTCCCCACTGCACGATGTTGAACAGCGCGTGGCCGTTCTCATCGGTCACGTCGAAAAAGCAAGGAGGACGCGTGCGCATGAAGCGGTCGTCATAGACGTATTTTTTCAGATAGCCCGTGGATGTGTTGTTGCGGCGGTGCACGTAGCCGCGCCGCATCTGGGTGAGCGAACCGTACAAATAGATCGTGCCGCGATTGTCCGGATTGCACGCGCACACGTAGCCGCTGTCGGGATCGTTCTGATCTTCGAACGTGAAGCTCTCGCCCAAAGCCACGACCGCTCCCGTTATGACGATATCCGTGAGATCCGGATTCGTCTGTGCGGAACCCAGTCCGCTGGAGTTCTCGCGTCCGTTCGCCGCCGTGTTGGCAATTTTAATATCCGCTTCCGATACGATGCCTAAAACATTAGACGACTGCAGCGATGTAACTCCGGTGTACGGATTTGCGTCGGAATAGCGGATGTTGTCCAGAATCCGCATCGTTCCGGCACTGCCAATGGTCACCTGGCCTTCCACGATACCCATGATCTCCAGCGGCCCGTTGACGAAGATGCAGCAGTGCGGGTGGAGCACGACGTCCCAGCATTGATTTTCATCGTACGGCGTACCCGTGTTCCACGCGCAAATGTGAACGGACCCGCGGCGGAATTCCGCGCGCAGCGTCTTGCCCGGATAATCGAAATAATGTCCCTGCTGACTTGCCCCCTGCCGCAGCCGCTCGGCCATCTGCGGAATTTCCACCCGCGGCGCATTGAAGATCGGGGGAACGCGAAAATCGGGATTTGCTCCGTCCTGCAGCCAGAAATTGTCTTCCGTGGTGCTGACTTGTTCGAGGAATACCGGACGCGTTTGAATCGCGATTTGACTGTTGGAATGCACGCGGCCTTGCAGCGTGTCGCCGCTCCAGAACTTGATCCGGTCGTTGAAATGCGTCATCTCCTGATCGGAGAGATACATATAGTCGCAGAAATTCCGCACCTGTACATAGAGCACCGCCTGGCGCTTGATCTCCGCGTAGTTTTCTCTCCCGCCGTTGCGATAAGGAACGTGCACCGTTCCCACAGAGGAGATGCGGAACTTGCGATCCACCGCCCAGAAATTTCCCTCATCCAACGAGGGCAGATAAAAGATCCTTACGGTGGAATATTCGCCGACACCCGGCACGGTCTTTCCCGACAGCACAGTTTCGCCAACCGGCAGATCGCTGGCCGGCCGCGTGCGCAGCCACTGAAATCCTTTTTCAACGATGCCCATCTGTCCTAAATAGTAAGCTTGCATGGCTGCGGCCGTGCGCGCTGACTGCAGGCTCTCGTCCGTGGACCAGCGCATATACGCCGCGCTGATCGCCACCATAATCGTCATCGTGGCTATCATGGCTACCATCACATAGCCGCCCTGTTGTCTATTTCCTCCCGTGTACGGTCCGTCCACTTTGTGGACGAGATCTCGCTCTGCGGAGGGGATGAAAGGGGGGCGCTCTGAAATGATGAACGATGAATGATGAACGATGAACGGAAATCCGTCGAGCCGGGGCTCCTGACCCGGTCGGAACCTTTTCTGTGTAGGGGCGCAAGGCGTTGCGCCCGAAATTCTTTTCGCCGAACATCGTTCTCGGTTTCTTTCTACAATTTCGCGCCATAAAAAAAGCCATGCACGAAAAGCACGCGCATGACCACGATGATAAATTAATGCAGGAAATGATTTAACCGAATACGAGCGGTGTGGAATGCAGTGCATGATCGGCCCTCCCAAAGGACGAAGCTGCTGAATGTATCACGACCCGGCGCGCGCCACGAACAATGACGCCTGCCTAAACGTGAGTGCAGCCTCTCCGATTATGCGATGCCCCTCTGCCGTTCCTTCGGCTGTCTACAAAATAATATGCCGCAAATTGTATGTCAAGAGTTTATTTCACGAACACCGAAAAATGACCGCAGACTGCACTTCACGCTCCAGAATCTTTGGAATCACAGACATGAACAAGTGAACAAAATAACGCTTGACTTTTGGAACTATATGTTGTATATTATAAACGAAATTTATTATGATGAACTATTATATAACCAATCAATAGAATTAACTCAGTCTTTATTATACTTCTATTAGCCATTTAAAACTTGCCTTTTTACGATCCGGTCATCCGGCTCCATAACGAGAGGCATGGATTGACCGTTTCCGCTTCGCCAATTATTGCCTTATAAAACAGTGGACGCAGAACCAGTATGTCACTCTCCGACCTCTTAATGAACAGCCGATGCGAACCATTCAATATCAATCGGCCATAGGCAAACGATTCCATCTGAGGCCGATGAGATAAAACGCGAGCGAGACGGACAGGCCGATGTAGATCGGTTCGATGCCGAAAAAGTATCCGCAATCCCCAAAGACGGGAACGATTCGCCAGATGAGCGCGGCAAGTCCCGCGCTGATCATGGCAGGAACCACGAGCCTGCGCGCGAAAGCCAAGCGGCTTGACCACGCGCTGAGCATCGGAATGAGCAAAACCGGAGCCGCCACGGAGCCCACGCCGTGCCAGACCGACACGACCGATTCGGAGGCGAGCGCGAGCAGAAACGCGCAGGCCGTAGCCGCGAACAGCGAACGGCGGATGAAGGTCGGAACTTTTTGCTCGTTGCGCTTGCCGCTTCGCCAAATCAAATCTCTTCCCAAAGCCGTGGCGGCGAGAAAACTGTAGCTGTCAATCGTGCTCATCACCGTGGCTAAAAGCGCCACAAAGAAAAGTCCGAAAGCCGCACCGGGCAGCAATTGCTGCGCGAGCAGCGGAAAAGCTAAAGCCTTTTCGGTATCGGCAGGCAATAAGGCGCGCGCATAAAGTCCCGTAGTGGTGGTCATGAAATCGAAGATCGCCCAGAAGAGAATGCAGAAGAGAATTCCCGGCAGCACAATCTTCTCGCTTTTCGCGGCGTACACGCGTTCATAGAACAGCGGTTCGACAAGTGTGGTGGAAGCGATGATGTACCACACGAAGACGGCAGAAAAGGCTTGTCCGCCGAGCGGCGTGAACAATTCGCGCGGGACATGCGCCCTCAAAAATTCGAGACCGCCGAAATTGTTGTAGAGTACAATCACCATCATCACGAATCCGGCATACATTAAAACGAATTGCAGGGTATCGGTGCCGGTCACGCTGCGCAGTCCGCCGAAATAAATGTAGACGGTCGAGAGAATCGTGCCCGCGACCAAAGCGGTCGGGTAGCTCCAGCCGAAAATCCACGCCAGGAGTTTTCCCAGCATGAGTAGATAGGCGGCGGGCATGGTGGTAAGAAAAATCGTGAGCGCGCCGACACGAGCCGCATTTTTACCGTAGCTTTCTTCAAGCTTGTCGGGAATCGAAGAGAGCCGCGAATGCCGCGCGCGTTTGGAAAGAAAAACCGCAAACAGCGCCGCGTGCAGATAGTACGGCAATCCGAACACGAACCAGTTGGAAAGGCCGTAGGTGAATGAATATTCGCTGATGCCGAGAATGCCGCCGTACCAAGCAGAGGCAAGCGACATGATAAATGCCGGAGCGGAAAGCCGCCGCCCGGCCAGCAGAAAATCCTCCGCCGCTTTGACTTTACGGCTGCGGAACAAGCCCACGCCGATTAGCGCCAGCACGAAAAGTACGGGCGCAATCAAGGCGGAAGGTTGAAGGAGGAAGGAGGAAGACAAAATAGGAAACGATGAACGATGAATGATGAACGATGAATGATGAACGATGAATGCGGAAATGGATTATTTAATCCGCGGCGGCACATGTCGGCACGTGCCCCGCTCTGTGAAAATGCTTCCGGGAGGGTCTAATGACCCTCCTCGGCGTACCTTCTGGTGGTTGAGTTGCGGGGCAGGTCCGCAGAGCGAGATCACGTCTTCGACGGACAAGATGCCTGCCGTCGCGAATAGATCTTACAATTCCACGGCCAGCGTCGTGTAGAGCGCGCGGGGAGCGCCAACGATGTAGGACGGACCGTAATCGCCGATGAAGCCGAAGCTCTCGTATTCTTTATCGAGCAGATTGTTGACGCGCAAACGCAGTTCGACATATTTGGCCGTACCGGCCATGCGCGTGAAGCGATAGCCGAGATCCACGTGCAGCAGCGCATAAGCCGGCACAGCCGTATTGTTGTTTTCCGTGTTGTCCACGTACTGCTTGCCGACGGCTTGCAGCGACAACGCAAAATTAAGATTCCAGCGCGAAACCTGCGCGCGTAAATTAGCGATGTAAGGCGGATCATACGCGAGCCGATTGCCGTCGCGTTTCACAAGTTCACTTGTGTTCCAGTCGTATTCTTTGTAATTCACGAAATGATGATCGGTGAGCGCCAGATTGCCGGAGAGATCGAGCCAAGTCAGCGGCGAATGCGAGCCGACGATCTCCACTCCCGAATGCAGCGTGCGGGGCGCGTTGCCGGTGACGGGAACGCCGAGATCATCCAGCGTACCATAGGGAACGATTTCATCTTTGACGCGCATCCAGTAGTCGTTCACTCCCAAGCGCGCACCGCGATACTGCCAGAGCGTACCGAGTTCGACGTTGTCCATGAGTTCGGGAACGAGTCCGCCACCCGTATATACACCGCCGTTCTCTCCGTTCGCGAAATGATTCGATGCATTTGTCGGCAGCGACCAATAATCCTGCGGATCGTAGATGTCCTTGTACGTCGGTTCGCGGTCGGCTTCGGAAACGTTCGCGTATATCACGGCGGCGGGCAGATTCTCGTCAATGCCGGGCTTCAGCAGATCGTAGTTCACGCCTATGCGCGGCGCGAGGAAACCCCAATCTTTTTTCCACGTAACATTCCAGAGCTTGTCGCGATCCATTTCGTAAGACACATAGCGCAATTGCAGATCGGCCATTACGCGCAGGCGGGATGAGACGCGGAACAGATTGTGAACATACGCGGAGGCATGCCGCTTCTGAATGCGATAGTCGTAGTAGTGGTAATCCGGTTGATGAGCGGCTATTTGAGGACTGCACCAGAGAATCAGTCCTTCGTGCTGCGCTTCGTGCATGCGTAGTTCGCCGCCAACGGCGGTTTCACCCCAGCCGTGCTCGACGCTCAGGCGCGGGATCCAGCCCCAATCGGTTTCACCCACGTTGCGGCGGCGGAGAACGCTGATCAGTTCAGTCGGTAACTGCGGACCGAAAAAATATTTGGCAGGATCCTGATCCGTGCGATATTGATCGTAGTAGCCGTCGCCGCGAAAGAGATAGAGCGAATTGTTCAGCGTGAATTTTTCGGAGACGCGGAATTCATCGTGCAGCTCATAATGCGGCTGAAAGAAGTTGTCAATCTCACCGGGATACGTGAGCGGATTGTAGCGGCGGTTTTCCGCCATCTGTTCCTTAGTAATGCCGTCATACGCGAGATGCGTTTTTTCCGGCCCGCCGTAAAAGACAACCCGTGTCGTGTGTTTTTTCGAGAAGCGCGCGGCGGAAAGATAATAGCTCCATAAATCCGCCCAAGAGTTGTCGCGGTAGCCGTCGGTCTTCATGCGGGTCAAGCGCGCGGCAATGCCGTATTTTTTTTGAATCCGTCCCGATTCGAACGAGACCATTGCCCGCCGCGTATTCCACGCCCCGAGCGTGCCTTCAGCGCGCAGAGAAGGCTGAACGCGCGTTCCGGGCGTGCGCGTGACAATATTGATCGTACCGCCGAACGCCGCCGGGCCGTAGAGCGACGACCCGATGCCGCGCTGCACCTGCATATCTTCGAGATCGGAAGCGAAATCGGGAAGGTCAATCCAGAATACTTCACCCGTTCCCGCATCGTTCAGCGGCACGCCGTTGAGCTGCACGGCCACGCGATTCTGCCCGAAGCCGCGCATGCGCAGATAGGAATAGCCGATGCCGTTGCCGCCGTCGGAATACGCCGTCACATTCGGCAGTTCCGTGAGCAGCAGCGGAAGATCCTGACCGTAATTACGCTTGGCGATTTCTTCGCGCTTTAAATTCGTATAGGTAACCGGATGCCCGGCGGAAGCGCGCGTCGTGAGCACCGTGACTTCCGGTAATTTGTAGCGCGGCTGCTCTTCAAGATATTCGCGCGTTGTTTCGCCCGTTTCCGAAGGCTTGAGTTCCACCGTGATTTCGTAGAGAGGCTTGTCTTCGGCAATCACCTGCTCGAAAATGTAGGGATGGAATCCGGTATGTGAAATCGTAAGCACGTGGCGGCCGGGGCGGAGATTGGGGATGAAAAATTCGCCGTCGGAATTCGTGCTCGTGCGAAAATTGGAGGGAGCAAGCAGAACTTCGCACTCCGCTATCGGGCGGCCGTTGGAATAGTCCTTGGCGATGCCTTTCAAATCCGCCGCAGAAGCGGAAAGAGCGAGACAAAAGAGAAGGATGAAGGATAAAGGATGAAGGATGAATAGACGCTGCGCGGGTTGACGTGCGGCAGCGGTTGTTGTTTCCGCGCCGGACGAGTCCGGCCGCTAAACGGGGAAGGACTCCTCCCCCCT
>Ga0105104_10001480_pt1 | contig 17597 bp, 31 predicted proteins | sample PPLLaktember2015_3_FD_87034 | JGI IMG/M metagenome (GOLD analysis project Ga0105104, IMG submission 87034) | Freshwater sediment microbial communities from Prairie Pothole Lake near Jamestown, North Dakota, USA - PPLs Lake P7 Core (6) Depth... | ecosystem: Environmental > Aquatic > Freshwater >... | reverse complement strand
TTGCCGGACGGCGTTGAAATGGTGATGCCGGGTGACAACATCGCGATGACGATCGAACTGATTACGCCGATCGCCATGGAGAAGGGATTGCGCTTCGCCATCCGCGAAGGCGGACGAACGGTAGGCGCCGGGGCTATTGCGGAGATTGTTGAGTAGGCAGTAGCTCCGCAGCTACTGCATGTCAGCGGGAAAAAGAGGCAGCATGATCAACGAGAAGATAAGGATAAGGCTGAAAGCGTACGATCACCGGGTGCTTGATCAATCGACGACGGAGATTGTGGATATCGCGAAGCGAACCGGGGCCCGGGTATCCGGTCCCATTCCGCTTCCGACCAGAATCAGCCGATACACGGTCTTGCGCTCTCCTCACGTCGACAAGAAGTCCCGTGAGCAATTTGAAATCCGTACGCACAAGCGTATGGTCGACATCCTCGAGCCGACTCCGCAGACAGTCGACGCTCTTATGAAACTCGATTTGCCGGCCGCGATTGATGTCGAGATCAAGGCTTTCGGAGCAGAGAAGGAATAGCACATGGTTGAGGGTCTGATTGGTAAGAAACTGGGAATGACACAGATCTTCGACGAGCAGGGAAACTGTGTACCGGTCACTGTGATTCAGGCCGGTCCTTGTGTGGTCGTCGAGAAGAAGACTGTGGAGAAGCACGGTTACGCCAGTGTGCAGCTGGGGTTTGTGGAGACGCGGAAGATTCGGGTCAACAAGCCGGTCGCCGGGCACTTCAAGAAGGCCAATGTCCCCCCCACCCGGTTGCTCAAGGAATTCCGGGTGCTCGAAGGTGCGGAGAACGAACCGAACGTCGGCGACCATCTCCTGGTTGAAAACGTTTTCGAGGTCGGCGACACGGTTGATATCAGCGGCCAAAGCATCGGCAAGGGCTTCCAGGGAGTGATCAAGCGGCATCACTTCCGGGGTGGCGCGTCGACGCACGGCTCGATGTTTCACCGGGCGCCCGGGTCAATTGGCGCGAGTGCCTGGCCGAGCCGGGTGTTCCCCGGAATGAAAGCGGCGGGGCACATGGGCAACGAGAAGGTGAAGGTCCGCCATCTGCGTGTCGTTGGTATAGACGCGGAGAATCGGCTGCTTCTGGTGAAGGGTTCAATTCCCGGTCACCGGAACGGATACGTTTACGTGACGTTGTCGAAATAGAAGAACTGATCAGCTGACAGCAGACGGCTGACAGCTGACTGAGACGAGAAAAAAGATATGGCGGAAGTAGACGTCAAAAACCTGAAAAACGAGGTCGTCGATAAGCTCACGCTGGACGATGCCGTGTTCGATTACACGGCGAGTGAAACGCTGGTCTGGGAAGCGGTCAACGCTTACCTGGCCGGGCAGCGCAAGGGGACGCACGCGACCAAGAACCGCGCGCTGGTCAGTGGCGCGGGAAAGAAACTGTGGCGGCAAAAGGGAACCGGGCGCGCGCGGGTCGGCAGTATCAGAAGCCCGCTCTGGCGCAAGGGCGGGACGGTGTTCGGCCCGCAGCCCCGCGACTACTCGCAGGCGTTCCCAAAACAGAAGCGGCGTGGCGCCATCAAAATGGTGCTGAGCGACAAGCTGAGGAATCAGAAACTGATAGTCGTCGATGCCTTCCAGATGGAAAGCCCCAAGACCAAGGACTTTGTCGGTGTCTTGAAGACGCTCAATCTGGACAGGAAGGTCCTGGTCGTCGACGGTCGGGACAACCACAACCTGTTTCTCAGTTCCCGCAACGTACCGAAGGTCAAGATGGTGATGAGTTCCGGCCTGAACGTCTACGACCTCTTGAACCATGATCACCTTCTAATCAGCCGGCAGGCGCTTCTTGAGATTCAGGAGGTCTTGCAAAAATGAGCACGGATATTTTTGAAATCCTGCGCACTCCTCATGTGACGGAGAAGAGCACGACGAAGCGAGAGCAGACCGACGGCCGTGTCGTCGCTTTCAAAGTCAGATTGACGGCCAACAAGATTCAGATCAAGGAAGCCGTTGAAAAGCTCTTCAGTGTCGAAGTCGAGAGCGTCAGGACGGCCCGGTTTCACGGGAAGTGGAAGCGACAGGGAAGGTCTCGGGGAAGACGGCCCGACTGGAAGAAGGCCTATGTCACACTGAAGCCGGGACAGAAACCTATTGAATTCTTTGAGACGACCTAAGCTATGCCATTACGAAGCTACAAGCCAACATCACCAGGTACGCGTTTCCGCAGCGTTCAGACGACGGAAGAGCTGACCGAAATTGAGCCGTTGAAGGGTCTCACCGTCGGCAAGAAACGCATCAGCGGACGCGACAACAAGGGCCAGATCTCGGTCCGGCGCCGGGGCGGAGGCCACAAGCGCCGCTACCGCACGATCGATTTCCGGCGTGACAAAGACGGGATCCCGGCCAAAGTAGCGGCCATTGAGTACGATCCGAACCGAAGCGCACGACTCGCACGGTTGCATTACGTGGACGGCGAGAAGCGTTACATCCTGGCGCCCGTCGGCCTGAAGGTGGGCGACAAGATTGTGTCCGGAGCCGAAGCGGATATTATTCCGGGCAACTCCTTGCCGCTGGTCAACATCCCGCTCGGCACCACGATTCACAATATCGAGCTGGTGCGTGGCCGAGGGGGGCAGATGGCCCGCAGTGCCGGTGCGGCCGCGCAATTGGTCGCCAAGGAAGGCGATTACGCCCAGGTGAAACTCCCCTCGGGGGAGGTTCGGCGAGTTCATATTTTGTGCCGGGCCACGATTGGGCAGATCGGGAATCTCGACCACGAGAACGCGTCCTACGGAAAAGCCGGGGCGGTGCGATGGCTCGGCCGGCGTCCGAAAGTCCGCGGCGTTGCCATGAACCCCGTCGACCATCCGATGGGCGGTGGTGAAGGAAAGACTTCGGGCGGTCGACATCCGACTTCGCCGTGGGGCTGGAAAACCAAAGGCAAGAAGACCCGCAACAATAAGCGCACCGAGAGGTTCATTGTGCGGAGGAAAAAGTAAACCATGCCGAGATCAGTACATAAGGGAGCTTTCATTGATGATCACCTCTCGAAGAAGATTCGACATCTGAACGAGACGGGCGAGAAAGCGGTCATCAAGACCTGGTCCCGAAGATCAACAGTCGTACCCGAGATGGTCGGTCACACGGTCGCCGTTCACAATGGCAAGAAGTTCGTCCCGATCTACATCACTGAGAACATGGTCGGGCACAAGCTCGGGGAGTTCGCTCCCACCCGCACCTTCAAGGGGCACACGACAAAGACGGAAAAGGCCGCAAAGCTTAAGTAATGACGAACTACCACGGACGGACTCGGACCACCACGGACAAGCACGGACAGATCTGGATTCAAGCCGGTCCGTGTCTGTCCGTGCTTGTCCGTGTCAGTCCGTGGTAGTCCGTCGAAAAGAGAGCGAATCAGTCATGGAAGCGAAAGCCATAGGCAAATATCTGAAGGGATCTCCCCAGAAGGCGCGCCTGGTCGTTGACCTGGTGCGGGGGAAGAAAGTGGAAGAAGCGCTGGCCATTTTGCAGTTTACCCCGAAGCGCGCAGCCAAGCTGGTGGAGAAAGTGATGCGCTCCGCACTGGCCAACGCCGAGCATGAGTCGTCGACCGTGAACGTCGAAGACCTGTTCGTGAAAGAAATCTGTGTCGATTCAGGGCCGACCAAATGGCGGCGCCGCGTGCGCCCCGCTCCCATGGGCCGTGCCTATCGGCAGATGAGACGAGCCAGTCACATCACGGTTCGACTCTCTGACGGAAAAGACTCTGTCGAAAAAGAGAAGGAGGAATAGTTTGGGCCAGAAAGTACATCCTTACGGATTTCGACTGGGCTACAACCGGACCTGGAAGTCGCGGTGGTTCGCGAAGAAGGACTACGGAAAGCTCCTTCATGAGGATCTGCACATCAAGCGGAGCCTCAAGCAGCGCTTCGCCCACGCGGGTGTTTCCGAGATCGAGATTGAGCGGGCCGCGAACAAGCTGACGGTGATCATCCGGACCTCGCGTCCGGGCATCATCATCGGCCGCAAGGGCTCGGAGATCGACAAACTGAAAGCCGACTTGCAGACGGCGACCGGACGGGTGGTGTTCATCAACATCCAGGAAGTGAACAAACCCGAACTGGATGCCCAACTCGTTGGCGAGTCCATTGCGCAGCAGCTCGTGAAGCGCGTTGCGTTCCGCCGGGCCATGCGCCGGGCGGTCGACACCGCCCTTCGGTTCGGCGCCCAGGGGATCAAGGTCCGCTGCAGCGGCCGGTTGAACGGAGCTGAAATTGCCCGCTCGGAGTGGTACCTGCACGGGCGTCTGCCGTTGCACACGCTGCGCGCGGATATCGAGTACGGCTTCGCCCAGGCTTTCACTACCTACGGCGTTATCGGTGTCAAGGTTTGGATCTACAAAGGTGACATCTACGAGCCGAGACAGGACACGGACAGCCGTGACAGGGATCGGGGCCGTGACAGGAGAGGCGAAAGACGCTAGAGCAACTGACAAACTGACAAACTGACAAACTGACAGAGCGATCATGCGCTTCGAGTCAGTGAGTCAGCTGTCGTCAGCCTAATCAGCTCTCATTTTGTCAGTCTGTCAGTCTGTCAGTTTGTCAGTGTTTTTAAGGTGCAGCTATGTTAATGCCAAAGAAAGTCAAATATCGCCGGCAGCAGAAGGGCAAGATGCGTGGGAAGGCGAATCGCGGCAACTCGGTGGATTTTGGCGAATTCGGGTTGAAAGCGATGGAATGTGGTTGGATCACCGACCGCCAGATTGAGGCGGCACGTATTGCCATGACTCGCTACATCAAGCGTGGCGGCAAGATCTGGATCCGCATTTTCCCGGACAAGCCGATCACCAAGAAACCGGCTGAGACGCGCATGGGAAAAGGAAAAGGCGCGCCCGAAGGTTGGGTTGCGGTAATCCGTCCAGGGCGGGTTTTGTACGAGATGGAAGGCCTCGCGCCCGAGGTGGCTGAAGCGGCCATGAAACTGGCGGCTCAGAAGCTGCCGATCAAGACGAAATTCGTGAAACGGTTTGGTGACTAATGAAAGCTTCAAAATATCGCGACATGACGCCCGAGCAGCTCGACGCCGAAACGCATGATATTGCGCAGCAGCTCTTCCGCCTTCGTTTTCAGAAGGCGACCGGTCAAATCGATAATCCTCAGAAGATTCGGGAAATCCGAAAGGATTTGGCGCGGCTCAAGACGGTTTTGACGGAGAAGGCAAAGTGAACTGACAAACTGACAGACTGACAAACTGACAAGACTGAAAACGCCTGTCTCTCGGCTGTTTGTCAGTTTGTCAGTCTGTCAGTATGTCAGTTCGTCGGTTGGCAACAGGCATACAGGTGGGACAAATGGAGCAGCAAGAAGCAAGCAGGGGAAAACGGAATCAGAAGGTCGGCCGTGTGACGTCAGCCGCCATGCAGAAATCGGTGGTGGTGGCCGTGGACCGATTGGTCCAGCATCCTTTTTACGGCAAGACCGTTCGGCGGACCAGCACCTTCATGGCGCATGACGAGAACAATGAGTGCAAGATCGGAGACAAGGTCCTGATCATGGAAAGCCGGCCGATAAGCCGCCGGAAGCGCTGGATTGTTCAAGAGGTCCTGGAAAAAGCGAAGGAGTAGCGGGGGTTCCTATGATCCAGATGCGGACTATTTTGACTGTGGCCGATAACTCCGGCGCCCGCAAAATCTCCTGTATCCTGCCGTTGGGCGGAGATGCGGGATTGGGTGCCGGGTTGGGCGATATCATCACTGCCTCCGTGAAGGAAGCTTCGCCGGACGGGACTGTTAAGAAGGGTGAAGTGGTCAAGGCTGTCGTTGTGCGCATGCGCAAGGAAACGCGCCGGCGCGACGGGTCCTACATCCGCTTCGATGAGAACGCGGCGGTCCTGATCAACAACCAGAAGGAACCGATCGGGACGCGCGTGTTCGGGCCGGTAGCGCGCGAGTTGCGCGAAAAGCAATTCATGAAGATCGTGTCCTTGGCGCCGGAGGTTCTGTAAAAGACACTGACAGCTGACGGCTGACATCTGACCTGTCAGGGTAGTTGGTCAGTAGTCGGCGTGAGTGGCCAGTTGAACAGGTAAGAGCAATGTTACACATCAAAAAAGAAGACCAGGTGATGGTGACGGCCGGCAAGGACCGGGGAAAGACGGGCAAGGTGCTGCGCGTTTTTCCCGAGGTGAACCGGGCGATCGTCGAGAACGTGAACTTTATTCAGCGGCACACGCGTGCCAATCCGCAAAAGAACATCAAAGGCGGACTGGTTCAGCGCGAGGCCTCGATTCACCTCTCCAACCTGAAGGTCATATGCCGGGAGTGCGGCAAACCGAGCCGAATCGGCTACGTCGCCCTCAGCGACGGAAAGAAAGTTCGGGTCTGCAAAAACTGCGAGGGCACGATCGACAAGTAAAGGCGTAGCTCACAGCTCACAGCTGACAACTGGCTCCTGCTTGTGTCAGCTGTCAGAGGTCAGCCGTCAGCCGGAGTTCGGGGAATAACGATGACGAGACTGAAGGACAAATACAAAAACGAAGTGGTCCCGGCCTTGATTAAAGAGTTCAAGTACACGAACATCATGGCCGTACCGAAGGTCGTCAAGGTGGTGGTCAACATGGGCGTCGGCGAGGCGATCCAGAATGCCAAGCTCCTTGACTCGGCCGCCGACGAACTGGGCGCGATTACGGGTCAACGACCAATTGTGCGCAAGGCCAAGAAGGCCATTGCTGCCTTTAAGCTGCGGAAGGGCATGCCGATTGGCGTAACCGTGACTCTGCGGGGCGATCGGATGTACGAGTTCCTGGATCGGCTGATGAATATCGCACTGCCCCGGGTCCGCGACTTTCGCGGCGTCTCGGTCCGCTCCTTCGATGGGCGGGGGAACTACACTCTGGGGATGCGGGATCAGTTGATCTTTCCGGAGATCGATATCGGGAAAACCGAGCGGATCAACGGCATGAACGTGACCATAGTGACGACGGCGGAGAGCGACGAAGAGGCGCGTTTCCTGCTGGGCACCATGGGCATGCCGTTCGTGAAGCGAGAAGAACGCCGGGCTATGGTGGTTTAAGAGCAGAAGTCAGAAGTCAGAAGACAGAAGTCAGAATGGAAAAGCAGAGCGGCTTTTCTTCTGACTCCTGACTCCTGACTTCTGACTACTGCCTTCGGAAGAAGGACGAATGGCAAAGAAATCTTTAATCGAAAAATCGAAGAAGACTCCCAAGTTCGCGGCTCGCAGGTACACGCGCTGCAAGCGATGCGGCCGGCCGCGCGGATACCTGCGCAAGTTCGAACTGTGCAGAATCTGCTTCCGGGAACTGGCATTGCGAGGCGAGATTCCGGGAGTCATCAAGGCGAGTTGGTAGGCAAAAGCAGAAGTCAGGAGTCAGAAGTCAGAAGTCAGAATGGAAGATCGAACGCGCTTCCGTTTTTCTTCTGACTCCTGACTTCTGACTCCTGACTTCTTCTTGTAGGAGCGATCAGGCAATGGCGATGACGGATCCGATTTCCGATCTTCTAACCCGTATCAGGAATGCCCATCTGGCGGGACACGAAGCGGTCGAAGTTCCTTACTCCCGAGTGAAGAACGAGATCGTCAAGATCCTGCAGGAAGAGGGCTTCCTGGCTGGTTCGAAACTAAATGAAAAGAAGCCTTTCTCAACGCTGACGGTGCTTCTCAGGTATACCTCCAACCGGCAACCGGCGATTCAATCCCTGCGGAGGATCAGCAAGCCGGGCTGCCGCGTGTATGCCGCCAAGGATGAAGTGCCGCGGGTGTTGGGCGGACTGGGAGTGGTTATCCTGTCCACTTCAAAGGGCGTGATGACCGGCAAGAAGGCCCAGGAACAAGGCCTGGGCGGCGAAGTAATGTGTGAAATCTATTAAAGCCACTGACAGACTGACAAACTGACAGACTGACAGAACCTGTCAATCTCGGCCTCTTACATTTGTCAGTTTGTCAGTCTGTCAGTTTGTCAGTTCTGTTCGGAGATACATATGTCGCGAGTAGGTAAGAAACCGATTCCCGTTCCATCCGGCGTCAAGGTCTCGGTGGCCGCTGACCATGTCCGGGTGGAAGGCCCCAAGGGGAAGCTCGTGGTACCGGTGCCCTCCTCTATTCGAGTGGAGATGAAGGACGGCACGGTGCTCGCCCATCGGGACAATGACGAAAAGAACGTACGTGCGCTTCACGGGCTGACGCGGTCACTGGTGGCCAACGCGGTCAACGGCGTGACCAACGGGTTTCGGAAAGAACTGGATATTGTGGGTATCGGCTACCGGGCCGAGATGAGAGGCAAATTCCTTAACTTGACCCTCGGTTTTTCGCATCCGATTGAGTTCCCGGTGCCTTCGGAAATCACAATCAAGGTCGAAAAGTTGCCGCGCACGATCCAAAACTACGTGACCAGCGTGGTGGTTTCGGGCGCAGACCGAGGCCGGGTCGGCCAGACGGCCGCTGACATCCGAGCGCTGCGGCCCCCGGACGCTTATCGCGGCAAGGGGATTCGTTACTCGACCGAGGTCATCAAGCTGAAGGTCGGAAAGAAGGGTGCATAATTGCGGATTTCGGATTTCGGATTGCGGATTAGAGAGCAGGCGTTCTAATCCGCAATCCGCAATCGCTAATCCGCAATCATCGAGGACATTATGGCTAGGAATCTGAGTAAAGACGACAGGCGCAGAAAGATCCACCGCAGGTTGCGACACGTGTTAGGCGGGCCGGCAGAACGGCCCCGGCTGTGTGTTTTCCGCAGCCTGAAGCACACTTATGCCCAGATCATAGACGACGCGGCTGGCCGTACTCTGGTTGCTGCGTCCACGCTCGCCCTCGACGGCAAGAAGCTCGAACAGGGCGGGAACGTGGCAGCCGCCAAGAGGGTCGGCCAGGCGATCGCCGAAAAGGCTTTGTCTCAAGGCATAAAGGATGTCGTCTTTGACCGCGGCGGCTATCTTTATCACGGCCGGGTTAAGGCTGTGGCCGAAGCCGCCCGGGAAGCCGGTCTGAAGTTCTAGGAAACCAGGGAAGGATTAATGAAGGAAGAAGAGACAAAGTCGAATATCGAATATCGAATATCGAATATCGAATGTCGAAGTGGACGGGTTCCTACTTCGATATTCGACATTCGATATTCGACATTCGATATTCGTTTTCCATCCTTCTTCCTGGGTCGTAGGAGAATGTATGGTGAGTCCTGAAACGACGGAAGTCGAACTTAAAGATCAGGTCGTAGCAATCAACCGCGTGACGAAGGTCGTCAAGGGCGGAAAGAATCTGAGTTTTAGCGCTCTGGTCGTCGTGGGTGACCAAAGCGGACGGGTTGGCTTCGGGCTGGGCAAGGCCAAGGAAGTACCGGCAGCGATCCGAAAGGGTATCGAAAAGGCCAAGAAGACGATGGTCCACATCCCGCTCGCCGGTGCGACCATTCCACACGCGGTGCTGGGATGTTTCGGATCGGGTCGTGTGGTTCTCAAGCCGGCGGTCGAAGGAACCGGCGTCATAGCCGGTGGCGCGGTCCGAGCCGTTATGGAATCGGCAGGAATCCGGGACGTGGTGACAAAATCCATTGGTTCCGCTAATCCCCACAACGTTATAAAGGCCACTTTTGAAGGTTTGAAGCAGCTTCGCAGTCCGCAACAGGTGGCGCAGACGCGCGGATTGAGCCTCGAGGAACTGTAATGGCTACAAAGTCGAAAAAAGAAGCACCTAAGATGCTGAGGATCACGTACTTCCGAAGCGCCATCGGCCGCGACAAGCGGCAGAAAGCTATTGTCAAGGGTTTGGGGTTTTCCAAGCTCAACCAGGTGGTCGAGCGCGCTGATACCCCGGAAATTCGCGGCATGGTGGCGAAGATCAGTCATCTGGTCAAGATTGTTGAGGAATAAAAATGAGCTTGGAACTTCATGGTCTGAAACCGGCCAAGGGAGCCAACAAGAAGCGGAAACGAGTGGGTCGAGGCCCCGGTTCCGGTCATGGAAAGACGGCCACGCGAGGCGAAAAAGGGCAAAAATCACGGTCCGGCTTTTCGCAAAAGCCCGGCTTTGAGGGCGGCCAGATGCCGCTGCACCGTCGGATACCAAAGCACGGCTTCACCAACAAGTTTGCCAAGGAGTATGCCGTCCTGAACGTGAGACAGCTGAACGATTTCGAGGACGGTACGGAGATCACTCCTGAACTGTTGACCCAAAAGGGTCTTGTTAAGAAGGTCAAAGATGGAATTCGTATCCTGGGCGAGGGAGAACTGTCCCGCAAGCTTACGGTGCGAGCCCATCATTTCAGCGAGTCTGCCAAGCAGAAAATTGAGCAGGCAGGCGGCAGTGTCGAGGTCGTGAGTTAATGGCGGACATTAACCCTCTTTTAACCAGTGTTCGTAATATTTTAAACATCCCGGACCTGCGCAAGCGGATTCTGTTCATGCTCGGGCTTCTCGCCGTATATCGCGTCGGGAGCTGGATTCCGACGCCCGGGGTGGACAGCAGCGCATTGCAGGAGGTCTTCCGGCAGCAGGGTGGCACCATCTTTGGAATTCTCGATATGTTTTCCGGTGGCAACCTGAGCCGGCTCTCGGTCTTCGCTCTCGGGATCACTCCTTACATTACCGCTTCTATTATTCTGCAGTTGTTGACAGTCGTTTGGCCTTATCTGGAGCGGTTATCCAAGGAGGGTGAGCTCGGACGGAAGAAGATCACGCAGTACACCCGTTATCTGACGGTAGGCCTGAGCCTGTTCCAGAGCCTGGCAACGGCCCTGGCCCTAGAGCGGACCGGCTCGACTCCTCCGGTCGTGCCTTACCCCGGATGGGGTTTCCGCATAATGACCATGCTCACCTTGACCACCGGTACCGCCTTTGTCATGTGGCTGGGCGAGCAGATCTCCGAACGCGGCATAGGGAACGGGATTTCCCTCATCATCTTTGCCGGTATCGTCGTCGGCCTGCCGCATGCCATTATTTCGCTCTGGCAGGACTGGACCACCGGTGATCGGAGCATTTTCACCATCATCTTGCTGGTGATCATGATGGCGCTTGTTGTGGCGGCCATCGTGTTCGTCGAAAGAGGACAACGGCGAATCCCAATTCAGTATGCCAAGCGGGTCGTCGGCCGCCGGATGTACGGTGGTCAATCGACTCATTTGCCGCTGCGCGTCAATTCAGGCGGTGTTATCCCGGTGATCTTCGCCGCATCGATTATCGCCTTCCCCTCGACTTTGGGGCTGGTATTCCAGACGGGCTGGATGCAGGCCTTCGCCACGCAGCTGCAGCAGGGCTACCCGCTCTACAACATCGTCTACATCACGGGCATCATCTTCTTCTGCTTCTTCTATGTGAGCATCATTTTCAACCCGGACGAGGTTGCGGATAACATTCGAAAATACGGCGGTTTTATCCCGGGGATCAGACCCGGAAAGCGAACCTCCGAGTATATCGACAGGATTTTGAGCCGGTTGACGTTTGCCGGGGCGATTTACCTCGTGCTTGTCAGCCTCCTGCCGGAGTTCCTGATCACGGGGTTTAAGGTGGCGCCCATCCCGTGGATCGGCCCGCCGATCGACAACTTCCTGGTCGAATACAATCTCGATTTCGTCACGACCGGCCTCGGCGTGGCGTTCTACTTCGGCGGCACTTCGCTGTTGATTGTTGTCGGAGTCGCGATGGACACGGTTCAGCAGGTTGAGTCTCAGCTGATCATGCGCCACTACGAGGGCTTCCTGAAGAAGGGGCGCATACGCGGACGTAGATGACAGGGTGACCGGGTGAAGGTCGTAAAGCGAATGTCGAATATCGAATATCGAATGTCGAATTTCGAAGGAAGAACCAGGATCTTCGAGGTCGAACAAGGAAGCAGGCTTTTCACTTCGACATTCGATATTCGATATTCGATATTCGACATTCGCTTTCAGACGTCAGCTTGTCAGTGTTGATATGGCAAAGACGAAAGTAATCACGCTTCTTGGCGCCCCGGGCGCCGGGAAGGGAACGCAGGCCAAAATTTTGGCGGACAAGTTCGGGTACAAGCACGTCTCGACCGGCGAAGTGCTGCGGGATGCCGTCCGACAGGGCAAGCCCCTCGGTCAAAAGGTGAAGGCGGTCATGGAGGCCGGAGAGCTGGTGTCGGACGATCTCGTGTCGGAGATCGTGCGCGAGCGAGTGACTGCCCCGGATGCGCCGCGCGTTTTTATTCTGGACGGTTACCCGCGGAACGTTCCGCAGGCAACCTACCTGGACAACCTCGGCAACTATATCGACGTTTACGTTGTCGATATCAAGCTGGAAGAGGAACAGGCCGTGAAACGCTTGTCCGGCAGGCGTTACTGTTCGGCTTGTGGTAAGATTTACAATGTCTTTTTCTCGCCCTCGGTCAAGGATGGGATTTGCGATGTCTGCGGCAGCCAGCTTCTGCAGCGCAAGGATGACGCGGAAGAGGTGATCAAGGAACGTTTCCGCGTGTACCGCCAGCAAACCGCGCCCGTGACGGACTTCTATTCGGGTCGTCCTAACTTCTTCGAAGTGGATGGGAACCGTGAGCCGGACGAGATCGCGAGCGAGATGTCGTGTCTGGTGAACAGTCTGGAGAGTCAGTGGTCAACGGCTGAGGGCGTTTGAGCGGGCCGGGCCATGATTATTTGTAAAGGCAGATCAGAATTAGCCACGATGAGAGAAGCGAATCTCATCGTGGCGCGAGTATTAAATGAGCTGGGGCGTTTGGTCAAGCCGGGTGTGACCACCGGCGAGCTTGATCAGCGAGCTGAGGAGATGATCTCCAAAGCAGGCGCCCGATCCGGGTTTAAGGGGTATCACGGGTATCCGGCGAACATCTGCACCTCGGTTAACGAGCAGGTCGTTCACGGGATCCCGAACGGACGCCGGCTGAAGGAAGGCGACATCATCAGTATTGATGTCGGGGTGATTTATCACGGCTTTTACGGAGACTCAGCCTGGACGTTCCCGGTGGGAGGGCTGGATGGCGAGGCGCAGCGGTTGTTGGCTGTGACCCGCGAATCCCTCTACAAAGGGATTGAAAAGGCGGTTGTGAACTGTCGCGTCTCGGACATCTCGGCAGCCGTGCAACAGCATGTCGAAAGCCACGGCTTCTCGGTCGTCCGTGATTTCGTCGGACATGGCGTCGGAACCTCGCTGCATGAAGAGCCGCAGGTTCCGAACTACGGGAAGCCAGGCCGCGGACCCAAGCTGCAGGCGGGCATGGTCCTTGCGATTGAGCCCATGGTCAACTCCAAGGGCCCGGGGGTCAGGGTTCTCGGGGACCGGTGGACGGCCGTAACGGCTGACGGTGGACTGAGCGCGCATTTTGAACACTCAGTGGCGGTCACAGAGAACGGGCCATGGATTCTGAGTGAACTGGATTGAGGGGGTCGGGAGGGGAGCGAGCGCATGCCTAAAGAAGAGGCCATAGAGGTCATGGGAACGGTAGTTGAGACTCTGCCGAATGCCATGTTTAAGGTCCAGCTGGAAAACGGGCACCAGGTGTTGGCCCACATCTCGGGCAAGATGCGCAAGCATTTCATCCGGATTTTACCGGGAGACAAGATCAAGGTTGAGCTTTCCCCCTACGACCTTTCCCGGGGACGCATCGTATATCGCTATAAATAGAGGAAATTATGAAGGTCAGAGCATCAGTCAAAAAGATCTGCGCCAAGTGCAAGATGGTTCACCGCCGCGGCGTTGTGCGCGTGATCTGCACTAACCCGAAGCACAAGCAGCGCCAGGGATAACAGCACTGACCGCTGACAACTGACAACTGACCCAAGTGGTCGGTTCGGTCAGTCGGTCAGTGGCGTTTGAACCTTTTTGGAGAAAATATGGCACGTATCGCAGGTGTGAACATACCCGACAACAAGCGCGTTCAGATCGGGTTGACCTATATCTTCGGCATCGGCCGATCCCGGTCAACCCGAATCTGTAAACAGGCGGATGTCGACATCAACAAGAAGGTCAAGGACTTGTCCGAAGAGGAAGCGGGCCGGATCCGCCAGATTATTCAGGATGAAGGCGGGATTGAAGGCGATCTGCGCAAGGAAGTCCAGCTGAACATCAAGCGCTTGATGGATATCGGTTGCTACCGGGGACTGCGCCATCGGCGCGGTCTGCCGGTGCGCGGGCAAAGGACTCATACCAACGCCAGGACACGGAAAGGCCCGCGTAAAGGCGGCATCCGGAAGAAGAAGACGACAAGATGACAAGGTGACCGAGTGACAAGGTGACCGGGTGACAAGGTGACAAGGTGACAAGGTGAAGGGTGACTGGGGTGAGAGGTGACAGTGAACTGGAAGACCAGTTTTTGTCACCTTGTCAGCCGGTCACCTTGTCACCTTGTCAGTATTTGAGGGGAACTAATGGCACAGGCTGGCAAGAAGTCATTCAAGAAGAAGTCGGCTAAGAAAAAGGAAAAGAGGGTTATTGCGCACGGAATCGCGCATATTCAGGCGACCTTCAACAACACGCTGGTCAGCATCAGCGACTTGGAGGGCAACGTCCTGAGCAGCTCGAGCGCGGGCGCGCAAGGCTTCAAGGGGAGCCGGAAGAGCACGCCTTTTGCGGCTTCGCAAGCGGCCCACACAGCCGCCGCGGCCGCGCGCGACCAGTACGGCATGAAGTACTGCGACGTGCGCATCAAGGGCCCGGGCGCCGGGCGGGAAGCGGCAATCCGGTCGATCCAGGCCGCAGGGCTGGAAGTCCGTTCGATAACGGACGTGACCCCGATCCCGCACAATGGCTGCCGGCCGCCGAAGCGGAGGAGAGTCTAGGAAGACGGCTGACAGCTGACGGCTGACAGCTGACAGTGGAACCAACCTCGTTGCAGTTACCCGTCAGCTGTCAGCCGTGAGCTGTCAGCTTCGAAGGGTCAGTAAAAACGGAGGAAGAACTTGGCACGTTACACGGGTCCGGTCTGCAGATTGTGCAGACGCGAAGGTATGAAGCTGTTCCTGAAGGGACAGCGCTGTTTCACAGAGAAATGCGGGATTGAGAAGCGCAACTTTGTTCCTGGAGAACACGGACGCAACGTCCGGATGCGCAGCAAGGTCATCGGCTACGGCCTGCAGCTTCGCGAGAAACAGAAGGTCAAGAGGATCTACGGAATCGTCGAAAGGCAGTTCCGGCGGTACTTTGAGAAAGCCGCTCGCCGGAAGGGAATCACCGGAGAGATGCTCCTGCAACTCCTGGAGCGGCGGCTCGACAACGTGGTTTGCCGCCTGGGTTTTGCCGGATCCCGCAGACAGGCGCGGCAACTGGTGCGCCACGGTCACATTGCGGTCAACGCCCGAAGAGTCACGATACCGTCCTATCTGCTCAATCGCGGCGACGAGGTTACGGTCCGGGATTCGAGCCGGAAGATACCGGTCATCGTCAGTTCGTTGCAGGAAGTGCCGGGACGCGGCGTTCCCAGCTGGCTTACGCTGGATGCCGACAATTTCAAGGGTCAGGTTCTCGAACTTCCAAGGCGGGCGGACATCGCTATGCCGATCGAAGAACAGCTGATCGTTGAACTGTACTCGAAATAAGGTATCGCCGAGCTCGCGGACAATCACGGAACGACGCGGAACCGCGAGACTCCGGTGTTTTCCGCGCACTCCGCGTTGGGAGAAACCGAATATGAGAGGTTTACAGAGACCAAAGAGACTCGCTTGCGACCTGGACACCAGGACCGGTACTTTCTGTCATTTCTATGCGCAGCCTTTCGAGCGCGGATTCGGGACGACCGTCGGCAACGCCTTGCGCCGTATCATGTTGTCCTCCATTGAGGGCGCGGCGATAACAGCCGTGAAGATCGAGGGCGTTCTGCACGAGTTTTCATCTATACCGGGTGTCCGGGAGGATGTCACCGACGTCATCATGAACCTCAAGCAGATACCGCTCAAGGTGCATGTGGACCATCCGAAGACCCTTTACCTGGAATCGACTGGACCGGGAGACCTGAAGTCCGGAGACATCAAGCCGGATCCTGATATTGAAGTGCTCGACCCGAATATTCATATCGCGACCGTCAACGATACGGCGAATGTGAGGATGGAGATCAGGGTCAAGCTGGGCCGCGGCTACGTGTCAGCCGACGAGAACTTCGACGATGACCTGGACATCGGCTACATTCCGATTGACTCGGTCCATTCCCCCGTTCGAAAGGTCAATTACAACGTCGAAGCCGCGCGGCTTGGACAGGCCACCGATTACGACCGCCTCAACCTGGACATCTGGACCAACGGGTGCCTGAAACCGCAGGAAGCGCTCGCGCAGGCGGCCAAGATCCTTAAGGATCATATGTTAATCTTCATCAACTTCGATGAAGAACCGGAGCGGTCCGAACGAGAGGACGAACGGGACCTGGAGTCCATAAACGAAAACCTGAACCGGTCTGTCGAAGAGCTCGAGCTGTCCGTTCGTTCGTACAACTGCCTGAAAAACGCCAATATCCAGACGATTGGCGAGCTCGTGACCAAGAGCGAAGCGGAAATGCTGAAGACGAAGAACTTCGGCCGGAAGTCCTTGAACGAGATCAAGGAGATCCTCTCGGGCATGGGGCTGTCCTTCGGCATGAAGATCGACGACAAGGGTCGACCGGTCCGGGAGAAAGTGGAAGCATAAGCGCTGACGGCTGACGGCTGCCAGCTGACGAAGAGGGAAGAGGATTATTCATGCGACATCATAGAGCAGGTAGAAGGCTGGGCCGGGACGCGAGCCATCGCAAGGCCCTGATGCGAACCCTGGTCACCCAGTTTCTGGACCGGGAAAGGCTTATCACGACGGTTCCGAAAGCCAAGGAGCTGCGGCCATTTGCGGAAAAGATCATCACGCTGGCCAAGCGAGAGACTCTGCACGCGAGGCGTCAGGCTCTGGCCGTCATACGCAAGAAGACTGTGGTGTCCAAGCTCTTCGAAACCCTCGCTCCCCGTTTCGCGGATAGAAATGGCGGTTATTGCCGGATCGTGCGACTGGGAGTCCGCAAAGGGGACGCCGCTGAACTGGCTATTATCGAGTTGATCGGCAGCGAGTACCAGCCGGCGAAACCTGCCAAGGGTGGCAAGAAGGCCGCCAAGGGCGAAGCGAAAAAGGGCGAAGCCAAGAAGAGCGAAGCCAAGAAGGGGAAGGCCGAGGCCGCCGCCGGCGAGAAGAAATCCAAGACGAAATCGAAGAAGGCTGAAGAAAAACCCGCGTCGGAAGAGAAGCCGAAGGCCGCCAAAGGTCGCGGCAAAAAGACCAAAGCCGAAGAGTAAAGGATCCCTGGTTCGTAGTTCCGCCTTTAGGCGTAGGGTGGGTTTCGAGGCGCGACAGCGCTGAAACCCACCAAAACAATTGGTGGGATCGGAGCGAGAACGGCGCCGAGATTCACGATTGTTTTGGTGGGTTTCAGCCCGTCGGGCTTCGAAACCCACCCTACGGATCTACGGATCGAAACCCACCCGGCTCACTCCCCTAAGTAATTATCGCCGTCCAACCCGTTTTCGCCAGAACCCAAACCACCCAGAGTACGATCACCAGCGCAGCCGACGTGCCGACGGACTTGCGTGAGACGACCGACATTCCCAAGGAGAGCAGAAAGATGCAGTAGATCGATAGCAGATCAATTGAGGACAGCAGTGCAAAAAGCACCGGTGACTCGGTCCGCGAGACC
>Ga0105104_10001479_pt1 | contig 17625 bp, 18 predicted proteins | sample PPLLaktember2015_3_FD_87034 | JGI IMG/M metagenome (GOLD analysis project Ga0105104, IMG submission 87034) | Freshwater sediment microbial communities from Prairie Pothole Lake near Jamestown, North Dakota, USA - PPLs Lake P7 Core (6) Depth... | ecosystem: Environmental > Aquatic > Freshwater >... | reverse complement strand
TCAAGGACCTTTAAAAGGTCGCTCTCATGGAGGGAGAGGCCCTGACAGAACTTGGAGCTCCTTACATCCTCTGGAGAGAAGACGGCAAACTCTCCGGGCACCTTTCCCATGTCCCCGGAATCTATGATGATAACATCATCATAGTCCTTGATGACATGGACAAGTCCGAAACCTATGGTGCCCTCATCAAGGAAGACAACGTCCGAAACATTGCCGAAGCGTTCTTTCGCCCTTTCGACGAGCACGGACCCTATACCGTCATCGGCCATCAGTGTGTTCCCGATGCCGATGACAGCTTTCCGGGCCATTTCGAAGGCCTCATCAGATGAAATTGACCTTCAAGTAGTGGGTCGAACAGGATATACAGGGGTCGTATGCCCGAACCAGCATCTCGAGCCTGAGCTCTATGTCCTTCTCGGGCATATTGACGAGCTTGGGTGCCATAGCTTCCATGTCCTGCTGGATGTTGCCATGGTTCTGGTTGGTGGGAATGATGCAGTTCGCTTTCACACAGTTACCCACTTCATCGATGGTATAGTCGTGGAAGAGTATGCCCCGGGGGACCTCCACGGCTCCGACGCCCCTGCCCGGCCTAACTTCGACCTCGAACTCCTCTTCCTCGAGCCCCATCCCTATCACCTTGTCGACAAGGTCTATGGAATCCTCAAGGGAGTGCATTATCTCCACAAGCTGTGCAATCGTGTTCATGTAGGGATTGTGGCAGACGGGCTTCAGGCCGAACATCTCTGCGACCTCCTTAGCCCCGTCCGTGAGCTGTTCGTAGTTCAGGTTGAGCCTGGACAGGGCTGAGGCCATGTAGGAGGCCCTCTTGTGCTTTGCATACTTCGCCGTCGATTGGGGGGCGAAGTACTCGTTGGTCACCTTGAGGTAATCGCTTACGGGATAGGTCCCGCCGTCGGTGGAGCCTATCTTCCCGTCGTAGAAGGCATAGTGCTTGTCGTTCACAAGAGCGATGAACTCGGTCTCTCTCCAGAAATCGGGTATCTTATCCTTGACCGAAAGAATGTCCTTTGCAAGGGACCTGGTCACTTCGATGTTCTTCTCGCACTCCTTCTTGGCGGACAGCAGGTCCTCCTCGGAGGGGACCTTGGTGAACCCGCCGACCGTCAGCGTAATGGGATGCGTCGTCCTGCCGCATGTGACGTCGGAGAGCCTGTTCGCGAGCCTGTGGACGGCAACTATCTTCCCGACGGCATCGAGATGGGTCTTGACCATCGGGACTACGGAAGGCGCCCCGAAGAGGTCCGGTGCTGCCAGATAGCCGACGTGCAGCGAATGGCTCTGCAGGTTCTCTCCGTGGAGGGCAAGCCTTCTGAGCAGTTCCGTCTGTTCGGATATCCTCACCCCCATGGCCGCTTCCGTCGCCTTCAGGGATGCGAGAGAATGCCCGATGGAGCATATGCCGCAGATCCTCGATGTTATGTGCGAGAGGTAGGAATAGCTCTTCCCCCTGACCATAGCCTCGAAGAACCTGGGAGCCTCATCGACCTCCCATAGGACCTTCTCCACCTTGCCGGCCTTGGCGTTGAAGTAGATGTTCCCGTGCCCCTCTACCCTTGTCAGATGCTTCACCGTCACGTTCAGATCGGATGCCATGTCAGAGCACCCCCTTTCTGTAGTTGTAGAAATTGAACTTCTTCATCATCTGGTCCACCGTCACACCATACTTCCTGAGCACATCCTTCTGGGCGTCCATCTTGGCATCGTCCAGGAATCCCCTGCAGCCCTCGCATCCGTCCTGGAACGAGGGGCAGATGGCGTTGCATCCGGCCCTGGTTATCGGACCGAGGCAGAACTGGCCCAGCTCGAAGACGCAGATGTTCTCCCTCTTCTTGCATTCGACGCATACGGGGTAGGTCGGCAGTCTTGGCTTCCGGCCCAAGGCAACGGCTGTTATGACCTTAGCGAACTCGTTCCTGTCTATGGGGCATCCGGGGATGTAAAAATCGACCTTGACGACCTCATCAACGGCCTTGGTGGGGAAGACATCGAAGAACTTGTTCCCCTCGAGCGGAGCATCGCCGTAGACCTCCTTCTTGACCTCCTCGACTGGCCACTCGTTCCTGAGCTTGTTGACCCCGCCAAGGCAGGCGCATGCGCCTATGGCGATGAGGACCTTCGCCCTCTCCCTGATCTTCTTGATGCGCTCCTCGTCCATGGGTCTCATTATGGACCCCTCTATGAGCGCTATATCATAGTCGTTCGAGTGCTCCTTCATGGCCTCACGGAACGATACCACATCCACGATATCTATGAGGTCCAGGAGCTTCTCCTCAAGGTTCACAATCTGCAGCTCGCAGCCCTCGCAGCTGGCGAAATCGAAAATGGCGACCCTCGGCTTCATCAGAATGCCTCCGGTATGTTCTTGACCTCGGAATATTTGAACACCGGTCCCTCGATGCAGCAGTATATACCGTTCATCTGGCAGTGGCCGCATTTGCCCACACCGCACTTCATCCTCCTTTCCAGTGAGACGATTATGTTCTCATCCGGCATGCCCCTGGATTTGAGGTCCCTTATGACGAACTTGTACATGATGGGCGGACCGACTATCACGGCTATTGTGGTCTTTGGGTCGAACGCGACCTTGGGTATCAGCGTTGTTATGACGCCTATGTTACCGTCCCAGCATTGACCGTCGGGGCATTTATCCACAGTGGTAAGGACCTTGACGTTCTCGACATCGGCCCATTGCTTCAGGTCCTTGGAGAAGAGGATGGCGGCCGGTTCCTTGCATCCGTAGAGTATCCAAACGTCCTTGAAGTCCTTCCTGTGCCCAATCGTGTAATCTATGAGCGACCTCATAGGGGCCAGACCGCAGCCACCGGAGATGAACAGCATGTCCTTGCCCTGCATCTCCTTGGGATCGAACCCGCGTCCGTAGGGTCCCCTGACGCCTATCTTGTCCCCTTCCTTGAGCTTCTCCATGGCACCTGTCACGTCCCCGACCCTCCTTACAAGGAGCTCGAACTCCTTGCCTAGAGGAGCGGAGGATATCGAGATGGGGGCCTCCCCTATACCGTAAAGGGATACTTGGACGAACTGACCGGGGGCATGCCCCAGTTCCTTGCCGCTGTCCAACCTGACGACATAGAGGGTCTCGAGGTCCGTCATCTTCTGCTTCCTGATTATGGTCGCAGGTTCTGGTATGAGAAGGTCCTCCCTGATCTCGGGGTGCTCCACGGGGGGTACAGGGTGCTCTTCCTTCTTGTGGAGGTTGTAAGAAGCTATTGAGTTGATGACCTCGGAGGGGTCGGCTATGTCGGGCAGACACTGGTAGGCGCACCTTCCGCAGCCGACGCAGGCGACGAACCCCTTCCTGTCCGGGAAATATGCTCCCTTCCTGTAGAAACGGTGCCTGTACCTCTCCTTGACCCCGTCCCGGAATATCTCACCGCTGCCGACCAGGGTGAAGTCCCGGAGGAGACAGCCGTCCCACGTCCTCTGCCTCTTCCCCTCCTTGAGGTTGAGGTCGGTCCTGTCGTCCACATCATAGCAGTAGCACGTCGGACAAACGGTCGTGCAGGTCCCGCAGGTAAGGCATTTCTTGGAGTTCTCGTCCCATACGGGATGGTCATGGTTCTCGTCAAGGACCCTCTTCCATTCGGACGGAGGAAGCTTCGCCCTCCTGGCGAACCAGGTCGGAAGGTCGCTCCTCCAGCACTTTACGGTATCGACCTCCTTCTTGGACGCATCCCTGGCCTTCCCGTACTTTTTAAGGAGGGCCCGGCCTTCCTTTGACCCGACATCGACAACGACGGTATCGCCTATGTCCGTCACAAGGAGGTCGTACCCGGAATCGGTCACATGCGTCCCCAGGCTTGCGGCGAAGGACCTTTCGGACACATTGATGATATCGGAGGCGATTATGAGGGTATTGAGCCGTCGGGATGCGTAATGCTCGTCTATGTTGTTCCCGAGGTATACCTCATCCATCTGCTCGATGGCGATGACATCGTATGGATGGACCCCGATAAGCACCCTCTTTTTGTCATCGACCGTCCGTTCACCTCTGACCTGGCCTTTCAGGTCGTAAGATATGAGGTCCTCGGTCACCGGTAGGAACACTTTCTTAGGGGGGAGTATGGTGACGTCATGGTCGAGCCTCAGTTCGTCCGCGCTCTTAAGGCGGTCGAAGACGAAGCTCTCTCCCTTGGCCTTGACCCCGATTATGTCCATACCGGAATCGTTCACCAGTCTGTCAACGAACTTGAGCCATTCCAGTTTGCTCAGTGCCTTCATTCTCATCCCAACCACAAGAATCGCTTTGGAAGGTCCCAGGGCATCCATATCAAGTCAGTTCATCCGACGTCCTGCAATGATGCGAAGGGAGGGCTTCTACAGGGGCCATCCGGCCCCGAGCAAGGGAAAATCATATCCCTATTTTTACCTTTGTGTCATCATCGTGAGACAGAACGTAACATGGTATGGACCTACTTTCGGTCCACCCTGGGGAAGTGGATTATCCCTGGACACCCTTAAAAGGGACGATGGTCACCGAGGAAAGGGAACCTCTCACACCGGAGCAGCAGTTCCTGAGGCAATGTTTCGTGGAGCATTATAGCAGATCCCCTCCAGAGGCACCCTACAGGTTCACCAGGAGGGAATGGGGTTTCTTCCCGTTCGGCGGGAAGATGATGTTCCGTCACATATCGTTCACCAGGAAGGAGGAGCTGGATGCCTTCTTCAGGTACCGGGCCCCTATGCATGCCTACCATTCGTCAGCTTACTATTCGGAGCCCTCCCTCCAACCCATGGGAGAGAAAGTGAAGACCTGGATGGGGGCCGACCTAATCTTCGACCTTGATGCCGACCATATACCGAACTCAGAGAAGCTGTCCTATGTGGAGCAGCTCGAGCGTGTGAAAGTGGAAATGGGACGGCTGTTAAACGAGTTTCTCCTTGAAGATTTGGGGTTTAAAAAAGAGAGCGTTGATCTCTATTTCTCCGGGGGCAGGGGCTACCATGCCCATGTGAGGGACCCGTCTGTTCTTCAGCTTGACAGTAAGGACCGCAGACAGATTGTGGACTACATTACCGGCCGTGGTTTTATTATTGATATCGCCTTCCCAGAGAAAGCAGTCAAGGTTGATGTAAAATATAGAACCGTTAAGACCGAGAGGAAGGAAAGGTCAGTTGAATGGGGTGGATGGGTTGCGAAGGTCCTTCGAGGTAAGGATGAGTTGATAAAGAAACTCTTCTTGATGGATAAAAATAGCCGGATTAATGAGCTCTTAAGGATTGCAGAAACATCTAAAATTGAAGTCGGTAAGAAAGCGATAGCTTCGATTGAAGATAACCTGTTCGGAAAGAGCGACGGGAAGAGCGCCCTGAGACTGCAACAAAGCAACCTCTTTAACGTTTTTCCACATCGTCAACAGCTGGAAATGTTCTATAAACTTGTAGTCGGATTTTCATCAATCCATTTGAGTGGTGAAACCGACGAGCCCGTGACCACGGACACCAAGAGATTGATCAGGTGTCCCGGGTCCCTCCACGGAAAGACCGGGTTCAGGGTCCTATCCATACCCTTGGACCGTCTGCCATCCTTCGACCCCCTCAGGGACGCGGTCGTATTAGGAAGGGACCCAGTCGAGATAAGTTTGAACGAGGGGTTCTCCATCACTATGGGGGGGGAGGACTTCGAGTTGGGGGCGGGGAGCACCTCTGCCCCAAGATTCCTAGCATATTTCCTAGTGGCCAGGGGAAAGGCGAAGGTCAAAACGAACTGATCTTGATACCACCATCATATCCTGACCATGGATGCGTGCGGGTCCCTCTCTTCCCCGTCGCCACCCCTGCCCTTCTTGAAGAGCAGTATCACCAGTATTACAATGACGATTATGACCAATCCGACAACCAGCATGGCCATCCAGGGGTCGGTCCTCTCATCCTTATCATCATCGTCATCATCCGTATCATCATCCCCGTCGTCCGGACCCGGCAGCGACGACCTCCTGAGATAGAGCTTCACGGTCAGTTCCGAAGATGACAGCGGTTCACCGCTCTGTGGGTCGGTCCCCTTTGTGTAGGCCCTCATGAATAATGTCAGGACCTCATCCTGTTCTATCTTCCTTGGCGCTTTGATGTGAATGATGGATACGAGCTCCTCTCCGGGTTCGACACCGTCCTTGCCCCTGGAGGAGATGGTAGCGTTCCATCCCCTGCTCTGAAGCTCGTCCACCAGGTCGGCCTCTATCACTATGTCCTCTATGTTGTTGCCCGCGTTCTTCACCCGAAGGGTCCTGTTCATGAGGTCCCCAGCCTCTAGCTCGAGGTCGTTGTCAGGGGTGGATAGGTTCACAAGGTCGTAGGACCCTGGGAATATCCTGGCAGAGGTGGTCCTCCTTCCCTCTATGGAGCCCGAATATTCTGCCGTGACCACCATCAGGCCCTCCACATCGAGCCCCAGGCCTGGCGGGACGGGGATATCGGTGTCCGTATTTGGGTCGTAGAGCTCAGGGCCTATTGTGACAGTGAAGGCTGCGGGTGCGTCGTTCCTCTTGAAGACCTTTGTGGACGGCCCTATTGCACCGGAACCGTAGGTCGCGATGCCCAGCCAATACCTGCCAGTCGGTTCTCCGCCTTTCAGCTCCGAGATATTGACCGACAATTCGACAGTAACGGTCTCGAGCAGGTTCGTAACGGTGACCTGGACCGAACCATCGACCTCTAGAGAACCCTGTTCAGGGTCGGTCGGGTCAACGGAGATGGTGAACTGGTCATCCTCGAGCGAGATGGAAACGGAGGTCGCATCCGCCCCATCCAGGAAAAGGAGGGTTGAACCTGCAAGTACGATGAGGATGACGACCCAGGTCGAACGCATGAGGGAGAATGGACATCGGTCCTATAAAAACCGAGACGGTCAAAGGGGCCTATGAATATTTTTATCTCCCAGTAATGCAGATGCCGAGAGGATGACAGGGGGCGGCCGTTCAAAGGATGAGGAGGACCTCATACAGAGGCTGGGAGAGGTGCAATCGGCAGAGACGGCATCGAACTCCCTGACGAAGATACCCGATGATTTCTACGAGAGGACCTCCGGTCATCTCAGGACCCTTCTGGCCGAGCTGGAGAACTGCGACCCCGAGCAGGGGAGGACCCCTGACGAGCTGTATTACAGGCTCTCCGAGAAGCTGAAAAGGGCCAAGCAGATCCTTGAGCGCATATATGCGACAAGGGAGCGCAAGATAGTCCTTCTGGCTCTCAACCAGTCCCGCAAGGTCGGACCGATAGGGGAGGACCGGGGCAGGAACGTCAACATGCTGAGCGACGAGGCCGACCTCTTCTACACATTGAAGGTGGACCTTGAGACGGTCAGGGAGCGGCTGTTGAAGTACGATACGAGCATCAGGAAACAGCTGACCATGCCCGCCGAGACCGGCATAGATACGACGACGGACGACTTCATTGAGGAACCCGCCCGGGAGGGCGATAGGGCCATTCAGAGGCAACCGATGATGAAGGTCACACCGGCCATGGATGAGCTGGTCAAGGGCAAGACCGTAAAAGAACCCCAGAAGGCATCGAGCGACAGCGTTCCGTCATCTGGACCGACCGACCAGGTCCAGGTCCGTTCGGAAAGATGCCTTCAAGGTCCCGATGGGGTTGCTTTGGTCAAAGCGCTTACGGACATCGACCCATTCGTCCTGCCGGACGGAACGAGCATCACGCTCCGAAAGGATGACCTGGCATCCCTCCCGGAGCCAGTCGCCAGAGTGCTCATGGGTTCGGGCCTCCTCGCTCTCCTGGGGGAAGTCCCCTGAGACAAGGGACCGTACCCGTCATCCTGCACCTTTCCCAGGATGATCCCAAGAAATGCTCGGCAAGGAAGCTGTCAAGGTTGGGCCTGGCCCAGCTCGTCGTATCACCAAGGAAGCTTCCCAGGGGAGCTGTCCTATTGGACCCGTTCTCCGGTGTGGCCCTATCACCATCTGACAGGGAGACCATCCTCTCTCGGGGTCTCACCGCCGTTGATTGTTCATGGGAGAAGGCCGAGGAGGCGTTCGTCAAGGTCCACAAAGAGTGCAGGCTCGAAGGCAGGACCCTCCCGATGATGCTGGCGGCGAACCCTACCAAGTTCGGCAAGTGGGGCGAGCTCTCGACGCTCGAGGCGATAGCGGCATCCTACTACATCATAGGTGAGAAGGAGCTCTGCGAACGCTTGCTTTCGATATACACATGGGGCGTCAGGTTCATAGAGACCAACCTTGAACCTCTGGAGGCCTATTCACAATGCGCAACGAGCGAGGAAGTGGTCAGGGTACAATCCGAGTTCTATTGAAACGGTTCACTCCTCCTTCTTCGGGGGGTCCTCAGGTCCTTCGACTATCCTGGGTTTCGTTCCCCCAACATCGGAAATGGGTCCGTTGACATACGAACCGCATGAAGGACAGAACTCGAGCTTCGAGTCCAGCTTCGATTCGCACTTGGGACAGACCCCACCGGCCTGGTCCATCCCCTTCTTCCTGGCCCAGACGTTCCAGAGGACCATTATGGCAAGGAATATGAAGCCGAAGACGGCGAGCTGTATCATTATGATGGTGGTATCATCGAGCTTTTTGGAACCGCCGTTGCCCATGCTTCCCGTATCGACATGGTCTATCCTCCTCGCCTTGCCGGCACCCGTATCGAGGATGGCAATACCTGTGGCGAAGAGGGGCGTGGTCCTTGATGCGACAACGAACCGTCCTCGGTTCATTGTGAAGTTAAGGCTGTTGCCCGCGATGTTGACGGAAGAGATGTTTTCGTCCGCGATGAAGGAGCCGTCGCTCCATCTCCTGTAGGTGGAGTTCCCTGCGCTGAAGGAGAGAATGAAATCGAAAGGTTCGGTGGTCTTGAAGTCCTTGCGGGCGTAACCGGCCACCATGTAGGTATATTCCTTCTGGGCCCTGATGCCTCCGAAGGTCAGGAGGGAGAAGGAGATGTAGGTGTCGTTCCCGCTGATGGTCATGGAGAGGAGGTCTATGTACTTCCTCTCATCGAAGTCGTTGTCCTTCTCCCCTTCGAGCTCTTCTATGTCCACGAAGCGGTCAAGGGACCTCTTGGCCTCATCGGAGATGACGTCCTCCTGTTTGTCCTTGTACCTCTTGCTGGTCGTCCCGGTGGTGCCCTGTGCTTCAGCGGGAAGATGAAATGTGATGAGCAGGAGAGGTGCCAAGAGCAGAAGGAGAACGATGCATTGGAGCAGATGCCTGCGTGCCACATGACCTGATGAGCGGAGGTCGTTTAAAGATATCGCTTGACCTTCCTATTATATATAGGGACGTTTTTACGCTGGAATGCATGCATTGTTCGAACATGCGAACATTCCAGGTACGGTGCTATGATGGCCGACGGGTCCCAGGGAAGCAGCGAGGGTGAGGCAAAGACCTCTGACGGCGGGTACGACACCCACGCAGTGGAGGGGCGATGGCAGGACTTCTGGGAGAAGGAGGCCGTTTACAGGTTCGACCCTGTTTCCGATAAGCCACCCTTCGTCATCGACAATCCCCCCAGATATGCTTCGGGACCTCTTCATGCCGGACATGCTGTCCACTACACCCATATAGATTTCGCCGCCCGGTACAAGCGGATGAGGGGCTACAACGTCATGTTCCCCCTCTGCTTCGACGTCAACGGCATGCCCATAGAGGTCCGGGTGGAGAAGAAGTACAACATCCGGATGAGGGACACCGAGAGGCATGTCTTCACCAAGCTCTGTGAGGAGTTCGCCCAGGGAAACATCGCTGAGATGACAAGGCAGTTCCGCATCTTCGGGGAGTCTATGGACCCCTCCGTCTATTATCAAACGGACGCCAAATACTACCGCAGGCTCACGCAGATATCGTTCATAAGGCTCTTCCATCAGGGTAGGATCTACAAGGCCAACCACCCCGTTAACTGGTGCCCCCGCTGCGGAACCGCTCTTGCGGAGTCAGAGGTGGAGTATCAGGACAATGTCACCAAGCTCAACACCATACTCTTCGATATCGAAGGGGCGGGGGGAAAGAAGGTCGAGATAGCTACAACAAGGCCAGAGCTTCTCTGCACCTGCCAGCTGGTGGCGGTCCACCCTGATGACAAGAGGCACGAGGACCTTGTCGGAAGGAACCTGGTGACCCCGGTCTTCGGAAGGAAGGTTCCCGTCGTCGCCGACACTACGGTCCAGATGGATTACGGCTCCGGCGTTGTCATGATCTGCACCATAGGCGACAAGGAGGACCTGAACTGGGTATTCAAGTACGGCCTCAAGCTGGAAAAGGGCATAGACGAGCACGGAAGGATGACCGAACTCGCGGGCCGCTACAAGGGCATGGACCTCAAGGAGGCAAGGGCCGCAATAATCGAGGACATGAGGAGGGACGGCACGCTCGTCGGCCAGAAGGACAATCCCCAGAACGTAGGGACATGCTGGAGGTGCCATACGACCATTGAGTTCCTCCAGGTCCCCCAATGGTTCCTCAGGATCCTCGACATCAAGGATGACGTCCTGAGGATGGCCGATGAGGTCAACTGGTACCCGGAGTTCATGAAGGTAAGGCTCAGGGACTGGGTCAGTTCCCTGACCTGGGACTGGGTCATCTCAAGACAGAGATATTTCGCCACACCGATACCGGTTTGGGAGTGTGCAAAGTGCGGGGAACCTGTCCTTCCGGAAGAGAGCTCATGCTATATCGATCCGACCATGGACCAGCCTCCGGTCCCTGCCTGCCCCGGGTGCGGTGGTGAGCTTAAGGGTTCAGAGGAGGTGTTCGACACATGGATGGATTCATCGATCTCGCCTCTATACAACGCATTCTGGCTCAGGGACGATGAGCTATTCAAGAAATTGTATCCCGTTTCCCTCCGTCCGCAGTCACATGACATCATCAGGACCTGGGCGTTCTATACGATGGTGAGGAGCCTCTATCTCACGGGCATCAAACCCTGGGAGAACATCATGATGGGGGGTTTCATCATGGCCCCCGACGGCACGCCCATGCACGCGTCAAAGGGAAATGCCATCGACCCGCTGCAGTATCACAAGGACTACGGTGCAGATGCGATCCGTTACTATGCTGCCACTTGCACCCTTGGCAAGGACCATCCTTTCAGGATAAAGGATGTCCAGAGGGGTTCTCAGGTGGTCAGGAAGCTCTACAACATGGAGAGGCTCATCTTAAGTGCCTTCAGCGAAATGGACAGGGCTGAGCTGAGGTCCGTATTGGATAGGCGATCAAAGGCCCTTTTGGGCCTTAGACCGGTGGACCGTTGGGTCCTCCATAGGTATTCCCAGGTCGTGAAGGAGGCCACCGAAGCGGCGGAATCGTACCAGTTCGACAGAGCGGTAAGGTCCGTGGTCGACTTCATGTGGCTCGAGGTGGCCGACCATTATCTCGAGCTGGTTAAGCACCGGCTGAGGACCAGAGATGAGGGGACCGTCTTCACGCTCTATACGATAGGCCTTGGCATACCGAAGCTGCTTGCCCCGTTCCTACCACATCTGGCCGAGGAGGTCTATCAGACCATCTACAGAAAGTATGAGGATGACAGGTCCATACATGTATCGCCCTGGCCCCTGCCCGTCCTGGACGATCCGGAGGGCCTCTCCCTCGGGCAGACAGCCGCAGATATCGTAAGCGAGATCAGACGGTCCAAAGCGGAAAAGAAGATACCTCTTGGCGCACCCATAGGTGCGGTCAGGCTGATAACCGAGAACAAGGGCCTGGTCGAGGGCTCTTTGGACGACATCAAGGGGACCGTCAAGGCATCCGAGGTCACACTGGGCAGCTCTGAGGACCTAAGGACAGAGATAACAGGCCTCTCCCCCATCTTCAAGGAGCTGGGTCCCGCTTTCAAGGACAGGGTCAATGCGGTCCTGAAGGTCCTCAAAGACCCTAAGGCATCGTCGGAGCTTGCTCACATCATGGACCGCGACGGAAAGGTAAGGTTCGATCCGGGCGACGGCAAGGGAGATGTGACGGTCACACTCGAACTCGCCTCGGTAACGAGGAAGCTGAAGTTCAAAGGGAAGCTCGTGAACACCATAGAGGTAGGTCCGGTCCTTGTCGTCCTTGAACAGTGACATGTGAACATTGAAAGGTTGTCTTATCAGTGTTCCATGGGAATGACCTGTACATGCCCTACGTACATCGTCGAAAAATATACCATCCTCCTTCCCACTTTATTTAAATATATCGAGCATATTGGGTGTTTCGTTCCCTCTCCTGGGGGCAGGAGGTTGCGCAGTGCTGACCTTTTTAACCATCTTCCTGGGATGCCTTGCCATATATTTACTGCTGGTAACCGGGTCGGGACCTGGAGATACGTTCCTTACCCAGCTCTTCTCCTACCAAGAGCTCATAGCGGCCGTTATACTGGCATTGTTGACCGCTGCTGTGGCAAGGGCCCTTCTGGGCAAAGCCGAGAACAAGAACATGCTGGTGAACCCCCTCAGGCTTGTAATGTTCGTCTTCTACGTGTTCACGGTGTGGCTCTTCTCCTTGGCAAAGGCGAACATCGATGTCGCCTACAGGGTAATAACTGGAAGGATCAGACCAGGCATCGTCAGGATCAAACCCGGTCTCAAGACAGAACTGGGACGGACCATCCTGGCGAACTCGATAACGCTCACTCCCGGTACCCTTACCGTGGACATGGATGAAAAGAAGGACGAGCTTGTCATCCACTGGATCAATGTCGGAGAATACAAGGATGAGAAAGAGAAGCTCAAGGGGGTCTGCGGACCGTTCGCTGACTGGGCAAGGAGGATAGCCGAATGACAGCGCTTGGAATGGGTGAGGCCCTGCTCATCGGAGCCCTGGTCCTCAGCATAGGTGTGTTGATAGCACTTCTCCGGCTCTTTTTGGGGCCGACATCACCGGACAGGGTCGTCGCATTCGATACCATGAACACGCTGGTGGTCGGCATCATGATAGGCCTTGCGGCCTTCTATGAGCAGGTGGTCCTCATCGATATAGCCATAGTCTATGCACTGCTATCTTGGGTCGCGACGCTCTTCATAGCAAAGTACATAGAGAACACCAAAGAGAAGGAGGGGTGATGTTATGGATGTGATGACCATAGTGCTCCTGGTGCTTGTGGGCTTTTCCGGGTTCTTCTCGTTGCTCGGTGTCATAGGTCTGATGAGGTTCCCGGACGTTTACACAAGGCTCCATGCCGCTACCAAAGGGACGACATTTGGAATGATATTCATGGTGCTGGCCGTCATGGTCTACGGGGTCACAAGGTACCTGGAGGTAGAGAGCCGGAACCAGGCCTCGTTCATTGTCCTTGTCGTCCATGCGTTCCTGGCTCTTGTGGCCATCCTGCTGACGAACCCCACGGGCGCGCATGCTATCGCAAGGGCGGCAAGGAGGACGGGTGTGAAACCGGAGAAGGCCGTCATAGATGAGTTCGAGGAGGTGAAGTGATGGAGGTATTCACCCTTCTTTACGATATGCTCCATGTCATCATACTCATTGCCATAGTCGCATCCGCCCTGATGGTGGTGATGATGAAGGACCTGATATCGGCAGCCATTGCCGCAGGGGCATGTTCTCTGCTCGTATCCCTTGAGTTCTTCATCCTCCAGGCTCCAGACGTGGCCATAGCCGAGGCCGGGGTCGGAGCGGTCCTCACAACGGCCATATTCATATTTGCCATAAAAGGCACCAGAAGGAGGGAGGAGCATTGACGTCGAATTGGCCCAAATTGGTCGCCCTTCTGGCGCTTGTCGGTCTCATAGCATTCGCCCTGTGGGAGATGAGGGATTTCGGCGACCCCATGGACGAGCATGACGGCGACGACATGACGGACGGACGGATCACCCTCCATAGCCGCGAGGACAATTCCACGGTCCAGGTCAACAGGACCTACATGGACGACATCTTCATAGGTACTTCCCAAAGCAATGAGACATCGACCAACAATGCAGTAACGGCGATAGTCTTCGATTTCAGGGGGTTCGACACCCTTGGTGAGGCGACGGTCCTCTTCTCTGCGGTGTGCGGGGTCCTGCTCGCCCTAAGGGCGGCCTTTCCCAAGGCCTCATCCGAAAGGCCCAAAGGGGGTGGCGGAAGATGAAACAGATGTCGCCAGTCGTCCGGACCATCACCAAGATAGCGTTCGGTCCCATATTCATCTTCGGAGCATACATCATCCTCCACGGTCATCTGACGCCTGGGGGAGGGTTCCAGGGCGGTGCGCTCATAGCATCAGTTCTGGCCCTTTACCTTGTCGCCTTCGGTGCGGAAAAATGGAAGAAGAAGCTCCTGTCGACCATCGAGAGCGCAGGTCTGATATCCTTCGTGTCGGCCGGTTTCCTGGGTCTGACAGCGGGATATTTCTTCTTCAATTTCCTGGCAGGTTCCGATATCCCTATCTTCAATCAGACGGTCCCATCGATGGAGGGTTTCTCGCATCCCAACTGGGCCCCGCTCTTCTCCTCCGGGACTGTCTCGGTGATGAACCTCTCCGTAGGGTTGGAGGTCGTGGCCGGGATCACGCTTGTGATAGTGGCGATGGGGCTCTTCTCGTTCGCCGACAAGGAGGTCGAGTGAAATGCTCTACGAGCTCCCGTTCTTCATCGTGGCGATCATGGTCGCCATCGGTCTGTACATCACGCTCTTCAAGAGGAACCTGATAAAGGTGGCACTGGGCATATCCCTGATGGAGACGGGGGTGAACCTGTTCCTGATAACCCTTGCCTACAGGCACGGTGACAGGCTCTCCGCCCCGGTCTTCACATCCCAGATCCTCGGAGGGGCTGACCCTACCTATTCGCTGCCCACCCCCCATGCCCTGACGCTGACTTCCATCGTCATAGGCGTGGCAACGACGGCCCTCCTGCTGTCGTTCGTGATGCAGCTCTACAAGAAGTTCGGAATAACCACCACCGATGAGATGAGGAGGTTGAAGTGATGTCCGCTTACGATACCTTCATCAACAACTCGCCCGCGCTCATCGTCGCCATCCCTCTATTGTTCGCTTTCGCAACGCCCCTCATATCCAAGCTCGGGGGCAAACTGAGGAACACCTGGGCCCTCCTGGGGGTCCTCGTACCTTCATTGATAATGTTCGTTCTTGCCTTCGAGGTACTTAAGGAAGGCGGAATGGACACAAGGTTCTATTTGTTCGGAGCGGACAGCGGGAACCGGTTCCCGCTCGTCGGCGGCCACATCCTCAGGATAGCGTTCGCGGTCGATGGTATGGCTGTGTTCATGGGTGTGCTGATCTCCGTGGTCGCCCTCTCTTCCGTGATCTATTCGATGGCCTACGTAAAACGGTACACCGGACTTGACAAGTATTTCACGCTGCTGCTTCTGGTCCTTGCCGCCAATTACGGAATGGTCCTGACTGGCGATATATTCAACCTTTTCGTCTGGTTCGAGATATCATCGATATCGCTCTCGGCCCTGACCGCGTTCAAGGCCAACAGAGGGGAATCCTTCGAGGGGGCCGCCAAGTACCTCATGTACTCGACCGTAGCCGGCCTCCTCCTCCTCGTGGCCATAGGCCTCCTCTACGGACAGTACGGCCATCTCAACATCAAGTTCCTGTCATCTGCCATAGGCGGCAACACCAGCATGATGATGGTCGACAAGATCGCCCTGGGCCTCATGGTGACGGTCTTCGCTCTGAAGGCAGGGTCGGTCCCCATGCACATGGCGACACCCGATGCATACGGTGAGGCTCCGGCCCCTATCACGGCCATGTTCGTGACCGCCTCCCAGGCTGGCCTCTATGCGGTGTTCAGGACCGGGTTCACCCTATACGGGTCGAACCTGACCGTGACCGGAGAGACCCTGCATATTCTAGGTTACATCCTTGTGGTGTTGGGGATACTCTCAATGTTCGTGGGCGTCACCATGGCCCTGGTCCAGAAGGACATCAAGAGGCTCATGGCCTACCATGCCATCTCGCAGACCGGCTATATGCTCCTGGGTGTCGGCGTTGGTCTGGCTGTACTTGACACCGCCCAGTTCGCCGAATACGGCAGGACGGCGATGACGGGGGGCATTTTCCACATATTCAACCACGCCCTCTATAAAGGATTGCTATTCCTCACGGCCGGGGCCATCATTTACAGGACCGGGACCAAGGACCTGAACAAGATGGGAGGGTTGGGTCGGGACATGAAGCTGACCGCGCTCTTCTTCATCATAGGGGCCCTTGCCATCGCCGGTATACCGCCCATGAACGGGTTCGCTTCAAAGCTGCTCATATACGAATCGGTGTTCAAGTTCAATCCGATAGTGGGCGCCATAGCAATGCTGGTTTCGCTGCTAACGCTCGCCTCCTTCGTCAAGGTCTTCTACTCGGTCTTCATGGGACCCAGAAGGAGCGAGTTCAAGGGTGGCGAGGTCCCTGCAACGATGCTGATAGGGATGGCCATCCTTGGGGGTGTGATACTGGTCTTCTCAATATTCCCGTCCCTAGTGGTTACATCCCTTGTCGATCCTGCGGTCAATGCCCTTACCCACATAGAGGGTGAGACAACCAGGTCCCTGACCCTCTTCACAGGGAGCGGTAGCTGGAACACGCTCGTGTTCCTGGGGGCAATATTTGTCGCGGGCATCATAGCGCTTTTCCTGTTCATGATGGGAAATAAAGGGACCGTGCCGAAAGGCGAGGGGAAGAAACCTTATCTCTTCGGGAACCCGACCGAGATAGATGGTAGGCCCATAGTGGTGCCGGCAAGCAATGTCTATTGGGGCTTCACGACCGCCCTGTCAAAATATTACAAACCCACCGAGAAGGCCCATTCTGCGCTCTTCAATGACTATATGTTCTGGTTCGTGGCGACAGCGGCCCTGCTGATATCCATCTTCGCCTTCCTGGAGGTGCTCACATGAAGCTCAACAAGGCCTTCGACAAGAGCCTCTGGGTCTTCCATGTGAACGCTGCCTCGTGCAACGGCTGCGACATTGAGATAGTCGCCGCGCTGACTCCCAGGTACGATGTGGAGAGGTTCGGCATCAAGCTCGTGGGGACTCCAAGACATGCTGATGTCCTCCTGGTCACCGGGCCCGTGAACCGCCAAATGGCCGACAGGGTCAGGAGGATCTACGAACAGACCCCCGGGCCCAAGGCAGTTTTGATCTGCGGTAACTGCGGGGCGACCAGCGGTGTGTATTACGACTCGTACTGCATAGAGGGGCCCTTCGATGAGTTCATCAAGAAGGTCGATCCCAATGCCATAATCGTCTATGTTCCGGGATGTCCGGTCAGGCCCGAGGCAATAATAATGGGCGTGGTAGAAGCATGGAAGCAGCTCGAGATACTGAGGGGGGAGGCGAAATGAAGCAGCAGATGAAGGCCGACGGTATCCTTGCATCCTTCAAAGAGAGGTTCAAAGAGGACCTCTTCGACGGTTACATCAAGTCCTTCGAGAACGGTGTGAAGAGGACAAGGTACGACCAGATATTCATCAGGGTGAAGCGTGAGAGGTTCGTCGAGGCCGCAGAGCATCTGCTCGGCTTCGGATGGCCGCACCATACCGTCGCTTCCGGTTCCGACATCGGGGATGAGCTCGAAGTGCTCTTCCATTTCGAGGTCTATCCCGAGTCCCATGGGCACGGCGTGACGGTGACCATTGGGACAAGGTGCCCCAAGGACGACCCCCACATCCCTTCGCTTTCG
>Ga0105104_10001478_pt1 | contig 17631 bp, 12 predicted proteins | sample PPLLaktember2015_3_FD_87034 | JGI IMG/M metagenome (GOLD analysis project Ga0105104, IMG submission 87034) | Freshwater sediment microbial communities from Prairie Pothole Lake near Jamestown, North Dakota, USA - PPLs Lake P7 Core (6) Depth... | ecosystem: Environmental > Aquatic > Freshwater >... | reverse complement strand
GTCAACGTCCCGGTCTTGTCGGAGCAGATCGTCGTCGTCGAGCCCAGGGTCTCGACCGAGGCGAGCCTGCGCACGATCACGTTCCGCTCCGCCATGCGCTGCGTCCCGAGCGACAGCACGATCGTCGTGATCGCCGTGAGGCCCTCCGGCACGGCGGCGACCGCCAGCGAGACCGCGAGCAGCAGCACGTCGACGAGCTCCGTCAGCGAGCGGAGATCCTCCACGAGAAGAATGGTCACGCTGATCACGATCGCGATCGTGACGACCGCGACGCCGAGCAGCTTGCCGACCCGGTCGAGCTCCTTCTGCAGCGGAGTCTCGACGTCCTCGGTCGCCTGGAGCGAGCCGGCGATCCTTCCGAGCTCGGTCGAAGGACCGGTGGCGGTGACGATCGCCCGGCCCCGGCCGGCGGCGATCGCCGTTCCGCTGAACACCATGTTGCTCCGGTCGGCGATGCCGGCCTCCTCGTCGAGCGGCGCGCTGTCCTTGGAGACCGCCGTGCTCTCGCCGGTCAGGGCAGACTCGGCGACCCGCAGCGCGATCGACTCCAGCACCCTGGCGTCGGCGGGGATGGTGTCGCCCTCCTCGAGGAGCAGGACGTCACCGGGGACCAGCTCGGCAGTCGGCACCAGCCGCTGCTGCCCGTCGCGGAGCACCCGCGCCGTGGGCGCGGCCATGGCCCTGAGGGCCGCGACCGCCTGCTCCGCCCGGCTCTCCTGCACGAAGCCGAGCACGCCGTTCAGGATCACGATCGCGAGGATGGTGAGCGCCTCGTAGGGGATCGGCGACTCGCGCTCGATCCACCAGGCGACGAACGAGACCACCGTGGCGACGAGCAGCAGGATCGTGAGCACGTCCCCGAACTGCGCGAGGAAGCGGCGCCAGACCGGAACCGGCGGCTCCGTCGGGAGCTCGTTGCGGCCGTGCAGACGAAGCCGGTCGGGGATCTCGCCGGACGGGATGCCCCGCTTCGCGTCGGTGCCGAGGTCCGCGATCACGTCCGCTGGGGCGCGGCGATATGGCGCGCGATCTCCTGGAGCTTCGGGCACGTTCAGGGGAGCGGCCATCGGGGCTGCCGTCGTCGAGAGCGGTACCGACACGTTAGGTGCGCGAGGTTGCACTCGCACCTTGCCGGCGGGGCGGGGCCACCCGAAGCGGGCGCCTCGGGAATCCCGACGGGGGATGAGGACAGTAGGCCGCGCGCATTCACGCGCTCGCGTCCGCGGCCTACGCGCCGCGGTCAGCCCGGCGCCCTCAGCTTGCGGTAGAGCGTCGAGCGCCCCACGCCCAGGCGCTTCGCGGCCTCGGTCATGTTCCCCCCGCACTCGCCGAGCACGCGCTGGATCACCGCCGCCTCCTGGGCGCCGCGCGCGCTCCGGAGGTCGCCGTCGTCCGGCGCCTCCGGAACCTGGAACAGCTCGGGGAGCACCGCGCGGAGCGCTTCCGGCTCGATGCCGTCCGGTGCCGCGGCACGGTGGGAGTAGAGCACCGCGACGCGCTCGAGCACGTTCTCCAGCTCGCGGACGTTTCCCGGCCAGCCGTAACGCTGGAGCCACGGGAGGAGCAGCGCCAGCGCCCCCGGCAGCACGTCCGGCACGCCGTGCCGGCCGAGCGCGTCGCGCAGGAGCGCCTCGGCGATGGGCGCGACGTCCTCGCTCCGGGCGCGGAGCGGCGGCACGAGGATGGGGAGGATGTTGAGCCGGTAGTAGAGATCCTCGCGGAACGCGCCCCGGGCGATCTCCCGCTTGAGATCGCGGTTCGTCGCGGCGACGACGCGGACGTCGATCGGCGTCGGATCGTTGCTGCCGAGCCGCAGCACCTGGCGTTCCTGGAGGACGCGCAGGAGGCGGGTCTGCAGCGTGATGGGAACGTCTCCGACCTCGTCGAGGAAGATCGTTCCGGTGTGGGCGGCCTCGAAGAGACCGGCCCGTCCTCCGCGCCGCGAGCCGGTGAAGGCGCCCTCCTCGTAGCCGAACAGCTCCGACTCGAGCAGCGCCTCGGGGAAGGCGGCGCAGTTGATCGCCACGAACGGTCGGTCGCGGCGCCGGCCGGCGTTGTGGATGCCCTGCGCGACCATCTCCTTCCCGGTTCCGCTCTCGCCGGTGATGAGCACCGTCCCCTCCGTGCCGGCGTACTGCTCGGCGAGGGTCTTCACCGTCCGGATGGCGGCCGACGACCCGACGATCCCGGCGAGCTCGTACCGGGCGATGAAGCGCCGGGGGCGGAGCTCGGAGCGGAGATCGCGATCGACGCGCAGGAGCGTCCTCGAGTCCTGGCAGGTCAGCACCGCACCGGAGAGGACCCCGCGCTCGCGCACCGGGATGCGGCTCACGACCAGGCTGCGCGAGCCGAGCTTCTGGAAGGACCGGAGCTCCGCAGCGCCGGTCTCGAGGACCCGGGACAGGCTCAGCTCCGGCGTGACGGCCGAGAGGCGCTTGCCGAGGAGCTCCGCGCCGCTCACGCCGAGCAGCCGCTCGAACCCGGGGTTCACGACCGCGATCCGCTCGCTCGCGTCGACCGCGACGACGGCCTCGTCGATGTGATCGATGACCCTCGCGATCTGCTCGCGCCGTTCTCGCTCCGCGCGCGCGACCCGTGCCATCTCGATCGCGCGCTCGATGGTCGCGCAGACGCACTCGAACGAGTACAGAAGCACCGACTTGAGGCCGGCGCGCTCGGCCATGTCACAGGCCGGACCGGGGCCGACCACCACCTCGTAGCCGAGCGCCGCGAGCTCCGCGACGGCGGCGCTGGCCTCCTCCTGAGTGACGTAGGAGCGCTGCTCGATCTGGACGCCGCGCAGGAGGTCCTTCCAGCGCTCGAGGCCAGGGAGCACGCGGCGGAAGTTCACGACGCCGATGCGATGCCCGAGCGTCCGCGCGTGCGCGAGCGCCTGCAGCGCGTCGGTCGTGGAGACGTCCACGAGCGCGACCGGCACCGGGGCGTGGTCGCGGAGGTACGCGCCGTTCGAGCCCGCCGCGACGAACGCGTCGACGCGCTCGTCCGCATCCGTGAGGGAGCGCGCCGTCTCGAGCGCGTCCTCGAAGCTCCGGTCGAACACGCGCACCTCGGCGCGCTCGGCGAACACCGGGGCGGCGCTCTCGACGACCTTGCGCAGGCGGCTCGCGCTGAACGCCCAGATGACCGGCTTGTGCTCGCTGCGGAAGGGCACGTGCGTCTCCTCTGCGTGGCCGGCGCGCCGCCCGCCGCCGCGAGGCGACGCAGAGCCAGATCCGGGACACGGTGTCCCAAGAATGGTGCTCCATCGCCGAATCGTACGCCAGCCGCCGCCGGCGCTCGCGACACGAGAGCAACGATTCCCGCGGGTTGGCGCTCGCGGGCCCGGCTGCGGCGGAGTGGCGCGGTGCTTGCTCTACAGGGGGCTGCGGCTGACGAGAACATCGAGAGGAGCTCCGACCGTGAGGATCCACGAGTACCAGGCGAAGGAGCTGCTGCGGGGCTTCGGGGTGACGGTCCTGCGAGGAAAGCTCGCGACGTCGCCGGCCGAGGCCGAGGAGGCCGCGAGCGCGCTCGCGACGCCCATCTGCGCGATCAAGGCGCAGATCCACGCCGGCGGGCGGGGGAAGGCGGGCGGCGTGAAGCTCGCGCGCTCACCGGAGGAGGCTCGCGATCACGCGGAGGCGATGCTCGGGATGGTGCTGCGCACCGCCCAGACCGGCCCGGCCGGCCAGCTCGTCCGGAGGATCTACGTCGAGGAGGGCTGCCGCATCGAGCGCGAGCTCTACCTCGGCATGACGGTCGACCGCGAGACCGGGCGCGTGACCGTCATGGCGTCCACCGAGGGTGGCGTCGAGATCGAGGAGGTCGCGAGGCAGCACCCGGAGAAGATCCTCAGGGCGGTGGTCGATCCGCTCACCGGGCTCCAGGCGAACCAGGCGCGCAGCCTCGCCTTCGGGCTGGGGCTCCGGGGCGAGCGCGCCGGGCGGTTCGTTCACCTCGCCGATGGGCTGTACCGCGCGTACCTCGCGACGGACGCGTCGCTCGTGGAGGTGAACCCGCTCGTGGTCACCGCCAGCGGCGAGCTCGTCGCGCTCGACGCCAAGCTCGAGCTCGATGACAACGCGCTCCATCGTCACCCGGATCTCGCGGCGCTCCGCGATCCGGACGAGGAGCAGGCGCGCGAGATCGAGGCGAAGGAGCACGACCTGTCGTACGTCGCGCTCGACGGCGACATCGCCTGCATGGTGAACGGCGCCGGGCTGGCCATGGGCACGATGGACATGATCCAGCTCGCCGGCGGCCGCCCGGCCAACTTCCTCGACGTGGGCGGCGGCGCGACCGAGGCGAAGGTCGCCGCGGCGTTCAAGATCCTCCTCGCCGATCCCGGCGTCCGGGCGGTGCTCGTCAACATCTTCGGCGGGATCATGAAGTGCGACGTCATCGCGAAGGGCATCCTCGCGGCGGCGGAGCAGGTCGGCCTCTCGGTGCCGCTGGTGGTGCGGCTCGAGGGCACGAACGTCGAGCTGGGCAAGGAGCTCCTCGCGCAGAGCGAGCTCGAGATCGTCCCCGCGGACGACCTCGCCGACGCGGCACACAAGGCAGTCGCGGCGGCTCGAGAGACGGCCAGGGCGGCGTGACCTCACGCCTCGCGCATCTCGCACTCGGTATTCGGGAGGAACCGTGAGCATCTTCGTCGACAGGAACACGAGGGTTCTGGTCCAGGGCATCACCGGCTCGGCGGGCGGCTTTCACGCCGAGCAGATGATCGCGTACGGGACGCAGGTGGTGGCCGGGGTCACGCCCGGCCGCGGCGGTACCCGGTTTCAGCAGTCCGTCCCGATCTTCGACACGGTGGCGGACGCGGTCCGGGAGACGGGCGCGAATGCGAGCGTCGTGTTCGTCCCTCCGCCGCTCGCGGCCGACGCGATCCTCGAGGCCGCCTGCGCGGGCATCCCCCTCGTCGTCGCCATCACCGAGGGGATTCCCATCCTCGACATGGTGAAGGTGAAGCGGTTCCTGCAAGACAGGCCGGGAGTCCGGCTCCTCGGGCCGAACTGTCCGGGCGTGATCACTCCCGGGCAGTGCAAGATCGGGATCATGCCCGGCCACATCCACCGGCCCGGCACGATCGGCATCGTGTCGCGATCCGGGACGCTCACCTACGAGGCGGTGAAGCAGCTCACGAGCCTCGGGCTCGGCCAGTCGACGGCGGTCGGGATCGGCGGAGACCCCGTGAACGGGACGGACTTCGTGGACTGCCTCTCGCGCTTCGAGGCCGATCCGCAGACCGAAGCCATCGTCCTCATCGGCGAGATCGGAGGCTCGGGCGAGGAGTGGGCGGCCCGATACATCGGGAAGAACGTGACGAAGCCCGTCGTCGGCTTCATCGCCGGGCGGAGCGCCCCTCCGGGACGACGGATGGGCCACGCCGGCGCGGTGATCTCGGGCTCGAGCGGCACCGCGGACGCGAAGATCGCCGCCCTTCGCGAGGCGGGCGTCGTCGTGTGCGAGAGCCCTGCTGGAATCGGCGAGGCGATGCAGCACGTCCTCTCCCGCAGGAAGGCGCGGGCGCAGAAGCGCGGCGCGCCGTCGCGCGCCGGACACGGCCGTGCATCGACTCGGCGGAGTGGCAGGGGCGCCGCCGGTCGGCGCGCGGCGCGCGCGGAGGAAACCACGTTGTAGCGCGGGTCGGGGGCGACACCCGGCCCGGCCTCGCGTCGAGCCGGAGCCGGGTGTCGCCGCCGGCGAGCGTCGGTCCCGGCGGCCTCAGGGCGGCGTGATGCGCGAGCTCGTCCCGGCCGGCGCCGGACGGATCCACATGCCGCGGAACCGCTTGCGCGACGGTTCCTTCAGCTTCTTGCAGGCGACGCCATCGACGAGGCGACTGCCGTCGTCGCTCAGGACGAGGAACGCATCCAGGTCCTCGAAGGTGACGAACGCCTCCGGGTTCAGCCCGTGGAAGTCCACCGGCTGTGCGCGGGGCGGGTCGGACGCCGCGCCGCTCCAGGTGAAGAGGCGGGACGAGCCGCCGTCCCCGTGCGCTCCTGCGAGGAACAGGTACGCGCCACGCCACCAGGAGATCGCGCGCACGCCGAGGCCCGCCAGATCGAGGTGGAGGGGCTCGCCGAGCCGCGGGGCGGCCCCGTGGAGCACGTCGAGCGGGTTCTGCAGCGTGATCGCGAGCGCGCGCCCGCCCGGCACGGGGTTCCGGAAGCCGATCAGCACGGACCGGCCGTCCGCGAGCGCCGTCATCCCCTCGATGTTCAAGCCGCCGGGCTCCTTCGGGGCACGCTCCGCCGCCGCCGCGAGCCCCAACCGCGCCAGCGCCGGATTCGCGATCAGGTCGTCGACGAGGCGTCGGTACGGCCGGCCGACCAGCAGGAGGGAGCCGTCCTCGGACGTGCGCGTGCCGACCAGCACGATCCGGCTCGGCTGCAATCGACCCTTGCTGTCGCGGCCGTGAGACGCGAGCCAGAGCGAGACGCCGCCGATCCGGGTCGCAGCCTCGATGTCCATCTCGGGCGCCTTCTTCTTGCCTCGCGCGAGGGCGAGCGCGTCCGAGAGGTCCCACGTGGCGAGCGGCACGCCGCCGTTGCGGGCGTCATACACCCGCAGGACGTTGTCCTCGTCGTCACCGACGATGAAGCGGCCGCCGTCGCGCACCACCGCCGCCGATGCATCGCAGGTCCCGATGAACTCCACGATCGTTCCCGCCGGAGCGAGAGGCTCGCCTGCCGGAGAAGCAAAGGCGGAGATGCCCAGGGCGGTTGCCGCGACGCGCGCCAGGAACCACATGATCGTCGCGCATGGTAGCCGTCGGGGCTCTGCGTGGCCACCGCGCGAGCTCGCGCGACAATCGAGAGCTCAGCATCCGCGAAACGCGACGCGAGCGGGTGACGCCGTCACGACGGGATCCGGGATCGCCAGGCAAGTTGCGTGGACGGGGACGTGCGGCGGCCCTAGGAACATCGGAACCATGTGCCGCAACATCCGCGTGCTCTACAACTTCGAGCCGCCCACGACCGAGGACGAGATCCGCGCCGCGGCGGTGCAGTACGTGCGCAAGGTCAGCGGACTCGCCAGACCTTCGGCCGTCGACGTGGAGACCTTCGAGGACGCGGTCGCGGAGGTCACCGCGACCACGCGGCGGCTCCTCGGCTCGCTGCGCGCGCGCACCGCCTTGAGGACGCGCGAGAGCGAGCGCGAGAAGGCGCGGGCGCGAGGGGAGCGGCGGATGGCCCGGCGCTCGCCTGCCTGACGCTCGGCCTCGGTGTCCCTGCGACTCGGGTAGGCGGCGAGCGCCGAACGGCGGGCGCGAGAGGCCATGGCCTCACGCCCCCACGGGTCAGGCCGCGAGCGCCCTCGTAGCGCAGAGCGCGGCGACGGTGCGGAGCAGGTCGGCCCCGGCGTAAGGCTTCGCGAGGCAAGGGTCCGCTGCGAGCGGGCCGGGATCGGCGGACGAAGCGACGAGGACCGGCACGCCCGCGAGCTCGGGATCGCGGAGCAGCTCGCGGCGGAGCTCCCAGCCCGTCATCACGGGCATCTCGAGGTCGAGCACGATGAGATCGGGTTCGACCCCGGCGCGGATCCGCGCGAGCGCCTCTCGGCCATGCCTCGCCCCCACCGCGTCGAAGCCCGCGTCGCTCAGGAACTGCACGACGAGCTCACGCCAGTCCTCGTCGTCGTCCACGACCATCACGACACCACCCCTCGGCTCGACCATGGCTCCCCTCGTTCCGGCTGCGCTGGCCGCTCGCGAATGTGGCCGACCTCTCGGCCTCGCGGAACGGCATCTCTGGTGGCTTGACCGGCGCAGGAGCCTCGTCTGACGCCGTTTCCGGCACGGCACTCGTTCGAGCACCGCAACACGACGTGCTCGGTGGCGCCGTCTCGGGATGGAGCGTGCCGCACCTCGCCGGGCCGATCGCGAGGAGCCCGGCGGTCAGATCGCGCCCGGCGCAGAGTCGATCCTCCCGGAGGATCCGCCTGCGGTCATCGGGGCCGTCGGCTCACCCACTCATGAAAACGATGCTGAAGGCAGTGCTGCTGCTCGCTTGCGTGCTGTTCGTTGGCGCCATGGTCCGCATGCAGCACGCGACGTTCGCCGACCGGGCGACGCGAGGCCTCGTCCACTCCAGCACCACGGTGTCGTATCCCCCACCAGGGTCGTCAGACTGTCACGCTTCGCGGGTCTGCAAGACAGAACCACGGACGCAGGAGACGAGGACATGATCCCGCCCACATGGATGCCCCCCTGGATGATTGACGAGCTGGAGAGGCTTAGACAGGAGCACGAGGAGCTGGAGCGGCCGCAGCTCTGGATCGAGGTGCCCGTGCCCGAGCCGGTGACCCGCGAGCGTCCGGAACCCGACCGGCCGCGCGAGCCGATCGTGATCGAGCTCTGGTAGCCATGCGGTCCAGCCAGGCACACGAGGTTCGCGGACTCGCGCGGCGGTCGCGCGAGCGGTTCGGCGCGAACTCGAACGCCGTCGAGCGGTAGCGGGTAGACGTCGGCGTCCCCACCCGGGTGTTGACTGCGGGTCAGGCGGAGCCAACGAGTTCTCCCGTGACCCCCGGTCCGACGTTGCGCGCCGTCGAAGGCGTCTCCACGCCGTTGATTGTGCGCGTCGAGGACACGAACGACCACTCGACGGTCGAGTATACGTTCACCCAGTCGCCGGTCCGCATCGGGCGGAGCGCGCGCAACGAGCTCTCGCTCCCTCACCGGTTCGTGTCGGCGTCCCACGGCCTCGTGGAGTTCACCACTCACGAGCGCCGCTACACCGATCTCGGGTCCACGAACGGCAGCGTGCTCGACGGCGCGCAGCTGCCGCCGCGCGTATCCGTCTCGCTCGCGCCCGAAGCGGAGCTCTCGATCGGCTCGCTTCGCCTCACGTTTCCGATCCCCCCGGCACAGAGGGCTGAGGCGGGCGGCGAGGACGCCGCTCCAGAGCCCGTCTCACTTCCCGCCATCCGCCCCGGCGGCATCACGGCCGTCATGCAGCAGCTCGCCCGCGCGCCGCCGACGTTGGAGCAGTCGTGGCAGGACGTCCTCTTCCCGGGCTCGGTCATCGGGCGGTTCGAGCTCGTGCGCGAGATCGGACGCGGCAGCTTCGGCGTCGTGTTCGAGGCCGACGACCGGCAGCTCCGCAGGCGCGTCGCCTTCAAGGCGGTCCGTCCTGGACACAGCTCGCAGGTGCAGCTGCGCCAGGAACGGCTGCAGAAGGAGGCGGAGGCGATCGCGCAGCTCACGCATCCGAACATCGTGACCCTGTTCGACGCGGGCACCTGCCAGAGCGGTCCGTACCTCGTCCTCGAGCTCTTGAAGGGCGCCACGCTTCACGAGACGATGCGGCGCGGGCGGATCGAGCTGTCGCACGCGCTCGAGATCGCGATCGAGATCGCGTGGGCGCTCGATCACGCCCACGCGGCCGGAGTGGTTCACCGCGATCTCAAGCCCGCGAACGTGTTCGTGTGCTCGACCGGCACCATCAAGGTCCTCGACTTCGGCATCGCGAGCGTCCTCGGGGGCGGCGACGTGCGGGCCGTCGGAACGCCCGCGTACATGGCGCCCGAGCAGTGGCGTCTCGGCGAGCAGGACCCGCGTACCGACGTCTACGGAGCCGCCGCGATCCTGTGCGAGCTGGTGACGGGCAAGCTGCCGTACCGGGTGACCCGCGACTGGAGCGCGGTGCTCGAGCCGGGGGCGCGGCCCATGGTCGAGGCGCCCGGGGTTCCCGAGGACCTCACGGCCCTGCTGCGGAGGGCGCTGTCACCCGTCGCCGCGGACCGCCCGCGCGGCGGCGCCGAGTGGCTCGCCGCGCTCCTCGAGATCCAGGAGCGGCTCGATCGCCCGCGGCGCGTCGAGACGTCGCTCGCCCGGTTCGCACGGCGGTGGGCGAGCAAGATCGGTGGCTGGCGCGTCGGCCTTGCGGCGGCCGGTGGAGCCGCAGCGGTCGGCGCGCTCCTCTACGAGCTGCTCCGCTGATCGTTACGTCGGCAGGTCTCGCGTCACGAGAGGCAGGTCGAGTGGCGCGTCGTCCTCGCCGGGGGCCGGTCTGGCCGCAGCGGCCGGCGCGCTCCTCTACGGGGCGCTCCGCTGATCGCCGGGGCCGGCGCGTCACCGCACCTACTCACCGAACGACCGCGATCGTGGATGCCCCATCCGTCGTAAGCATGGGGGTGACCCCATGAGGCAGCGAGACGGGCCCATCGCACCGCGACAGATGGAGATCCGTTCCGGAGGGTGACGCTCCGCGCGCCTGGCGCTCCGGCCTTCGCTCTGGAGGAACGCATGGGTACCCTGGCTCTCCTCTCCGCGTGTCTGGCCGCCGCGGCACCCCTCACGCTCGACGACGCGCTCGCCGCGGCCACGAAGCGAAACGCGGAGCTCGCGCTCGCGCGCCTCGACCGGGAGACCGCCGCCGTGGACGTGCGGCAGAGCTATCAGGGCGTCCTGCCTCGCCTCGACCTGACCGGCGGCTTCGGTCGCCTGTTCGTGGGAGAGACAGAGGAGGTGACCGTGGTCACCAACCCGACCCCACCCCCGGACTTCGTCCGCTCCGCCGTGTCAGTTCCCGCGAGCAACTTCGGCGACTACCGGTACAACCTCGCCCTGAGCTGGACGCTCTTCGACGGGCTCGCGAACTGGAACTTCATCTCCGCCTCGCGGACCCGGTCGACGGCGAGCGAACGACAGCTCGACGAGTCCACGCTCCGCGTGGCGTTCGAGGTCACGCGTCGCTTCTACGAGGTGGTGAAGCAGCAGCGCGCCCTCGAGGTGCGGCGCGAGACGGCGGCGCTCTCGGAGGAGCTGGCCAAGCGCGCCGACGCCCTCTACTCCGCCGGGCGCGGCACGAAGGCCGACACCTACGCCGCGAGGGTCAACCTCGGCAACGACCGGATCGCGGTGCGCAACCAGGCCGCGGTCCTGGAGGGCGCCCGCGCCGACCTAGCCGTCGTCCTCGGGCTCACCTCGTCCACCGGGCTGGAGGTCGTTCCACCCAGCACCGTCGCCGGACCGCTCGTTCCGGCGCAGGAGCCCCCTCCGCTTCCGGAGCTGCTGGCGGAGGCTCGGAAGCGGCGACCCGTCCTCGCGGCGCGGAAGCTGTCGGGCGAGGCGAGCGACAAGGAGATCGCGCGCGCGCGAGGCGCTTACTGGCCGGTGCTCGGTGTCCAGGCGTCCTACGGGAAGACGTCCGCCGAGGTGGACGGGCGATTCGGGCTCTTCGGCGCTCTGTCGGCCCAGTACGTCGCCTCGGCGCAGTTCACCGTGGAGTGGAACCTGTTCGAGGGAGGCGCGACGCGGGCGAGCGTGCAGCGCGCCGCGGTCGAATCGCGCCGTGCGTGGACCCTCCTCGAGCAGGATGAGCAGGCGGTCGCCGCCGAGGTGACCGTCGCCCGCGAGCAGGTGGCGGCGCTCACCGACACGATGGCGACGGTGCAGGAGAACGTCGCGGCGGCCGAAGCAGGCCTCCGCTTCGCGAGGGAGCGGCTCGACGCCGGGGTCACGAGCCAGCTCGAGGTGCGCGACGCCACGCTCAAGGTCTCGGAGGCGAGGCTCCAGTGGGTCAGCACGATCGTGGACCTCGTCGTCGCCCGCGCCGACCTGAACCGCGCGGTGGGAGGGTCGCTGTGACGGCACGTCACACGTGGCGCGCCTCGATGACGGTCGCGGGCAGCGCGTCGAGGATCTTGCGGATCTCGGCCGCGCGGATGGGGTCGAGGTTCGACAGCGCCTCGTCCAGCAGGAGGAGCTTGCGATCCGAGGCGATCGCCGCCGTGAGGGCGATGAGCTGGCGCTGACCGCCGGAGACGTTCTTCCCGCCGGGCGACAGCACCGTCTGGAAGCCCATCGGCAGGGTGGCGACGAGGGCGGAGAGCCCGGTTCGCTCTGCCGCCTCGAGCAGGCGCGCCACGGGCGCGCCACCGGACAGGAGCCGCAGGTTCTCGATGATCGACCCGGAGAACAGGTTCACGAACTGCGGGAGGTAGAGGAGGTCGCCCGCCGCGGCCTGAGGGCTCATCCCCCCGACGCTGATCGAGCCCTCCTCGGGGGAGTACAGGCCCGCGAGCATGCGGATGAGGGTGCTCTTGCCGAACCCGGAGGGCCCGGTGATGACCTCCTTCGCACCTGCCTCGAAGCGTCTGGAGTATCCCTTCGCGATCCACGGAACTTCCGGGCCGTGGCGGAACCAGACGCCCTCCATGACGACCGGCACGGCGCGCGACCCGGTGGCGGCGCGGCGGATCGACCGCTTCTCGGGCGTGTGCTTCAGGATCTCCTGGGTCCTGGCGAGCTGCGGCCGAAGGACCGCGAGCATGAGGTGGACGCGCACGAGGCCGAAGACCGACCCGAGGAATCCCGAGCTGAGCTGGACGAAGGCGAGGAGCGTTCCGACGAGCAGCTTCCCGTCGAGCATCAGGCTCCCTCCCCAGACGAGCAACGCCACGTAGAGCCCCTGCCGCATCGTCTCGAGCCCCACGTCGCTCCACAGGCCGAGCCGCTGACGACGCAGCGCGTGGCCCTGCTCGGTCCGGAAGCGCTGGACCCAGCGCTGGAGCGCCTGCTGCTCCGCCCCGGCAGCCTTGATCGTTCCGACACCGGCGATGAGCTCGGAGAGGAGGCCACGCTCCCGCACCTGCGCGTCCATCTCTCGCGCCTGGTGGCGCGCCTGGGCGGAGCCGATGAGGACGGCGAGCCCCGCCATCGCCAGCGCCACGACGACCACGAGGAGGGTGGCCGCGGCCATCTTCGACGCCATGGAGACGACGAACGTGATGGCCATCACGCCGTCGAGCACCGCCGCGAGCGCGCGCTCGGCGACCACCTCGCGCGCGCCGCTCACGCCGTTGATCGCCTGCAGCCGCTCACCGACCGTCATCCGGTCCAGGAGCGGGAACGGCAGGCGGAGCAGGTGCTGCAGCACGCCGCGCTCCGCCGAGACCTCCATGCGCGTCACCAGGAACAGGAGCACCCTGTCTCGCAGCCAGCCCGTGCAGGCCTGGAAGGCGGCCACGAGGACGACCCCCATCGCGACCACGTGGAGCGTCGATGGCGCGCGGTCGGGCAGCGCCTTGTTCATGACCGCGCCGGTGATCTCGGGACCGATCAGCGCCAGGAGCTGCATCATGAGGCTCGCGAGCGCCAGCAGTACGAGCGTCCGCCGGTGGTGGAGGAGCAGCGCCCTCAGCCGGCTCCAGAGCCCTTTCCCGTCCGGCAGGGAAGGGGAGACGTCGAGCACGTTGCCCGAGAGAGCCGGCGCGAGCTCGGCGGTCGCCATCCAGGAGGACCCGCTCGCCCCCTCCAGCTGGAACGCGTCCCGCGCACGATCCACGAGGACGACCCAGGAGCCGTCCCGCAGCTGGAGGAGCGTCGGGACCTCGAGGTAGGCCAGCTCGTCGGCGGCGATGAGGGCCGGCCGTGCCTGCATCCCCGCCCGCTCGAGCGGCTCCGCGAGGGCCTCCGCGGAGCCGCGCAGGTCGTGGGCCTCCCGGAAGGCCTGCAGCCCTCCCTCATGGCCTCGAAGGCGCAGCAGGCGCCAGACGGCTTCCACCGGATCGAACCCTCGGACGGCGAGGGGGGCGGCGTCGGGCGCGCTCGACCTCACGCGGAGCGCGGTCTGGGAAGCGGCGGCGGAGCTAGGCATCGGCGAACCCCTTGGCTTCGACGAGTGAACGGAACAGGCCCTCGCGCGCGGCGAGCTCGTCGTACGAGCCCTCCTGGACGATCCGGCCGGCCTGCAGCACGAGGATGCGGTCCGCGTCCCGCACCGTGGCGAGACGGTGCGCGATGAGGATCCGGGTGCAGCCGACGCTCGCCAGGGCCTCGTGAACCCGGCGCTCCGTCTCGAGGTCCAGGGCGCTCGTCGCCTCGTCGAGCAGGAGGATCGCGGGCTCGTGGACCAGCGCCCGCGCGAGGTTCAGCCGCTGGCGCTGCCCGCCCGAGAGGAGGTTCCCGTTGTCGCCCAGGCGGCTGCCGAACCCCTCGGGCCGGGCGTCGATGACGTCTTCCACGCAGGCCAGCCTCGCGGCGGCGCGCAGGCGCTCGAGCGGCACCTCCTCGTCCTTCAGGGTGAGGTTCGCGCGGATGGTGTCGTCGAAGAGGAAGGTCTCCTGCAGGACGACGCCCATCTGACCCCGCACCTTCGCGAGGTCGAGCTCGCGCAGATCGCGCCCGTCGAAAGCGATGATGCCGCTCGAGGGGAGGTGCATGCCGAGCAGGAGGCGCGCGAGCGTCGACTTGCCGGCGCCCGACGGGCCCACGATGGCCACCTTCTCGCCGGCGCGGATGTGCACGGAGATGTCCTGGAGCGTCGGGGGCCCGGCCGGGGAGAACCCGAAGCTGACCTCCCTAAGCTCGATGGCGCCGCGGAGCCGGCCCGGGTCCTCGCTGCCCGACGGCTCCGCCGGCGTCGTGAGCACGTCGTCCAGCCGCTCGAGGTGGTTCCCGAGGTACTGGAGCTGGCTCACGGTCTCGAGCAGCGACTCGAGCGGCGCCATGAACATGCCCTGGAGCGCCAGGAACGAGGCGAACGTGCCGAGCGTCATGCGCTGCGCGACGACCTGCTCGCCTCCGACCAGGAAGACGAGCGCCGTGCCGAGCCCGTGCAGCAGGACGGTGGCGTGGCTGGCGTGAATGCCGAGCTTGCGGCGCGCGAGCTGGCCGTTCACCCGCCCGGTCATGCGGTGCGACCAACGCTGGATCATGCGGCCCTCCGCGCCGCTCGCCTTGGTGGTCTCCAGGCCGCTGACCGCCTCGAGGAGTGCGCCGAACTCGCGCCCGGACGCGGTGAGCTCCGAGGCCATGGCGAGCTGGCTGCGACCGCGGACGACCAGGAGCAGGACCACCCGGACCGCGGCGAATCCGATGATGACGAGCCCGAGCCTCCAGTCGAACGCGAGCATCAGGGCCGCGTACCCGACGAGCAGCAGGCCATCCAGCAGCGCCGCAATGGACTGCGTTCCGAGCAGGTTCTGGATGGCGGCGTTGCTGTGGACGCGCTGGACCAGGTCGCCGGCCTCGCGCTGCATGAAGAAGCCGAGCGGCAGGTGCAGCAGGTGCTCCAGGAAGCGTGTCATGAGGGTGAAGTCGAGGACGTTGCGAAGCCCCTGCACCACGAAGCTCCGCACGAGCGCGAGCAGCGCCTTCGTGAGCACGGCGGCGCCCAGCGCGAACGCCAGCCCCCACAACCAGGCGGGCTGGTGGGGCACCACGACCGAGTCCACCAGGATCTGGGTGGCGACCGGGAACAGGAGGCCCACGACCTGGAGCCCGAGCGAGGCGAGCAGGATCTGGAGCAGGCTCGGGAGCGAACGGCGGAAGATCTCGCGATACTTGCCCAGGCTCGGCCGGGTGCGCGCCCGTCGCTTCAGCGCGGGCGACGGGGCGAGCATGAGCGCGACGCCGGTGAAGTGGCGCCCCATCTCGTCGAGGCGGATGGTGCGCCGGCCGATCGCCGGGTCCACCAGGACGGCGTGCGTCGCCGTGACGCGCTCGAGGACGAGGAAGTGGTCGAAGTCCCAGTGCAGGATCGCGGGGAGCGTGAGCTGCGACAGCTGCTCCATCTCCACGCGGACGCCCTGGACGGAGAGGCCGTACTTCCGCGCGGCCCGCGCGATGGCGAGCGCGTCCGCGCCGTCACGCGAGATGCCGCAGGCCTGGCGAACCTCCGCGAGGGGCGCGTGGTGCCCGTGTTGGGCGAGGATCATGCTGAGGCACGCGGCGCCGCACTCGGTGACCTCGATCTGAGGCACGAAGCGCACGCGCCGCCTGAACGGAAACCTCATGGCAACCACCTCTCGAGGGGCTTGAGGATGAGCGTGACGACCCGCTGGCGACGGAGCGTGAAGCGCGCATTCAGGAGCGCGCCGGTGCGGAGCTTGACGTGCGCCGCCTCCACGGCCGAGGCGTCGGTGATCTCGAGCTCGACCCGGTAGCTCGGCGGCACCACCTTCTGCTCCTCGCCGATCGCCTCGCGGATCTCCGCGGGGGAGGCGAGATCGTCGCTGATCCGCGCGACGCGTGCGCGCAGCGTGCCGTACTGCGCGTGCGGCAGCTGGTCGAGCTCGAGGTGGACCTCGTCACCGGGCTTCGCGAAGGCGCGGTCCCGCTCGGGCAGGAACGACACCACCTGGAGCGGAGAGTCGACCGGGACGAGCTTGCCGACCACCTGCCCGGGCTGAACCACCTCTCCCGGCTTCACCAGGGCCTCGACCGTGCCGGCGCCCGGAGCCTGGATCACGCCCTGCTGCATCACGACCGCGAGCCCGTCGCGCCGGTTCTGCGCCGCGCTCAGCACCCGCTCGCGATTCCAGAGCTCCTCCTGCCGGCGGCTCTCGAGCGAGGCGAGCTCCTGCTGTGTCTGGTCGAGCGTCTGCTCCGCAGAGCTCATCTGACGCTCGGCCTGAGCCACCGCGTCGCGCGACTCGGCCACGGCCAGCTCGCTGAGGAGGCCCTTCTTCAGGAGACCGAGGTCGGCCTGGAGGCGCCGCTGCTGGAGCCCCATCGAGCTCCTCAGGCTGGCGATCTGCTCGGCCACCCGGCTCGCCCGCGCCTTCAGGCTCTCGAGCTGCTCCGTGTAGTGGCGATCCTGCTCCGACGAGGCCGCCGAGAACCGAGTGCGGAGCGCTTCGAGCTCGCGGTCCGCCTCGAGGAGCTGCGCCTGCACGTTCGGCGACTCGATCCGCAAGATGGTGGCTCCGGACCTCACGCGATCGCCGGAGCGCGCCTCGACCTGGGTGACGGTGCCGCCGAGCTGGGTCGTGAGGAGGCGCACGCCCGCCGCCGGACGAACGATCCCGCGACCGCGGCCGGTGACCTCGACCTGGCCCACGAACGAGGCGGCGAGCGCCGCGACGAGGGCGGATACGACCACCCACAGCAGCGCCCACGTCCACGGCGGGGAGACCCGCACGACGCCTCTTCCTTCCTCGTACGCGAGACGCTGCTTCATGGCCTCGTCGCGGAAGAGCTTCGGCGCGGGCGTCGGCTGCGGCGCAGTCTTCACCGCGTCGTCACGCGTCCGCGCGAGCGTCGTCACCGTCTCGTCCCGGCGCGGGGCCACGGTCTTCACCGTCTCGCGCGGCGGGGCGACGGTCTTTCCCGTCTCGGTACGGGCACGCGCGACCGCCTGCGCCGCCTCGCGCCGAGGCTGCGGCCGCACCTCGACCTCCACGACCGCGGCGCGCGTCCGCTCCTTCTCGACGCGCGTCGTCGCGAGATCCGCCTGAGACGCCTGACGGATCGTGGCGATGAACGCCGCCCGCTTCCTCGCCTTCGTGGCCTCGGAATTCGTCGTCTGAGCGACCCTGCCAGTCCTTACCCCGCGCACGGCGACCTCCCGCGGGGATGGACCGACGGTCGACGCCGATCTGACCGGCTGCGGCTCGCCTCCGGAGGAGCGGGCTCGGGGGCGGCGCGTCCCTTTCGGGGACGTCAGGTGCTCGCTCGCCGCGAGTCTCTCGGACGAACGGGCTGAGCGGGCGGTGAAGACAGGCCGAGCCGATCCGCTGTCCACCACGCAGCAATCACTCGAACGCAGAAAGAGGAGAATAGATGAACGACATGATGGCGATGACGATGCTCGGCGACGAGGAGCTCACGGCGGTCTCCGGTGGCAAGCGGAAGCACCGGGGCCGGGGTTACTACAAGAGGGTCGAGCAGACCGC
>Ga0105104_10001477_pt1 | contig 17647 bp, 13 predicted proteins | sample PPLLaktember2015_3_FD_87034 | JGI IMG/M metagenome (GOLD analysis project Ga0105104, IMG submission 87034) | Freshwater sediment microbial communities from Prairie Pothole Lake near Jamestown, North Dakota, USA - PPLs Lake P7 Core (6) Depth... | ecosystem: Environmental > Aquatic > Freshwater >... | reverse complement strand
TGCCGTCGTGGCCGGGATCTGGCTGGACCGGGTGCTGGGCACCCGACCGGTGATCACGCTGGTACTGGTTCTGGGCAGCGTGCCCCTGACACTCCTGCTTCTATTCCGGATGGCCACCCAGGCGATGTCCGCCGTCCCGCCTCCGGTGAAGCCCGCTGAAAAGGCTCTGTATGACGACGACGACGATAAAGACGAGTAAGTGGAAATACGGGTTCAAGCGCTGGATCATAATCGGCCTGCTGGTCCTGGCCGGCGTTCTGGCGTTTGTCGGCCCGCGCTGGTTCGGCCCGTTCAAACCGATCATCCCGACCGTCACCCTCGCGAGCGAGGAAATCTGGCCGGGAGCGCACATCATTCCCGCCTTTGCCATCGGCGGCTTTTCCTTTCCGGGCGTCCCCTTCTCCAACACCATCCTCGCCATCCTGCTGGCGGATCTGGCCCTGATCCTGATCGCTATCTTCATTGTCCGGCCATACGTGCGCGGATCTAATCCGGTGCCCTCCAAACCGTACGCCGCGCTGGAAATGCTGATGGATTACTTCTGGAACCTGGTGAAGGAATCGGTCGGCGCGAAATGGGCCTGGCGCGTGTTCCCGATCGTCATGACGATCTTTCTGATAATTCTTTCCGCCAACTGGACCAAGATGCTGCCCGGCTACGAAACGATCGGCTGGCTCAAGCCGGTCGAGGGGGAAGCCCACGTCAAATCGTATCCCGCGGTGCCGATTGCGGGCGGCCTCTACGCGCTGAACGCCGCGGACGCGGGGCACGCCGCCGGGGGAAGCCCGACCTACGAACTTGTCCCGTTCCTGCGCGGCGCGGCAACGGACATCAACTTCCCGGCCTCCCTGGCGGTGTTCACCGTGGCGGGCATTTTTGTGTTCGGCGTGTGGGCGCTGAAGGGCAAGTTCTTTGAAAAATATTTCCCGTTCCAGCGGCTGATCTCCGTGCCGGTCTTCGGGGCGATCGACCTTCTGGTGGGGGTGCTCGAGTTCATGCTGGAGTTCGTCAAAGTCATCTCGCTCACCCTCCGGTTGTTCGGCAACATCTTCGCCGGCGGGCTGATCCTGCTGATCATCGGTTCGCTGACCGTGGTCCTGATCCCGGCCGGCCTGGCGGTGTTCGAACTGTTCGTGGGGACGATCCAGGCGTACGTATTCGCCCTGCTGGCGCTGATCTTCATCCAGATGGCGATGGCCGCCCATGGCGGGGAAAAAGACGCCGGGCACTGATCCCCGGCGGAGGCGTTATTCTCATGCGGAGGATTGCGTAATGGATGGTGCATCGTTCATACAGGCAATGCGGTTTATCGGCGCGGGGCTGGCGATGTTCGGCGCCATCGGCGCCGGGGTGGGCGTGGGGCTGGCGGCCATGGGCGGGGTGCAGGCCATGGGCCGCAATCCGGACGCCGCCTCGACGATCCAGATCAACATGATCCTGGGCATCGTGTTCGCCGAAGCGATCGCGATCTACGCGATGGCGGTGGCGCTCATCGTTTTGTTCGTCTGAAAAGGGTGAGGCTATGGAAAAGCTCGGAATCAATTTAGGGACTTTTCTCTTCTATCTCTTGAATTTCACCGCGCTGATGATCGTCCTCGGCGCGTGGATCTATAAGCCGATGGTTAAGGCGCTCGAAGACCGCCAGAAGAAGATTGCCCAGGGCCTGCACGACGCCGAAGTGGCGGCCGAGGCCCGGGCCAAGGCGGAAGCCGAGGCCCAGCACATCCGCGGCCTGGCGCAGCAGGAATCCTCGCAGAAGCTGCGCGAGGCGGCCGAGAACGCCGCCAAGGCGGCGCAGGGCGTGCGCACGGACGCGGAGAAGGAAATCGCCGCGATGCGGGACGCCGCCCGGGCCGAGATCGAAGCCGAACGGAACCGGATGCTTTCGGATCTGCGGCCGCGGGTGGCCGCGCTGGCCATCGCCGCCGCCCAGAAGCTGATCGGCGATGCCCTGGACGAAAAGCGCCAGCACGCGCTGATCGATGAGTTCTTCAGCGGCGTGCGTTCCGGCAAAGTGGTCCTGCTCGAAGAGGGCGGCGAAATGCCGGCCGCGGCCAAAGCCGAGGTGATCAGCGCGCTGCCGCTCTCGGAGGCGGAGCAGGCCTCCATCCGCACGGAAGTCGCCGCCAAGGCGGGCGCGGGGGTTGGGGTCGCCTTCCGGGTGGATCCGGACCTGCTAGGCGGATTGAAGATCCGGATTGGGGACCGGGTGATTGACGGATCGGTTGCCGGCCGGATTGTCGGCCTGCGGAAATCGATGCAATAACTAACGGCGAAGAGGGGGTTAAGCAGGATTTATGCGGAATTTGTGATTGCAGGCATTGTTCCTCTCCCTCATCCCCCTCGCATAACCGTTCCGCCGGACGACCACCGGCTTCACATGCTCAGGGGACAGGGTCCGGCCTTTGGCCACCTTCTCCCTGCTCACGCTGGGAGAAGGAAGGGATGAGGGAGATTTTTTCCGCAGAAGTTGTTAATCCGGCGCTAATCCCGCATTCGATATAATGAAACCTCACGGAAACCTACGGAAGGGCTTCACGGCTCTTTCGGAAAAACCCTGTTTTTAAAGCAATGGGTGCAGTAAACCGATGACCGTCCCGGGTATAATCGCGGCTTGGATTTGGCCTCCATGCGTCTTTCCCAGCTGATTTCCGCTCTTCCGCGCGGCACGTTTCAACCGGGAGAGGATCCCGAGATAACCGGCGTGACGCAGGATTCACGTTTGGTCACGCCCGGGAAGCTGTTTGTCGCCTGCACGGGGGGAACGGTCGACGGGCATGTGTTCATTCCGCGGGCGGTGGAAGCCGGGGCGGCGGCGGTGGTGGGGGAGCGCGAGCAGGGGGCGGCGGGGGTTCCATACCTCCGCGTCGCGAACAGCCGCCAAGCCCTGGGAATGCTTTCAGCGGCGTGGTTCGGGTTTCCTTCCCGATCGCTGGTGATGATCGGCGTGACCGGGACGGACGGAAAGACCACCACGGTCAGCCTGATTTTTAACATCCTGCGCAAGGCGGGCTTCCGCGCCGGGATGATCGGCACGGTCGGGGCGGTCATCGGCGGCGAGGAACTGGACACCGGCTTCCATGTCACCACGCCGGACTCGCCGGCGCTGCAGGCGTACCTGGCGCGGATGGTGGCCTCCGGACTGACCCACTGCGTGATGGAAGTCACCTCGCACGGACTGGCCCAGCAGCGCGTGGCCGGATGCGATTTCGATTTCGCCGCGGTGACCAACATCACCCGCGAGCACCTGGATTACCACGGCACCTTTGAAACCTACCGGGCGGTGAAGGCCGGGCTTTTTTCCGGGCTCGGTGCCGCCGCGCCGAAAGAAGCCGTCCGGGAGCGGGCGGCGATCCTGAACGCGGACGATCCCTCGTTCACGTATCTCCGCGGCCAGACGGCGGTGAAGATCGTGACCTACGGCCGGCGCGCGGCGGCGGATGTTGCCGCCAGGGAAATTCACGCGTCCGCGGACGGGCTGCGGATGACGCTGCAATTGGGCGAACGCGAACTGCCGCTGGCTAGCAATCTGCGGGGCGCGCACAACGCCGACAACATCCTCGCCGCGATGGCGGTCTGCATCGCCGGGATGGGGGTCGATCCGCAAACCGCGGCGGATGCCGTGGCGGCCATGCCCGGCGTGCCCGGGCGCTGGGAGCCGATCGAGATGGGCCAGGATTTCCGGGCGGTGGTGGATTTCGCGCACACCCCGAATTCGCTGCGGCACACGCTCCAGGCCGCGCGGGAAATCGCCGGAAGCGGCCGGGTGATTGCGGTCTTCGGCGCGGCCGGGTTGCGTGACCGCGAGAAGCGGCGCCTGATGGCCGCGACCGGCGTCGAGCTTGCGGACCTGACGGTCCTGACCGCCGAGGATCCGCGCACGGAGGCGCTTGAGGATATCCTTGAGGAGATGGCCGCCGGCGCGCGCTCGCGCGGCGGCATGGAGGGGGAAAATTTTTTCCGCAAACCGGACCGCGGCGGGGCGCTGCGCTTCGCCGTCCGGTCGGCCCGCAAGGGCGACGTGGTGATCGCATGCGGAAAAGGGCACGAGCAATCGATGTGCTTTGGCGTAGTGGAATATCCATGGGATGATCGGCAAGCCATGCGCGCGGTTCTGGCGGAACACCTGGGGGCTCCCGGGCCGGAGCTGCCGCAATTGCCGACGTCTCTTTCGATGAAGGAGGAAAGTTGATGAGGCGTATCGCTCTAAACCCCTGGTTCATACTGCCGGCGCTGGCGGCGCTGGCGATTCTTGCGGCTTGCCAATCCACATCGACGACGATCACCCCCACCAAGGATCTGCGCGGGTTGGGGACTCCGCTCGTCACCCAGAAGAAGTGGGCCAATCCGCCGCCGATGCTGATCGATCCATCGAAGTATTACGTCGCCACTTTTAAAACCGCCAAAGGCGATTTCAGGATCCAGCTGTTGGCCGATAAAGCCCCCTTCACGGTTAACAATTTCGTGTTCCTGGCCCGCGAAGGGTATTACAACAACACCACCTTCCACCGCGTGATCGAAGATTTCATGGCCCAGGGCGGCGATCCGAGCGGGACGGGAAGCGGCGGCCCGGGGTATACCTTCGACGACGAGATCGACGAAGACCTGAAGTTCGACAAGCCGGGCGTCCTGGCGATGGCCAACTACGGCACCAACACCAACGGCAGCCAGTTCTTCGTCACCTTCAAGGAATATCCGGATCTGAACGGCCGCTACTCGATCTTCGGGCAGGTGATCTCCGGGATGGACGTTGTCTCCGCGCTTAAACTGCGGGACCCCAATACCAATCCCACCACGCCCGGCGATGCGCTGTATTCGGTGACGATCGAGGAAAGCCCGATCAACCTGCTGCCGCCTCCCACGGCGACCCCGACCTTGAATGTGCCGCGCCAGACGCCGAGCGTGAAATCTCTGGCGACCCTTGAAGTGACCCAGCGCGGCAATCTCTTCACCGGCCCGCCGGACACTGTGATCGACCCGGCCCACGCTTACCGGGCCACCATCCAGACCACCAAGGGCAACCTGGTCTTCGACCTGTGCACCGCCGAAGCGCCGAAAAGCGTGAACAACTTCGTGGTCCTGTCGCGGATGGGCTACTGGGATAACTTCCCGATCAACTACGCCGAGCGGCACAAGTTCATCCTCACCGGCCAGCCGAACGGGCTGCAGGACAGCGGCATCGGGTACACCATCCCGCACGAAACCGGCTGCTCGAACGTCGCCGGCGCGCTCGGATACTGGACGCCCGAAGGCGCGACGGAATCCAGCGCCGGCCAGATCTACATCCTGATGGTGACCAACAAGGCGCTGGACGGGAAGAATACGGCCTTCGGACGGTTGATCGGCGATAAAGCGCTGTCGCTGTTGAACGAGCTGACCACGGCGGACAAGATCCTTTCGATCACGATCGTCGACACCGGCACCGCCGCGACCGCCACCCAAACCCGGACACCGGGGCCGACCCGCACGGCGACCGCGACCCGCACCGAAACACCGACTCCAACGCCTTCGCCGACGAAGTAAAGGATCCGATCCACGGAAACACGGATGAGAATTGAAAGCGGCCCGCAAGGGCCGCTTTTGATTCGTCTCTCCGTCATCCCGCCTCACCCCTATCCCCCGTCCCCTTCCCCCTCTCCTGGAATTACTCCGGGAGAGGGGGAAGGGGGTGAGGCGGGATGGAATAATTGCATCCCCTCCCTGCTCAACATACAATTAGGGGAATTGCCGTTGAAAACGCCCCCAGGCCCGCGGCGGAACCGTGGGCGGGATTGGGGGGCATGGGAACCCCGGCTCCGAGACGCGCTTCCCCATCCGCCGGGCCGGACCGGCCGGTTTGCCGGCTGGAAATGTGCTCCGGGAGGGAACTTTTCACAATGATCTCCAATGATAGCTTGCGGCAACCTGGATTAGGATTATCAGAAGCGGTTTCCAATGCCGGTCCTGCGGCATAACCCCATGCCTATTCGCAAGCGGATTTTCTACCCGATCTTTTTTATCCTTCTCGGCTGCAACTTCGTCACCGGTGCGGCCGCGAAGGATGCGGCGACGCAAACCGCATTTGCGCTGTCGGTCATCCAATATTCCACCTCCGCCGGCGGGCGCTTCCCCTCGCCGACCGTCACCGCGGCGGGCGTTCTGCCGCCGGCACCGACCATAAGTGAAACCCCGTTGCCGCCGGACACGCCCACCCTCACGGCGACGTTTTCCCCCATGCCGACCGTGACTCCCGCCCATACCCAGACCCCGCCCGGCGCGACCGGCACCACGCGCTACATCACCGATCCGTTGACCCGGGATTACGCCCCGCAGAAGAAATCCCCTTCCGGATCCGACGTGTACCAGAACAACCGCTACGAGCGGCCTTACACCGCCGAGGCGATGGAGTACCTCCCGGATGTGGACCTGACCCGGGTCGAGATGCGCATTGCGCCGCCGTGGGTGTTCATCACGTTTTTCATCGCCGGGATGCGCCCGGAGGGGACGGGCCGGACGATGTACGGCGCCGAGTTCGACGTCAACCGGGATGGGCGCGGAGAATACCTGATCTGGGGAGCTTCCCCGGCGGACGGAAAATGGACCGCGGACAGAGTCGAGGTTTGGAAGGATTCGAACGCCGATGTGGGCGGCCCTTCGCCGCAATCGACCAACGCTCCCTGGACCGGCGGCAACGGCTACGATCAGAAGATCTTCCCGGGCGGGCAGGGGGCGGACCCGGACCTGGCGTGGATCCGGCAGATCGAGGGCGGGCTGAAAATCCAGCTGGCGTTCAAGTATTCCGCGATTGGGAACGCGCCCGCGTTCCTGTGGAACGGTCTGGCGGATAACGGCGTCCGGCGGCCGGACTGGTTCGATTACAACGATCACTACACCCAGGGCGAAGCCGGATCCCCGCTTCCGCTCCAGGCCGATTACTACCCGCTCCAGGCGCTGTTCGGGATCGACAACACCTGCCGCGACGCGTACGGTTTCTCCCCGGCCGGTTCCGAGGCGGGCTTGTGCCTGTACGAGGGAACCATCCGCGGGCAGGTCGCGTGGGATATCGATCACAGCGGATCGCTGGATGCCACGGAACTGACCATGGCGATGATCGCCGGAGATACCGTCTCGCTCGGCCAGGGCGCCTGCCCGGCGGCGGGATTCCGCACGGCGGTGACGGATGCGGAAGGCCGTTATTCCTTCCCGGCGCTCACCCATGGCACCTATTGCGTCGGACTGATCCATGCGATTCCACACCCCATTTCCATTCCCCCCGTCACGGTTAATCTCTCACCCGGGGAGAACGAGGTTGTCAACCTGGCCGTTCCCTGGTGAGGAGGCCGGCCGGGGAGGCCCTTTGGAGAAAACAGCGGCCGGTTCCTGTCCTAAAGGACCGGCAATGCTGGCGGACCTGAGACCTGAATAAGGGTTTCTTTCGGACGGAAAAGCGGACAACGGCAAGCGTTCCATCCCGCTCGCTTTTCCATCGTTGAACGGCAGGCAGGCGGTTTTACAGGAGGGAAAGATGACACACCGCAATCGAACTTACAGACTGGCAGTTTTGATGACGCTTGGCATCCTGGGGCCGGCGTGCATCCTCGCCGGGCAGCCCACGACGCAGGTGATCGTCGTCACGGCGACCCGGGAGGCGGGTGAAACCGCCGGGCAGGCGCCGGCGCAGGCGGAAGCGACGCCATCGGAAACAATCCCCGCGGCATTGCCGACACTCACGCCGACGTTGACCATCGTTCACCTCGTGACCCCGCCCGGAACCACGGGGACCTCCCGCTTCATCACCGATATCAAGACCAAGGACTACGCCCCGCAGAAAAAGGCGATCGGCGGCGACGAGTATTCCAACAACCGCTGGGAACGGCCTTACACCGCGGAAACCATGGACTACCTTTCGGACGTGGATCTGATCCGGGTGGAGCTGAAGGTCGCCGCGCCGTGGATCTACATCACCTTCGAATTCGTCGAACCGCGCGCGGAGGGGATCGGGCAAACGATGTATGGCGCGGAGTTCGACCTCAACAAGGACGGCCGCGGGGAATACCTGATCTGGGGCGCTTCCCCGGCGGACGGGAATTGGACCAGCGACGGGGTCGAGGTCTGGAAGGACACCAATTTCGACGTGGGCGGGCCGACCCCACAGGGCGCGAACGCTCCCTGGGACACCGGCAACGGATATGACAAGAACCTGGTCGCATCCGGCGTGGGCGACGACCCGGACATGGCGTGGATCCGCCAAACCGAGGGCGGGAAGAAAGCCCAGCTGGCGTTCAAATATTCGGTGCTAAATAACGCAGCGCAATTTCTGTGGAACGGCGTGGCGGACCTGGGCGTCCGCAATCCAGCCTGGTTCGATTACAACGATCATTTCACCCAGGCGGACGCCGGCTCGCCGCTTCCGATCCAAACCCAGTTCTATCCGCTCAAGGCTTTGTTCGGCGTGGATAACACCTGCCGCGACGCCTACGGGTTCACCCCGGCCGGAACGGAAGCCGGATTGTGCATGTACTACGGCAACATTTCCGGAACGGTTTTCCGGGATTATGACGACAACGGGGTATTCAACTCCGGCGAACCGGTGGCGTCCCTGGGAACGGTTAATCTCGGCCAGGGAGCCTGCCCGACGACCGGATTCAAGAATGCGGCTGGGGGAGCGTACGCGTTCAACAACCTGCTCATCGGCACTTACTGCGTCAGTCACAGTTACCTCCTCAGCCCCTTCCAACACAGGACCACGCCGGCCGCGGTGACCGTCACCCTCTCCCCCGGCGAGTCGGAGGTGGTGAACTTCGGGATCTACTGGATCGATCCGCCGGAGTGAGAATCGGGAGCGCCACATAACAGCAACCGGCGCGGTCATTTGGGCCGCGCCGGTTTTTTATTCCGTTCCGGACCGGGCATCCTCCGAACCCGGTTCGAAGAGCTTGGCAACAGTTGAGCCGCTGGTGTATATTGGCACGAACGCATTTCGGGCACAATTCTGAAAATTACCCTGGGAGGAAAACATGACGGTTCGGAAGAGCTTGCGGATACTATCCATGCTGGGAATCCTCGTAATGGCCGGCCCGGCGTGCGCTCTCTCCGGGAGTGCTACGGGGCAGGTGATCGTCGTCACGGCGACACCGCAGACGGGCGGAGCGGGCGGGCTTGAAACGGCGCAGGGCGCGCCGACTCCCTCGGAGACGGCGCCGTCCGTTATCCCCACCCATACTCCGACATTCACCGTCGCCCACCTGGTGACGCCGCCGGGAACAACGGGAACCACCCGCTATATCACCGATCCGGAAACACGGGATTATGCGCCCCAGAAGCGGGTGCCAGCCGGTTCGGATAACTTCGCCGGCAACCGCTTCGAGCGGCCGTACACCGCCGAGACGATGGAATATCTTTCCGACGTGGATCTGAAGCGGGTGGAGATGCGGATCGCCGCGCCTTGGGTGTATCTCACTTTTGAATCCAGCTCCGCGCGCGCGCAAGGCGTCGGCAAAACGGTGTATGGGGCGGAGTTTGATACGGATAAGGACGGGCGCGGCGATTTCCTGGTTTGGGGAGTCTCGCCTTCCAGCGCGGATTGGACCACCCTCGGGGTGGAAGTGTGGGAGGACGGGAACAACGATGTCGGCGGTGCGAATCCGCAGACGAGCAATCCGTCGAATCCAAACGCGGACGGATACGATCGAAAACTGTTTGCCGACGGGCAGGGGGCGGATCCGGACCTGGCGTGGATCCGGCAAACCGGCGGGGGAACCAAGATTCAACTCGCCTTCAAGTATTCGGTGCTCGCCAACGCAACGCAATTCATCTGGAACGGGCTGGCGGATGAGGGGATCCGCCGATCGGACTGGTTCGATTACAACGACCACTTCACCGCGGCCGAAGCCGGCTCGCCATTGCCGGCGCAGTCGGATCTCTACCCGGTGAAAGCGCTTTCCGGATTCGATAACACCTGCCGCGACGCCTTCGGGTTCACGCCTACGGGCGCCGAACCGGGGCTGTGCATGTATTACGGCACGATCTCCGGCACGCTTTTCCTCGACGGGACCTGCGACAATCTCGCCGGCTGGCACAACGGGATCCTGGATGCGGGGGAACCGGGTTCGAACGCCGGTCAGATCACGCTCGGCCAGGGCGCCTGCCCGTCCGCGGGGTATAAAAGCGCGACGCCCGGTGCCGACGGCAAATTCCTTTTCGCGGACATCCCGGCCGGCGCGTATTGCGTGAGCCACGTGTATTCGGGCTGGATCGAATACACCACGCCGCACCAGGTGACGGTGAATCTGGCCCCGAATGAAAACGAGGTGGTGCACATCGGCATTTATGTGGAACTGGGGTGCCCTCCGGGAGGTTTTTAGAGGAGAAAAAAACGGCCGCCGGTTTTCCGGCGGCCGTTTTTTTATCCTGTGATATTCACAAAATGACGGTAAATTCTTATTCAACACGCGTGGATTTTTTGTGATCCATAGCATCCCGCATCCCATCCCACACGCAGGGGCGCAGCATCGCTGCGCCCCTGCGTGTGGGATCACCGGCGCTTATCGTTCAGGGGCGGGCACGGGGGCTTGGGTGTGCTCGCGTTCCCACAACACGCGCAGGCTGACCTGCAGGCGGCGCAGGAGAAAATCTTTCCGATCGGCGGGGAAGGTGAAGAACTCCAGCAGGGCCTGGGCGGCCTGGGCGATGTCCTTCTGCGGATCGGATTTCTCGCGGATCGCCGCGGCCTTGCGCTGCGCGGAACGCAGGAAGTTCGCGAATTTCGCGACCCCCTCGGAATCGACCCAGCCGCCGTGCGAGCAGAAGAGGCGGCAATCCTTGAACGGCGCCCGGCGCAGCGAGGCCAGCGTCTCCAGCCAGGTTTCGAAGCGCGCATCGTGCAGCCAGGGGGGCAGCGAGACCGAGATCGTATCCCCGACGAACAGGATTTGTTCCTTCGGGAGATGCACCCAGCAGGCGCCCGGGACGGTGGAGGGCGCATGGTGCAGGACGATCTCCGATGGCGACCAATGCAGGGTCATCGAGCGGTTGAAGGCCATCGCCGGCCGCGGCCAGCGCAGCGAGAGCGGATCCAGGTTGAGTGAAAACGCCTCGAGGGTCCCCAGCAGCGGGTTGTTTTTGTACGAATCCTGGAGGGTCTTCATGGCGTCCGTGGTTTGCTGGTGGGCCAGGAGCGCGGGCGGCTGGCCCTCGAAGATCGAAGAGAGGTGGGCGGCGGCGAAGGCGCGGTCCGGCGAGGAATCCATCTGGACGATGAAGGCGATCGAGCGGCTCTTCTCGAGCAGCTTCCTGCGCCAGGCCTCAGCCTCCACCGGGAGGATCGGCGTATCGATGCACAGCGCGCTTTGCGAGCCGATCACGGCGGCGACCGAGTGCCCGTGGCAGCCGGTTTCAATCACGACATGGGCGGGAAGTCTTGGCATTTGTTCTCCGGAATAATCAGTCTTCGGCCGCGGACTCGGGGGAATTTTCCGCGGCCGCCTGCTGCGGCAGGGTGAAGCGGAAGGAGGCGCCGCCTTCGGCCGGGGAATCCACCCAGATCCGGCCGCCGTGGGCTTTGATCGCCAGCCGGCAAAACGCCAGCCCGAGCCCCAGGCCTTTGGGCGCGCCGATCCGTTCAATCCGCCCGTATTTGTCGAATATTCGGTGGCGTTCCTCGGTCGGGATTCCCGGCCCGGTATCGGTCACCGAAAAGCGGACGTCCTGTTCCACCGGTTCCGCCGTCAGGCGGATGCTGCCGCCGCCGGGGGTGTATTTAACCGCGTTATCGAGCAGGTTGCTGATCACGCGCCGGAGCATGTCGGAATCGACTTCGACGGTGGGGAGCGAAAGCGGGATCGCCATCTGCAGGATAATGCCTTTCCCCTCCGCCACCGGCTGGGCTTCTTCGACGGCTTCGGCGGCGAGGGCCGAGAGCGATACTTTGCTGCGGTGCAGCACGGCGCGCCCCTCTTCCAGGCGGCGCAGATCCAGAAGGCTGTCGATCATCCGCGAGAGGCGGCGGGCCGAGCGCAGCGAAATGGTCAGGAGCGAGCGGATCGTCTCGTCGGTCGGGGGCGGATCGTTGAGGAGCTGCAGGCTGGAGATAACGTTGCCGAGCGGCGAACGCATGTCGTGGAACAGCATCGAGGTGAGGTCCGAGCGCAGTTCATCCAGTTCAGCCCGCTCGGCGATGTCGCGCACGATCCACTGGACCGTATCCTGATCCTTGCCCGCCCCGAGGATGCGTTTAATATAGAGTTCGACCGGCGCCTGGTTGCCGCTTTTGGTCCGCAGCCGGGATTCATAATTGCGCACTTCGCCGTGCGCGATGTCTTCGAATTTCTGCCCCAGCTTGCCGGTGTGGACCTGGTGGAGGGCCTGGATCCGCAGCTTGAGGAGCTCCTCGCGGGTATACCCGGAGAATTCCAGCGCGCGCGCGTTGGCGTCCACGATCCTGCCGTTGAGGTCTGTGATGAGGATCGGGTCGATGCTGTCCTGGAACAGGGTCAGGTAGCGCTGCTCGGCGGAACGGGTGGAGGAGAACAGCTGCGCGTGCGAGATGGCCGACGAGGCCAGCCCGGTCAGGTATTCCAGGACCTGGACCGACTGCTCGGTGAACGCGCCGCGCAGCGGATTGATCACCTCCACCACGCCGAGGATTTTTCCGCGAAGCAGGATCGGGACGCAGGCGACCGAGCGGGTGGCGAAACCGGTCGCCTGGTCGAAGGTTATGTCGAAGCGGTCGTCGATGCGCGTGTCGGGCACGACCAGCGGCCGGCCGTTCTGGACCACCCAGCCGGCGATCCCCTGGCCGGATTTCAGCCGGCGGTCCTGCAGGGCGGCGGCCTTGGGGCCGGTGGCGCTGCGGAAAACCAGATCGCCGCCGGCTTCGTCGATCAGCGCGATCGAGCCCGCCTCCACCCCGAGCAGCCCGACCACCCGGCTGAGCACCTGGTTGAGGACTTCGTCCAGATCCAGGCTCGAGACGATCATGCGGGTTGTCTCCGCCATCATCGCCATGGTGCGGGTCTGCTGCTGGCTTTCCGCGTACAGGCGCGCATTCGTCACCGCCGTGGTGGCCTGATCGGCGAACGCCATCGCCAGCTGCGCGTCGGATTCCGTATAGGCTCCGGGCTGGAGGCTGTCGATCGTCAGCAGGCCGACCGGTTTATCCTGCACCACCAGCGGCACTCCCAGCCAGCCGTGAATTTTTTTCGATTCCGGAATGGATTCGGTCCCATACCAGCCGGTGACCGTTTGCACGTCGTCGATCACTTTCGGCTTGCGGTCCTTCAGGGTGCGCCAGGATGGATTCTCCGGCTGGAAGGGGAAGGAGAAATCCTCAAATACCGCGGGATTGGAAAAACCCCGCGACGCCGCCACCTTCAGCACGTCCCCGTCGAGGAGCAGCAGGGAAGCCGTATCGAATTTGACCACTTTGGAAAGCTGGTCGAGGATGAGGGCGAAGACTTTTTCCGGTTCAAGCGTGGAGTTGACCGTGCGGGCAACTTCCTGGAGGGTGGAGGCGAACATCCGGCGCTGGTGTTCGGAGGTAAACAGGAGTGCGTTTTCCACCGCCAGGCCGACCGTCTCCGCGATGGCGGCCAGCAGCCGCAGGTCGTCGCTGGAGAAATGATTGATGGAGTCGTGGACCAGCGTGATCACCCCGACCACGCCCTGGCGCCCGAGGAGCGGCGCGCTTACCGCCGAACGGGTGGGATGGGCGGACTGGGTGCTGCGGGCGGGGACATGCTGCGGATCGGCCGGGATCCAGCGCGGGTCGTTCTGGGTATCCTCGACCAGCGCGACCTTGCCGTTGGCGAGCACCCAGCCGGCCAGGCCCTGGCGGAGCGCCGGCCCGAGCTGCTGCACGGCCTTGGGGATGATCGTCCCGCCCACCGCCATGGAGGCGTCGAGCAGGTTTCCGTCCTCGCCGATGACGGCGATGCTCCCGCCGGTGGCGTTGAGGGATTGGACGAGCAGCTCGAGAGTCCGGCTGAGGACCTCGGACAGATCCAGGTGCCGGGCGAGCTCCCGGTTGATGTGATAGATGACCTCCAGGTGCCGGCCGACGCGGCCGCTTTCGATATTCACGCGTCATCCTCCATGGAGAGCGAGTATAGCATATCGGGTGGCGGCGTTTCCGCGCCCGTGGGGGTGAGGCGCTCGATTTTTTTCCCCACTTCACGCCATTGCATCCGGCTCAGGCCGAGTTTCTGGCGGACCGAATCCGGCTCCATCCCGCGCATCCGGTCCAGGACCGCGCAGGTCCAGCGGCACATGTCGAAGGAGAGGTGCTTTTCGAGTTTGGCGCCCGCGCCGATCTCCTCCAGCAGGTATTCCAGCCGCCGCGGGGACCACGGGAATACGCGGTCCGAGGGCTCGTATTGCCCGAGGTAGCGCCCGTAGGCCTTGACCCAATCCCGGGAGAGGGCGATCTTGCGTTCTTTGAACCGCTGGCGGGGATTGCTGTAGCGGACGAACAGGTAGGGTTCGGCGCCGCCGGTTTCGATGTGATTCCGGCGCAGGCCGATGCATTCGCCTTTCTTGATCCCGGTTTGAAGCACCAGCGCGACCAGGACAAACGGCCGGTCGTCCGGCCCGGCCGAACCGGGCGCCGTGCGCATCGCGCGCGCGGCGGTGAGCACGCGCCGGGCTTCCGCATGGGTGAGGATCTCCGGGAGCGGCGACTGGACCAGGCGCTGGACGATCGCCGCGGCCGGGTCGGCCGGCAGCGCGCCCGCTTCCGCCAGGAACCGGAAGAACGCTTTAACCGAGGTGATCCGCCGGGAGTAGGTTTTCGGGCTGCAGGGAACGCCCCGTTCCACTTCCATCCAGTGCAGGAATTCCTGCAGGTCGCGGGTGGAGACGGTCGAGAGCGCGCGTCCGCCGCCCAGGTAGTGCATCATCAGCCGCAGGTCGCCGGTAAACGCGTTGACCGTGTTGGGCGTGTTGCCGCTTTCCTTCAACGCCTGGCCCCAGACGGAGATCGCGGTGCTGAGCGAATCCCCTTCGCGGAGCTCGCGCGGGATTTGCTTTTGGGGATCGCTCGGCGGGTTCGGCATGGCGCTCCTGGATTCCCGTAGATCACGGGACCGAGTCCACTGTATGTCTGGCAGGCTTGAGAGTCAAGCGGCGGGAGGGGGAAGCGGGAGGGCGCTGATCCGGTCATTGCGAGGAGATGCGGAGAATGCGATCGCCGTTCTCCGCATCGACGAAGCAATCCCCTGCTTTGACCAAATGGGGAGATTGCTTCGCTCCCTTCGGCCGCTCGCAATGACTCGGGCGTGAATTCCCGCCCGTGTCAGGGGCCGAGCATCCCGGCGAGCAGATCGTGGATGGCGGGGTAATTCGGCAGCGCCACCATCTTCCCGTCGGGGGTGATCCAGTCGGTGGCGTACGTCTTGGGGACGATGCTGGCCCGGCCGATGGAGGAGAGGTTCACCGTAGCGGCCAGTTCCGCGTAGGGCGTGACCATCTCAAGCGTCAGGTCGCTCTGGACGTATTTGGCGAGCGTGACGAAGAAGCCGGGGATGTTGGAGAGGGCGTTTTTATTAAGCAGGGTCTGCGACATGCCGAGCAGCACTTCCTGCTGGCGCCGGACGCGGTCGAAATCGCTCGTCGTGTACCGCGAACGCACGTACCAGAGCGCGGTTTCGCCGTCCATGTGGTTCCATCCGGCGGCGACTCCGTACCCGTCCGCGTATCCCTGGCGCGTGTCGTGCAGGCCGTAGGCGCAATACACATCGATCCCGCCCAGTCCGTCGATCAGGTCCTTGAAGCCCCAGAAGTTCATCAGGGCATAATGATGGATCGTCAGGCCGAAGTTGTACTTCATCGTATCCTGGAACAGGCCGAATCCGCCGCCGGGATAATTCACCGTTATCCCCGCCGGGAAGGCCGAGTTGATCCGCTCCATGCCGTAGGCGGGGATATAGACGTACAGGTCGCGCGGAAAGGAGACGAGCGAGACCGTCTTGGCGGATTTGTTCAGGATCAGGATCATGATCGTGTCGGTTCGGAAGCCGCCCAACCCGGTGGGGCGCATGTCGCTGCCGAGCACGGCGATATTCAGGATGTCATCCCGGTTGGGGAATTCCTGCTCCGGCCGCGGAATCTGGATCAGGGCCGGGTAGATCGGGCCGGCGTACGGCGCCCAGGGAACGCTGGCAAGAGACGGGGTCGGCGTGAAGAGGTTCAGGGAGTCCGGCGAGGAAATGGCGCCCGCCGCGTTGAGATCCGGCACGAACGGGGTGAGCGTTTCCCGCACCGGCAGGAAGGGGGTGGGAGTGAGGGTGGCCAGTTGCTCGTGCGGCGCGACCGGCGCATACGACCACAGGCCTATATACAGGATGGAGCAGAGGCATACCATCCCGAGCGACCCCGTCAACAGGATATAAAGGAAGCGCGGGGTTTTCCGGGCGGCGCGGACCGGCCGGGTTTCTCCGCTGGACGGTAGTTTAAACATGGATCCCGTCCAAAACAGGAATTGGTCGATCCAGGAATTAATGGTGGTCAAAGCCCGTTTTAACATCCCGTGAATTATACGACTCCTCGCGCCAATGCGGAATTCATGGAAAGAAGGCGGATTCCCTCCGATATTTCGGCTGGCAGACGCCACGACCAGGGAGGAGGGGCTGTCTACAAAGAATAACCGGGACATCCATGATCGTCATGCCCGCGCCCGCCCTCGCATAGCATCCCGGCTCGCATCTGTTTCATGAGCCTGGATGAATGCGAAGCGAGGGTGTACCCAGCGGGCATCCACTCCTGAAAACCCTGGATTCCCGCTAAGAACACGCGGGAATGACGACCAACCCAAGGCAAGGTATCACCCAAGAAAACCATTCTTCCCCTCTCTGGACAGCCCATGGGTACTTGACGGTCTCGGCCGCGGCGTGTGGTATAATTTGCCCGCCGTCCAGGATATTTCTGGCGGCAAATTGCTGTTTTTGCAGGAAAAATCCGATGAGCGAAAAACTAAAATCCCTCGAACTCCCGGTCAATAAAAACGTCCCGGCCCTCAACCCCGGCGATACCGTCTCCGTCCACGTGAAAATCAAGGAAGGAGACAAGCACCGCATCCAGGAATTCCGCGGCACGGTCATCCGGATGCGCAAAGGCGGGAGCCAGGCGAACTTCACCGTCCGGCGGATCGCCTCGCACGGGATCGGGGTGGAACGCACCTTTCCGCTGCGCTCGCCCAGCCTGGACAAGGTCGTGGTGCAGAAGGGCGCGAAAGTCCGCCGGGCGCAGCTGTACTTCCTGCGCGACCTCAAGGGCAAACGCGCGCGCCTGCACCGCAAGAACGACAACGGTTAATGCTGCAAGTCCCCTATAGAAAGATAAGACGCAGCCTCCCAAGCTGCGTCTTTTATTTTTCCACGAAGAGCACGAAGGACACGAAGAATTAGAAGAGCACATAAGCCGTAAATTATTACTTCTTAGTGCTCTTCGTGCCCTTCGTGGATTCATATCTTACGCAGGGTATAATCCTCTCCATGGAAAAGGCACCCATCGGCGTGTTCGATTCGGGCGTCGGGGGATTGACGGTCCTGCGCGAGTTGCGCCTGAGGCTGCCCGAGGAGGATTTCCTCTACGTGGCGGACCAGGGGCATGTGCCGTACGGCTCGCGCCCGATGGCCGAAGTGCGCCGGTTCGGATTCGGCATCGCCGATTTTCT
>Ga0105104_10001475_pt1 | contig 17676 bp, 10 predicted proteins | sample PPLLaktember2015_3_FD_87034 | JGI IMG/M metagenome (GOLD analysis project Ga0105104, IMG submission 87034) | Freshwater sediment microbial communities from Prairie Pothole Lake near Jamestown, North Dakota, USA - PPLs Lake P7 Core (6) Depth... | ecosystem: Environmental > Aquatic > Freshwater >... | reverse complement strand
GAATCACTGTACTTGGATGCGGGCGATCTCATGACCGGCAATCCGGTCTGCAACATGGAGTACGAAGGCGTTCTTGGCGGCGCATTGCTCGAAATGCTCAAGCGCTGCGGCGTCCATGCCATGTGTCTCGGTAATCATGAATTCGATTTAGGCGCTGACCATTTGCGTGATTTTATTGCCGCGTCTCCGTTCCCGATTCTATGCGCCAATCTGCGTGAAAAAAACGCCGCGCATTCTCTCTCCGGAGCCGTGTATAGAGTGGAACGCAATGGGATTCGCATCGGCGTCATCGGCTTAATGATGGACAATCCGTGGGGTTCGGTTGCCCGCGCCGCTCTTCAGCCGTTTGCCGTGGACAGTGCCGCGTCCACCGCGCAAAAATATATTGATCAGTTGGATAGTGCTACCGATTTAATCGTACTTCTCACGCACATGGGCGTGGAAGAAGATAGTTTGCTGGCCATGAAAATCCACGGTGCCGATATAATCGTCGGGGGCCACAGCCACACGCGGTTGACCGAGGAAATGCGTGTCAACGGAATCGTCATTGTGCAGGCCGGATCGTACCTGAAGAATCTCGGTGTGCTTCGCCTGCGGGTAGCCGGTGACAGCGTCGTCAGTGCAAAGGATACGCTGCTTGAATTAATGCTCCCCCCTAATCCGCCCCAATCCGATGCCAGCGTTCTTGCCGATAGTTTGGAACTGCTGATTCAGACGCAATACGGCAAGATCATCGGCGACTTGGAACAGGCATGGAAAGCGGGATATTATGAAGGCAGCAACGTCGGCAATTGGATCTGTGATCGGTTGCGCGAACGCTACCGTGCCGATGTCGCATTGGTCAATGCCGGCGGCATTCGCGGTTCTCTGAATCCCGGCCCCGTCTCCAAACTGGATATTCTGGAACTTCTGCCCTTCACCAATAATATGGTATTATTCGAAGCGAAGGGCAGCGATTTGTTCATCTTCGCCGCCGAGCAGGCGACGGCGCAGGGTCTTCACGAACACGGTGCGCTCGAAATGTCGGGTATGACCGTGGATTATTCCAAAACAAACGAAACAACCAAGGTGGTTGACGTGAAGATCAACGGCAAATCCGTCGTTCCGGATAAAATATATCGGATTGTTTCCGTAGACTACGTTGCGCAGTCGCAGGCCGAGCGGTATCTGGGATTTAATCCTGTTGATATTCAGACAACCGGCGATATTATCAGCGATGTCATCATGGATGAGATCGCGAATACCAAAGGCCCCGTTCGTTCCGATCCCAATCCCCGTTTACGCGAGGTTCAATAATGTCCAAACCCAAAGTACTCGTTATCTGCACCGGTAATTCCATGCGCAGTCAGATGGCCGAAGGACTCCTGCGGGCGGATTTGGGAGACCGTATCGAAGTCTTTTCCGCGGGTACGCACCCCACGCACGTGCATTCGATGGCTATGGCCGCGCTCGCGGAACTCGGCATTGACACGTCCGATCACCGCTCCAAAAGCGTCAACGAATTCCTGTTTCAACGAATAGATCTCGTGATTACGGTCTGCGACAGCGCGCGCGAAATCTGTCCCATTTTCCCCGGCGCGAAAAAAACCGTGCACAAAGGCTATCCCGATCCGATGCATGTCCGCCCCGGCATGGATCCCGCGGAACTGTTCCGCGAACTGCGCGACCAAATGCGCGTCGAACTCCGCGACCTCGTTATTAAAGAGCTGAATCTTGCTTCCGCCGGGGAGGGTCATTAACCCTCCCGGAATCTAAATTTCCCTCCGTTCACGGGGGGATGCAAGGGGGGCGTATTTAAACAATGAACGATAAACGATGAACGAAAAATCTCATAGCGGCAGCCTCTGGCCGTCGTCGTTTCGCTTTCGCCGAGGTATGCGTCTCGTCCGTCGAAGACGAAATCTCGCTATGCGGACGTGCCCGGAATCCTGCTTCCCCCTTGGAATAAGAGGGGAAAAAAGGGGGGTACGCTTTCCGTTTTCAGCTTTCCACTTTTACATGCACTGGTGGCTGCACAAACGGTATTTCCGGCAGCAGACTGAAAAACTTCTGAATCGCATCAACCACCGCCAAGTGCGTTTCCAGTTTCATGGCTTCCGCCTTGAACGGTACGCTGTGAGGTAAACCTCGTACGTAGCAGAGCAGATGTTTACGAAAATCGAGGACGGCGCGCTTCTCGCCCCACTGCTCGACCATCCAGTCCAGATGCTGTTTCACCGCGGTCAGCCGTTCCGAAGGAGTGGCGGACGGGCACGGTTCGCCGAATTGCACAAGATGGTTGATCTCGCGAAATACAAACGGATATCCCATGGCGGCGCGGCCGATCATCGCGGCGTCGCAGCCGGTGTGCTGTAAAAGTCTGATCGCATCGTCGGCTTGCCGCACGTCGCCGTTGCCGATCACGGGAATTGTTACGGCGGATTTCACTTCCCCGATCCAATCCCATTGCGCCTTTCCGCCGTAGAATTCGGAGCGCGTTCGCGCATGAACTGTTACCCAGACCGCGCCCGCATCGGCCACGGCTTGCGCGACTTCCACGGCGTTCATGGATTGCTTGTCCCATCCCAAACGAATCTTCACCGACACCGGAATCGGAGTGGCCTTCACCGTGGCTTCCACGATTCTCGCCAGCAGCGGAATATCGCGCAGCAGGGCAGAACCTCCGGCATTGGAAATGATCTTTCGCACCGGACAGCCGAAATTGAGATCAAATCCGTCCGGCTGCACTTCGCTTAAGATTCGCGCCGCATCCGCGGCTTGCTCAGGATTCGTGGCAAAGAATTGTACGAAATACGGCCGCTCTTCCGGCAGAAAAGCAGCCATGCGAAAAGTTTTTAAATTGTTTCGCCGCGCGCCTTCCGCCGACAGCATCTCCGAAAACACCATCCCCGCACCGTAGCGGCGGCAGATTCTGCGCATGGCCGAATCCGTATAACCCGCCATCGGCGCGAGCACCGCGCACGAACTCAGTTGCAGCGGTCCCAGTTTCACGGAGTACGGCTGTGAAACTGGAGTAAGGGAATCAAGCGAAGCAGCGGTCATGGAGCAATCCGATCAAACTTTCCGCACACGTTTCGTCTTGCTTGCGGAAGCTAATGCCGGACGTTCCGCCACCGTAATCATCTCCGTCGAGAACCATTGCAGCTCTGTCGGTGGCAGCATCCACGATCCGAAAAAGCGCGGGTGGTTGAATCCCACATCTAAAAGCATACGCGCGAGTTCCGGGACGGAATAGCAGCGAATGCCGTCCGATTCCGGATTGTCGCCTTCCGTAATGACCGTTCCGTCGGGGCGGACTAATTCCCACATGCCGCCCAGCCGGCAAGTGATCGGATCGAATTCTCCATGGTGCACTAAAAACCCATCGTTGGTTTCCACCCATTCCGGTCCGGTATGCGTGGATGCCGAATACGGATGTTGTCCCGTAAGCAGAATTTGTCCCCCCGGCTTCACGGCGGTAAAAACATTTCGCAGTGTGGCTTCGTTTTCTTCATCCGTTCCGAAACCGAAGCTCATGCCTAAAATCAACACACGATCATACGGTTCTTTCACCGTAAAATCGTGCATGTTCCCGACGGCAAAGGTTGCGGACAATTTTTTCTTTTTGGCAATGGCAGCCGCATGTTTTATCAGTGGGGGAGAGATGTCTATTCCGTGCACAAGGATTCCGTTTTCAGCAAAGAGATTCGCCTGAAAACCCGCGCCGCAGCCTAAATCCAGAATCCGCATGCCCGGCTTGATATCTAGCATTTTCGTGCTGAAATCCACCACCTGTTGGTTTTTCCAAGCGACAACTTCGTCTTCCTGCACCAGGCGGATACGCCAGTACTCGGCCCAGTATTCGTCCCAGGTCTTTTCGATTCGTTGAAATCTTTTGGGGGGCATATTTATTTCCGGTAGAGCTTCCAAAGCTTGTCAAGCGATTCTTTCAGCGCAGGTTCCAGTTTCTTGAAATCGTCCGTGACTTCCGGTTCGTTCACTAAAACGGAGAAGGGAACGGAAATATTCTGTGGCTTGATCGCTCCCTGCATCTCGGTCGTGATCTCTTTCCAGTCGTTATCTTTGTAATAGAATTCCATTTTCTCATCGGGCAGACTGTGATAGAGAATGGAATGCGCTAATTCCGGTTTGAAGCGGCGGCGATTCTTGCGAACGGATTCCTCGTACGACACCTGAATGTAAAGGATCCCGGCCTTTTTCAACACGTCCGCTGAGACAACGTCCAGCGCGTGCCGGATACCGTTCTTTCCGCCGCGCGCAAACTCGAACAACACGGTCTTGCCCGCGTCGCCGCCCGCCACATGCTTGGCAAAGGCTACGTTCATTTTCAGCAGAAAGAAATCCCACGCCCACTCTTCTTTGAAATAGAGCTTCTTGTCCGTCCATAGTCTTTCGCGTCCGGCTTCTTCGAGGATTTTATCCTCTTCGAATTTTTCCCAGATATACGGGAAATCGTCAATCTCGACAATCTCGCCCACATGAAATTCTTTCTTGCGGCGTTCGGGATCCAGCTTTTTCAAAAAGTCAATGACTTCGCTTTTACCGGCAGCCGGACGGGCTGTCAGAATGATGGTGTGGAAAATGTCGCTCATGCGCCCTCACAAAGGTAAAGTTTAGAGTCAATCACTGAAATATAATCGGCTTACACGTGAAATGCAAGCTGCCTCTCTTCCCGGTAATCTCCCCGAAAACTAAAATTAACATAAGGATCGCACAAGTTCATGGGCATCCTTCCCGTAAATAATATCGCCGAATTGAATAATGTCACCCTGCGGCGCGGCGCTGACCAAAGGCTGCGTGCTGGGCATCTCTGGGTTTTTTCCAATGAGCTGCAAGATGGATTTCAAAGCCTGATTCCGGGCGAAATTGTTGCGGTTCAAGATTCCAGAGGCTATCTGCTCGGGACGGGAATGGTCAATCCGCACAGCTTGATAACCGTTCGCCTGCTTTCCCGCAAACTCGTTCAGATAGATGAATCGTTTCTTTCGACGAAAATCAACGCCGCTTCCGATTTGCGTAAACGCCTTTTCGGTGATTCAGCTTCGGTATACCGCCTTGTTTACGCTGAATCCGACGGTTTGCCCGGCCTTATTATTGACCGCTTCAACAATGTTTTCGTCCTGCAATCGAACACCGCCGGCATGGATCGTCTGCTTGAGCGAATCATGTCGGTTCTCGTAGACCTCTTTCAACCTGTGGCTGTCATTGCTGCTAACGATGCTCATGTCCGCGAGTTGGAAGGACTCCCCCTCGAACGAAAGCTCCTCCACGGCGATCTGTCCGGAAGCTTTCGCTTTCAGCAGGATGGGATCACTTTTATCATGGATCCCTTGGCCGGGCAAAAGACCGGTTTCTTTCTGGATCAAGCCGCCAACCGCCGCCTCGCCTCTTCCTTTATCTGCTCCGGTGATCAAGTCCTCGACTTGTTCTGCTATACCGGCGGCTTTGGCTTGTATGCTCTGAAAGCCGGGGCCGGGCATGTCACGTTCGTGGATAGTTCTGAACCGGCACTAACTGTTGCCCGTGAAGCAGTTGAAGCTAACGGTTTCAGCGACAGGGCTGAGTTTGTAAAGGCTGATATTTTCGAATGGATCAAGCAGCCTGACTGTCAATTCGACATGGTTATCCTCGATCCCCCCGCACTCGCCAAAGCCCGCACCAAAGTCCCGGCCGCCCTCCGTGCTTATCGAGATCTGAATGCCCGTGCGATGTCTTTGTTAAAACCCGCAGGTGTCCTTGTTACGGCAAGTTGCTCCGGTTTAGTTCATGTAGATCGTTGGCTGGAAAGCCTGCGTGATGCCAGTCAAAAAGCAGACCGAAATCTGCGTTTTCTGGCCCGTGGCGGTCAATCTCCCGACCATCCCATCCTGGCCTCCATGCCCGAAACCGAGTACCTCAAATTCGCCATCGGAATCGTGGATTGATCGCCGAACCGGGTGAAGCACTAGCCAGCACCCTCCCGGGTGCTGGTCGCTGATCCCGCCGGAATCTTTCTTCTTTGTCCCCCTCCGTTTATCGCAGATCTCGCTGTTCGGACGGGGGGGATAGGGGGGCGTCTTTCTTTCTTCCTCGTTCACCATTCCTTGCTCATCGTCTCTCCCCTTGAATTTCGTCCACATAAATACTACCTTAGTGTCCGCCGAGCAGGGTCGACGACCCTGCCGGAATCTCCTTTCCGCTGTCGAGGCGGGTTTAAAATCCGCCTCGAATCAGTGAGCTCGTTTGGACATGACTAAACTTGATTCATCACGTCAAATCGACCGTAACTCTGTACAGTCTCTGAACGTTATAACGTTATACTGAATCAATCTTGGCCAAGTACCACGGAGGAAGAATGAAACTGCGTTTATCAGTTTCTGATGCAAGAAAAGTGGTGGCGGATGTGCAGTTTGTTAAACATTTCGATGGTCTCCTCGGTGGATCAGAACGCGTCTTGGATGGCGCTTCAAATGGTGCGATAGAAAAGGCAATAATATTTCTTGAATCGAGTAGATTTCGCAATAGTCAATTGATCGAAATTGGGAACAGTGATCGTATCGGTTGCAAGAACCTACTTGTTCTAAGTCTCGGTGATATTAGGCGCTTCAATATTACTGCCTTAAGTGAAGCTATGGGACATGCTATGGTTGAATCGCTGAAACGAGGATTTAAATCAATCGCCACACCCGTTATCGGGATAAGTGAGAGTGTGGGATTGCCATTACCAAGAGCTTACACACAAGTATTGGAATCATTATTATTGATGAAGATTTTGATATCGAAGGATTCTAACAAAAGCACAAGCGTTGAGGAACTCATCATTTTTGATAATGATGAGAAAAAAGTAGAATTTTTTGCAGCTATGACTGATAGTATTCTGACTACGATTAAACTAGAACACAGAAAAGTATCATTTTTTGAATATGAAATAAACATTGAGACACCTTCACGGAATAAAGCAATCGAGCAAACTGAAAAACCTAAGCCAAAGGAAAGTAGTGCTCAAATTATTGAACGCGTAGTTGACGAAGATAAGGTTTCGACAGTGAAAATACTTTATCTAGCCGCGAATCCGACAGATACAAAAAACCTGCGGTTAGATCAAGAGATTCGCGAAATTGATGCGGCATTGAATCAATCCAAGTATAGAGATAGGTTCGATATTCATTCGCAATGGGCATTGCGAATATCGGATCTACAGACGCAATTGTTACGTCATCAACCAGAGATAGTTCATTTTAGCGGGCACGGTAGCCAAGCGAGCGAACTCATCCTTGAGAATTCACAAGGAAAAAGCCAATCTGTTTCGGCATCAACACTAGGTCAGTTATTTTCGTTACTAAAGGATAGAATACGTTGCGTGGTTCTCAATGCATGCTATTCTGAAGTTCAGGCAAAAGCCATTGCACAACACATCGATTGTGTTGTAGGAATGAAATCTGGAATAGGCGATCAAGCAGCAATTAGTTTTGCTAAAGCGTTTTATCAGGCGCTGGGATATGGTCGAGATCTCAATAAAGCGTTCGAATTAGGACGTCTTCAAATAGACCTGGACAATCTTGACTACAGTCATGTTCCAAAGCTGATTGCTGATAGGATTGATCCAAAGACGTTTGTCCTAGTGAAATAACACTATATCCTGGCATTTCCCTTTCTTTCCCGGAGGTTTCTTCCGTGTCTTCCATTACCTACGTTCCCTACCAACAGCATGGCGAGACAGCCCGTCAAGCGGCCTTAGTCCGCGTGGAATTCCCGCTGAGCGGCAAGTCCGATGATGACATTCAGGTGCTCGGCCATCTGGCCGATGCCGTCAGTCTGATGAATCCCGTCTACCGCGATCAGTTCGAGCCGAAATCTGCCGTCCTTCAGCGGTTGATGGCCTGCCTGATTCCCGTCGCATCCGCCGAACAGAAGACGCTGTTGCAAAATTATCTGACCATTCTGAATCTTCAGAATAGCCCCTATTCACTTCTTCCGCGCAAGAATCACCTGCTCGGCATTCCCGAAACCGCCGTTAAAATTCTGGTCGAAAAAGTCGGAGGCGGTGAACTGAAAAACGATCTGGAAAAAGTTGCGCCGTTCCTGTTTGAGGGATTAGCCCTTCCTGATAAGGCCGGACTTTACCCGCCGGACATGACTGAAGAAGAGTGGAAAGCTTTGGGTGAAGACGCCAACATCGTCAATGCCATGTTCGAGCGCAAAGACGGCCGCATCGCGATGCGCATGAATGAGGATCACTACCGTGCCACGCTGCGGCCGATTATTCATCACTTGGAAGCCGCGCGCGAAAAAAGCAGCCATCCCGAATTCCGTATCTATCTTGACGGCAAGATTGAAGAACTGCGGCATGGCACCAAGGAATCCCGCCGCATCGCCGATTTTCTTTGGATTCGTTCCAATTCACCGATTGATCTGATTCTGAGTACCGCCCTCGAAGTCTATCTCGACAATTGGAAGAATGCTCGCGGCGAAGCCGCCGGAGCCGTCTATGTTGAAAATACCGATGCGCAAAACTTGTTGAAGGCGCTTGTAGATCGCCTTGCCAATCTCGAAGCGACGGCTCCGTGGATGCATAAAAAGCTGAACATTGATCCGTCCAAACTGCCGCATCTGCGTTTCGTGGATGTGCTCAATTGGAGCGGTGACTATGTCAACAGCCCCATGACCATCATTGCGCAGTCGCTTCCCAACGATGATTGGGTTGTGTCCAATGTTGGTTCCGTGAATCTGGTCTATCGCAACACCGGCAAAGCTATCCATCAGGTTTCCGGAGATCTCATGGCCGAAGAGTTCATGACCCGCGAAGCCTTTGAAGAATACCGCGAACTGATGTTTGAGGGCAGTCAGATTCATAGCGCGCTGCATGAACTCGGCCACACCACCGGGGCGATGGATCCTGCTCATCAGGGCAAGCAGGCTCGTGATTATTTGGAAGCGGAATACTCGCCGCTCGAAGAAGCCCGCGCTGAATTATTCGGCATGTTTGCCATGACCCGCATCGCCAAAGAAGGCATCATCAGCGGCAAAATGGCCGCCGCCGGTCATTATTCGATGCTGGTCAGCATGGTGCAGGGACTCCGCTTCAAGCCCGAACAAGCGCACGTTAAAGCCCGCAACATGATGTACCATTATTTCTGTAAGAAGGGCGGCATCGAGGAAGTCACGGAAAACAACAAGCGCAAGTTCCGCATCAACCTCGAAACTATTGATGATCTCGTCGAAAGCATGCTGGCCGATTTCGGCAACATTAAAGCGGCGGGTGACAAGGACAAAGCGGCCGCCACGCGAACCGAATACTGCTTCGAAGATGCCTTGCGGCTCGAAGTTGAACAGCGCACTGCGCAATTCCCGTTGGGGCGCGGCTTGATCTTCCCGCATTTGAAAAAGGCCGGAGATCGCTATCTGCCGGAACTCGTTTATCCGGCGTCATTCAACGATCAATCCAAATTCCATGCGCTATTGGCCGCTGACTAACGCATTTTCGATCAAACAACATTGGAGTCTGTTTTATGACTTTAGTTGAGGCACTCGCGCCGCGCCGCGCAAATTCCACTGTGTGGTGGATATATCAGGTGGTTGCCGTCTTAACCGGCAGCTTGCTGATTGCTCTCTCCGCGCAAATCTCTTTTCGCTTGCCCTTCAGTCCTGTTCCGATCACCGGCCAAACGTTTGGTGTGTTGCTGATAGCCGCTCTTCTCGGTCGCATCCGCGGTACTGCGGCGGTGATGACTTATCTTGGAGAAGGCATCTGCGGTCTGCCTGTGTTTGCCGGCGGTGCCTGCGGAGCTTTTCATCTACTGGGTCCCACTGGGGGCTTTCTCGTTTCATTTATTCCCGCCGCATTTTTAGTTGGATTTTTGGCGGAACTCGGCTGGGACCGCTCGTATATCTTCTCTGGCCTTGCCATGCTCATCGGTTCGCTTGTCGTTTTAACGATGGGCGCTACATGGCTTTCTCTTTTTGTCGGATGGAACAATGCATGGCAGATGGGTTTCTTTCCTTTCATTATTGGTGATGTCGTAAAAATTTCCGCCGCCATTTTCGTTTTGCCTTCTTTACGCAGACTAATCCGCTGATATGATTGCCGAGCCGGGTTAAGGTTTTCCGCAACCCGGCCGGAATTTCTTCCTTCCCCCATTCCATAGGAGAAGCAAGAAAGGAATTTCTTTTTTCACATTTTTAATTCTTTATCTGCCATAAACGGAACGACCCGGCTAAAACCGGGTCGTTCCGTTTTTCAGATCGAAATCAGACTATTGTGTGTCGGAAGCGCGAACCTGATAGAACCGCTTTATTCCTTCATTGATGGCATTTAAATCCTTGAAGGTTACAATCGTACCGGCTGCCGGTCCCGCAATGGAGCCTTCCAATGTATTAAACGGCCCGCTTGGATTCGTCGAGCTGTAAATGCGGTAGTATGGCGCGCCGTTCGATGTCCAGCGCAGCGCCGCGCTGCTCGTTCCCGCGCTGTCCGCTTTATAGACAACGATAGTCACCGGAGCCAGACAGAATCCGTTCGCCCGGATCATTCGGTTTCCGGGACGTGCATTCTCGGCAACGGCGTCTTCGTTCATCCACTGACCCAGGCAGTCATCGTAGATGTAGGAACGATGATTTCGCGTTCCCAGCGTATCGTGTGCGAAAGCCACGGGATGTTCGCGCACTTCCGGATTCTGTACGCTGAGATAGAACGGTTGGCTAAGAGACAGCGGTTGTCCGCCGCTCTGCGTTATAACCTCCGCCCACGCGGCTCCGCTCGGCAGCCCGCCGATCACGTTTCCGGCGCATGCTGACGTATCGCTGAATACAATCGTGCCCGGCAGGCCGTTCTCGCCGTCGGCCAGCATCACGCGGAATAAAATCGGTTGATGAACTGTACTCGGCTTTGTCGGACAAATCGCGAAACGTCCGCCATACAAGAGGAACGGATACGCGCTCGGTTCGAATTTAACCGCCCACTGGAAGTCGGGTCCGTCAACCCAATTGTAGTTTTCCGCCGTGCCGTCGTCGTAGCTCGTCCACACCGCCGATAAAGCACCGACATCAAAACGATGGACTGTTCCGCTGTCCGGAATATAGGTCGCGAACCCCTGTGGATCGGACGAGATCAGAAAATATTCGTATTGTCCCGTGGTTAGCGATGTCGTGGTGGCCGAATACTCATTTGGATTAACGGTGGCCGCGAAGGTGACCGAGTCGTAATTCGCTCCGCCTACGGTCCGGTAATACAATTTCGTCGTGAATGTCCCGTCATCATCCACATTGCATGTGAATAATGCCGTTCCTTCAGCTTGATCTGCATGTGGTTCATGCGTTACAATCGGAGCTCTGCCGATGATGAAATCCGTATCGGAAGTGTCTCCCACCGTGGGAACGCTGATGCCGACGATGCGAATACGCGCATTGGCTGTCGGTGTTCCGGAAGCTATCCAGTTGAAGCCGCTGCCCGCCGATGCGTGCAGCACTTCCCACGTTGCCGAGGGATAATTCCGGTTCAACTCCACGCGTACCGGCCCTAATCCGACCGAACTCCAACTGATGTAACACGGAATTCCCTGAATCAGTACGTCGCCTCCGTTGGGAGATATTACGGTTGCGGTCGGCATCACCAAAGATATATTCGCATCGGAAGTATCACCGATTGTCGGGCTATTGACGCTGGTCACGCGGATTCTCGCGTTGCCTGCCGAGGCCGGACTGGTCACCGTCCACGTCTGTGAGCCGTCGTTAGTCGTATTGCTGAATAAAGTTTCCCAAGCGCCCGACGGATAAGTCCGGTTGATCGCGATATTCACGTTTCCTTCCACCACCGAACTGCTCCACAGAATATGATACGGTTGTCCGACATACCAGCCTTCTCCGCCGTTCGGCTGAGATAAGTCAATATCCGGAACCAGCCCGCCCGTTGCATCGGTGGTAATCATAATCGCCCGGCCGTTGGTCAACGTGGCAGATCCCGGAGAATAGTAATTCCAATAGCAGTAATCCAGACCCGTGGCGTGATTGCCGTTCTGTATGCCGACAGAGGCATACGGATTATCGTCGTACGGACTTGGATCCTGATTGGGACTGGGATTGACGATTTGATATTGGAACTTGATCTTGCCGTCGCCTGTTCGTGTGGGATAGTACGTCGTGTCGTATAGAATGACTTCGAAAAACTGCGTCAGATTCGTCCACAACGTGCGCGCCCGCCACTCCACGATGTACCAGTGATTCGTCGCATCATACTTATAGAACACGTTGGTGTCTGCGTGTGTCGTGCGCAAGTCATCCCAATAGGGTGCGACCTGATAGGGCGGGCCCAGCGGCGTGCCCATGCGATAGTTGCGGAAATCGGTTTGCAGCGGATAAGAGCCGAAGGCCAGCCAGCCGTTGCTGCACACCGTAATCTGCGTGAATACTTGCCCGTAGAATTTAAATCCGAACGGCAGAGTGAGCACCGAGTTTTCATCTTCGTTGCCTCCGCCGTCGCTGAAGTTCAGCGAGGTTCCGCCCGCTCCGCGCAATTCGATCCACTCATACGTAGCCGCTGTTCCTGCCGGTTGCGTTTCCGTGTTGTCATATGCGTAGTAGCCGTAACCGTCCGGTCCGGTCGGACTAGTTGTGGAGCGCGGGCCGATCGTTACATAAAAATTAGTCGTATCATGCGTGAACCACGTGGTGTCCGTCGCGAAGAAATAGGTGCTGTCGAACAGCGTGCTGTCGCGGAATCCGTTCGCATCGGTAATCACCAACTCCATTACCGCTCGATGTCCGTTGTAGGCTCCAGAATTGATTTCGATGTGGAAACGGTCGGTATTGTTGCTGTCCAGCGCGCCCGCAGCCACGACGCCGAAATCGCCGATAGAGTCTGTGACCTGAACCCACGGGTCACGGCAACGGAGAATTCCCTGCGCTCCGACAAGATCTTTTTGTCCGTTGTTCCGGAAGGTTACCGTGAAATCGCCGTTCTCGCCCGGATCAATATTGCCGCCCGGTCCTTGGAACGTGAATCGCTTATAGGTCACGTCCGGTGCGCGCGGAGTGAGATCCACCCGCAACGTCTCCGTGCCCGCCGATGACGTGACGCGCAATAAGAACGTGACCGGTTCTTTGTCGAACACGGCCGAAACGGTAAACCGGAAATTCGTATCCGGACTCGCCGTGCCGCCTGCCACGATGGCCGGATACGTGCTCGTCGGTTTTGCAATTTGAATGCCCGGTGCGGAGCAGAGCAGCGTTCCGCTGATGTTGGCGGCTGAAGTGCTTGTCCCGACATTTTTCAGCTCGATGGACAGGTCAACGGTTTCGCCCGGACTGATAAAGCCGTTGTTGTCGCCGCTGGTTCCGCCGCTGCTGTTGTCGTCAACGGTGAATGTATCCACCGTCAGCCAGGCCGGACTCGACACGACAGTGATTGTATCCATATAAGGCACGAGAGTCATGTGCGTGACCGTAAGCAGCAGGTTGCCCGGCGTCTCCGGCGTGCACGGAATGTTGATCCAGCCGCTGGCGTCCGTGTAGCCTTGTCCGAACGATTCGCTGTCTTTCAGCAGGCAAACCAGCGCGCCTTCAATGGGATTGTTCGATCCGCTGTTCTTCACCAGCACCGAAACGTTGTTTGTCCCGACGTTAATAGTCTCCTGAGCCGTCACGGACGCGCCCCATGGACGTTCGCGGTAAATCGGTACCGCCGGATCGCCCATCAAATTTGCCCAACGGGAAAAATCGTAGACGTTGGAGGGAAACGACACGTTGTAGTTGCGATACAATTGCAGTTTGCCCGCGATCAGCGCGATTCCCTGCGGTTCGATATCCAGCGTGTAAAGTCCGTACATCACGCCCGCGTCAATAATATTGTCAAACCGCGTGTGCGTGCTCGAGCCGTGCAGTCCGACCGCGCCGATGGCGCCCTTAAAAGTGTTTGCGTCGGGATTGTCGTCGGGACGGAGCCACTTTTCCGAGAGCGTCGTCGCATCCAGATAGGAACCTGTACCGCAGGTAATGGCCATGACAAACGGGTTCCGGTTGGTAACTGGACATGTGTTGAGATCCGTCTCGTCCATCTCACCCGATATCCACGACATGCGGTGATTGAGAACCGAAAGTCCTTCCGATAGATGATTATTCAGTGTGTCAATGTTGGTCTGGCCCGGATAGGAATTGAAATAGACCGGAGACAAACCGCGCTGCAGCATGATTTCCTGCGTGTATTTCTTCGTGGCCGTATTGGAAGCAGCGTGGCTGGTATTCGTTAAAGCCCAACCGCGCTTGAACCAGCCTAAATCGTCCGTATTCGGTGAAGATTCGTATTTGATTGTCTTATTGACGATATTGGCCAACTGGTTTAAGTTGCGGCAGGATAGCCGACCGACTGCGATATCCGGCACCGGATCGGGATTGTCTCCGCTCATACAGCCGTATCCGTTGTCATAGTTGCTGGCGTCCGTCGGAATAGCCCATGCACTCGCGGAACTCGTCGTTGCGTCACCGATCAGCACGACATACTCCAGTTCGCCGTTGCTGGCGTTGTACTGATTCGCAATGTAGCTTTGGATATTCGTCGCATTGGCTCCGCTGATCTCGACCCTCATCCGCGCGATGCTCGCGTCAATGCCTTTCCGCCGCTTCCAATCCACCAGCTTCTGGACTTGCGTGATGATCTGGGACATCGTGTCGCAAATCGCGATATATTTGCCGGGTTTCTCCGGTAAAGCATCCAATGAACTGCCTTCGAAGTTCTCGAAGTTGCGGTACAGCTTCTTGAAGTCCGGACTGATGGAGCGGGGCGTGACGGTGATTTCGTTCGGGCCGATGCCGCCGGCGTTCGCCACTTCGACTTCGATCTCGTCATACACGCGCCGCTGCTTCGTGACCGGATTGATCTGCACGGGATAAATCGTGACAACCACAAAGCGCACGTCGCGCAGTGTGGCGGGTTCCGAAACTTCCGCGATCTTGGCCGGATACCATTCATCCTTGCCGTAGATCTCTTTGTTCGGCGATGCGTAGCCGTCCGGAAATTTGGTGTCCAGCAGTTGAACCGGCGCCACGGCATCTTTCATGGACTCCACGCGGAACGAATTCTTGAGAAGCTTCAAGTCTACCTTGCCGTGGTTCGAGATCATAACCATGCGTGTGACGCGTGGCACATCCGGAACACCCGCCTCCAGCGTCGAGCCCTCACCGTCCATACGGATCGTCTCGAAGGTTTCACCGTTGTAGGTGACCGTCCCGGTCTCGATCGGCGGTTCGTAAAACCCCAACTGCACCGCTTGTGGATTCGGGTTCAGCACAACGACCGGCATAGACCGCACGGTTTGTGGATCCGAATTGAGGTGTAGATCCTGAGGCAGATTCGGCAGGATGTCTGTGTTGGCGGGCGTGGCAAAAGATGCCGCCGCAAACATCATGAATGTGGCAAACACTAAAACGAATGCTTTAGCACTCAAATCAAAGGAACACCGACAAGCTCTCATGTTCTTCTCTCGTATGCAAAGTGACCGATTCATGGAATTCTCAATTGAGTAATTTAGCACAATTGGACTGGCAATGCAACCAACCACGGGAGTTTACAGCCGCGAAGAACACGTAACAAACCGAACAAACGTTGACGGTTCGTGCGGTGCGTTGAAAATTTCGCACTTGTCCTCCAGCCCCGAATCGAGGTTTCCTCGAATTCAGGCTCGCCCCTTGAAGTTGCTATGTCCGATGACAACGACATGATGGAGGGGTAAAAATATTTTAATGACCCTTCCGAACTCCCGGTTTTCCGCGTAGCGCTCCGCGCACGGATATCCGAAAACTTGCAAAGACAAGGCCGCGCGTGATAAAAACGTACGGCCTTGTCTTTTGTCTCGAAGGTATGGAATTGCTTCCTTTAGTTTCCGTCCCACCCCGCAACGTAGTAGTATTTCCGGATCGCGGACGCTCCGCCCGTGATCGTGAATGAGTTCGAGGCGGTCCACCAATCCGCAAACGTCTCATACGGACCGCTCGCGCTGCTTGCCGCGTAAATGCGGTAAAATAAATTCCCGTCGTCGTTCCAGCGAAGAATGAGGTCGCTGCCGGAGACGCTGATGGTAACCGCGATGGGCGTGGTCGGTTCCGAAGGAACGTTTAGTGCGCCCATGATCACGACGTCGTCAATGTAAAAGCCTCTAAAATGCGTGGCTGAATCGCTGACAAAGCGGAAACGGATTTGAATGGATTCTCCCTCATAGGCGGACAAATCCACTTCCTTCATCGCCCAGGCGACCGGAGTTGTTGTATCGGCCCAGCACGGTCTCCCTACGGTCGGAACATACGCGGGTCGGCTGCCGCCGCGCGTGCGCCGGAACGTTTTCGGATATCCACCCACGGGTGTGAGCTGAGTGTAGGCGCCGCCGTTGACCGAGATTTCCCTCAAGCCGCCGTCGTACGCCGAGTCGGGGTAGAGTGTAGAGTATTCGGATTGAATCTGCATATGAAAGCGCATGCGCGCATCCGGCGGGATGTCGTTAATCGCGGGCGATGTGAGCCAGGCGTCATTCAGCATCGCGTAGGTGGATGCGTCGGTCGCGCCGCACTTGTACGAGTGAGTTCCCGCATAAGCCCGCTCCGTCGAAATATGCCAGTTGTCTACCCAGCCCGTTCCGCCGTTCGTGTGCGTCCAGCCTGCCGCGCCCGATTCGAAATCCTCCGCCAGAATATTCTGCATCACCAAAATCGAAAAGTCCGCGCCCGACATGTCCGTATCCGTCGCGTCGCCGAGGGACGTGATGCGAACGCGGCACGTTTCCGAAGTCGGCTGCGCCGCCGTGACGCTGTACGATCCGTCGTTCGGAGTCGAAGCGATTAGAGTCTGCCACGTGCCGCCCGTTCCGTTGCGCGACATCTCGATCATAACGTTCCCGGCAGGATCGCCTCCCTGCCATGTAATCGTTTCCGTGCTGTCCGCCATCCACACTTCGCCGCCGTTTGGAGAAAGCAGCGCTAAAGCGGTGATCGAAAAATCGGCGGCCGACGTGTCGCTGACCAATGGATCCTCGGACTGTGCAATCCGAATCCGGCATGTGGAAGACGGCGGTCCGCTCACGACGAAACTGTAGCTGCGGTCGTTGTCCGTGCTGTGCGTAATCGTTTCCCACGGTCCCGTGAGACCGTTCCTCGAGAGTTCAATCAGAATCTCCGATTCCAGATCGCCGCCCAGCCACGTGACCGTTGCCGTCTGATGTTGGAACCACACCTGCCCTCCGTTGGGAGACATGAGCGTGAGTTCCATCGGCATATAGCCGGTGACGTCCGTGGTGAACAGGATCGCCCGTCCATTGGCCAACGTCGCCGAACCCGGTGTATACGCGTTCCAATAGCAATATTCCAAACCGACGGTATGATCCGCGTTCTGAATGCCGACGGATGCGTATGGGTTGTCGTCCGGCGAATAGCCCGGATCGAGATTGGAATTCGGATTGGCGATCTGGTATTGAATTTTGATCTTGCCGTCGCCCGTCGGTGTCGGATAGTAGGTTGTGTCGTACAACAGAATCTGGAAAAACTGATCCACGCGGGTCCACAATGTCCGCGCGCGCCATTCCACCACGAAGGCATGCATTCCGGATTCGTACTTGTAGTATACGTTGCTGTCGGCTCCGGTCACGATCAGATCATCCCAATAGGCCGCCACCTGATGCGGCGGGCCGATCGGGGAACCGAAGTCCAAATTATGGAAGTCGT
>Ga0105104_10001474_pt1 | contig 17688 bp, 11 predicted proteins | sample PPLLaktember2015_3_FD_87034 | JGI IMG/M metagenome (GOLD analysis project Ga0105104, IMG submission 87034) | Freshwater sediment microbial communities from Prairie Pothole Lake near Jamestown, North Dakota, USA - PPLs Lake P7 Core (6) Depth... | ecosystem: Environmental > Aquatic > Freshwater >... | reverse complement strand
CTTGTCGATTCCTCCCCCTCGCTTTCAGCTCGGGGTCGGCATGACATCCTCAAGTTGTCATTCCGAGAACTGGTGGTCTTCCAGGGCGAGGAATCGGTGAGTTACTGTAAAAAACCCTTGAATTCCTTGGAAGACAATCAAATCCAACCCATTCACCGATTCCTTCCCTCGGTTCGCTCGGGACAGGCGAGGTGCTTCGCACTTCTCGAAACGACATACAAAGACCGCAATCCTTGCTATAATCCGCCGGCATTACTTCCCCCTGGAGAAAAAACATGGCTCCCACGAAACTGCAGGACCCGTTCGGCGCGCGCGGAACCTTCGATCTTGGCAGCGGCCCGGAGACAATTTACCGGCTGGCCGCGCTGGAGGAGGCGCACCTCGCGCCCAACCTCGCACACCTTCCGTACTCGATCCGGATCCTGCTCGAATCCGTCCTGCGCAATTGCGACGGGTTCGAGATCACCGAGGAAGCCGTGGCCAAATTGGCGGTCTGGGAGCCGAAGGCCTCCAAGCGCGAGGAGCTTCCTTTTAAGCCGGGCCGGCTGCTCCTGCAGGATTTTTCCGGCGTGCCGTGCGTGGTGGACCTGGCGGCCATGCGCGACGCGGTCAAGCGACTGGGTGGCGATCCGGCGCGGGTCAATCCGCTTGTCCCGGTGGACCTGGTGATCGACCATTCGATCCAGGTCGATTCGGCCGGGTGCGCGGATTCGATGGAGATAAACATGCGCCGGGAGTTCGAGCGCAATATGGAACGCTACCAATTCCTGCGCTGGGGCCAGCAGGCTTTCCGCAACCTGCGGGTGATACCCCCCGCGAACGGGATCATCCACCAGATCAACCTCGAGTACCTGGCCGGCGTGGTGAGCGTGCGGCCCGGCCCGGACGGCAAGCCCGTGGCGATGCCGGACACGCTGGTGGGGACCGACAGCCATACCACGATGGTCAACGGGCTGGGCGTGCTGGGGTGGGGCGTGGGCGGGATTGAGGCCGAGGCGGTGATGCTCGGCCAGGCGCTGTATTTCCTCACCCCGGACGTGGTCGGGGTGAAACTCACCGGCGCCCCGCGGGATGGTGTCAGCGCGACCGACATCGTTCTGACCCTGGTCCAGGCGCTACGCCGGCACGGCGTGGTGGAAAAATTCGTCGAGTTCTTCGGGCCTGGGCTTGCGGCGCTTTGCATCCCCGACCGGGCGACGCTGGCCAACATGGCGCCCGAATACGGCGCGACCTGCGGTTACTTCCCGGTCGATGACGAGTCGCTGGCGTTCCTGCGCCTGACGGGCAGGAAGGCTGAAGACGTGGCGCGGACGGAACGCTACTGCAAGGAGCAAGGCCTGTTTCGGACGGCCGATTCCCCGGATCCCCAATTCACGTCCGCCGTCGAATTCGATCTGGCGGCGGTCGAGCCCTCGATCGCCGGGCCGCGCCGCCCGCAGGACCGCATTCCACTGAAGGATTCCAACCGTGCATTCCGGACCGCGTTAAAGGATGTATTCCACAAGGATCCGGAGGCGGGCTCGCCTGCGCCCGGCGACGGGGCGATCGTAATCGCCGCGATCACCTCGTGCACCAATACGTCAAATCCGTACCTGTTGTTCGCCGCCGGGCTGCTTGCCAAGAAGGCGGTCGAACGCGGGATGAAAGTTCCGGCGCACGTGAAGACCAGCCTCGCGCCCGGATCCCGCGCGGTCGCGGAATACCTAAAGGCCGCCGGGCTGCTGCAGTACCTCGAACGCCTGGGGTTCCACATTGTCGGGTTTGGCTGCATGACCTGCATCGGGAATTCGGGGCCGCTCGCGGAGAAAGTGGCGCGCGCGATCCGCGAGAACAACCTGGTGGCGGCGGCGGTGCTTTCCGGCAACCGCAACTTCGAGGGGCGGATCCACTCGCTGGTAAAGGCCAACTACCTCGCTTCGCCGCCGCTGGTGGTGGCTTACGCGCTGGCGGGAAGCATGAATGTGGATGTGGCGCAAGGATCCCTGGGCCTGGACGACAAGGGCAAGCCGGTTACCCTGCGGGAAATCTGGCCGGGCGCGGAGGAGATCCGCGCCGCGATGCAGGCCGTGAATCCGCAGATATACCGTAAGGTGTACGCCGATATCGATCGCGGCCCGGACGCCTGGAATGCGATCCCCGTATCGGCGGGGGAATTATTCCCATGGGATGCGAGCTCCACGTACATTCTGGAGCCGCCGTTCTTCGAGGACATGATCGCCGAGGCGCTCCCGCCCGAGCCGATTGTCGGCGCGCGCGTGCTGGGATTCTTCGGCGATTCGATCACGACCGATCACATCTCGCCGGCCGGCGATTTTTCCGAAGAGACTCCCGCCGGGCGGTACCTGATGGAGAAGGGCGTGGCGCGCAGGGATTTCAATTCCTACGGCACGCGGCGCGGCAACCATGAGGTGATGATGCGCGGGACGTTCGCCAACATCCGCCTGAAAAACGAGATGATGGAGGGGCTGGAAGGCGGGGGAACCCTGCACCTTCCGGATTGCGCGCAGATGTCGTTCTACGATGCGGCGATGCAGTACCGCCAGGAGGGCACGCCGCTGGTGGTTCTGGCCGGAAAGGAATACGGCACCGGGTCCTCGCGCGACTGGGCCGCCAAGGGCGTGCGGCTGCTCGGCGTGCGGGCGGTCATCGCGCAATCCTTCGAACGGATCCACCGATCCAACCTGGTGGGGATGGGAGTCCTGCCGCTGCAGTTCAAGGAAGGGCAGAACGCCGAGCAGCTTGGCCTGACCGGCGACGAACTCTTCTCGATACGCGATTTGGGCGCCCATATGCGCCCGCGGATGGAGATCTCGGTCGAGGCGCTGCACCGCGACGGCTTGAAGATCCGGTTCAACACGATCGCGCGGCTGGATACGCCGGTGGAGGTGGAATATTTTATCCACGGCGGCATTCTGCCGGCGGTGGTGCGGAAGATGATCGCCACGGATGCCGCGGAAAAATAACGGATTGCACGGATGGCCCCTCCCCTCCCTGGCCGTCCCCGAATTTGTAAGGATGATCCAGCTTATGAGTTAATTATTAGTTACGGATTTGGGGAGGGTGGCCGAAGGCCGGGAGGGGTCGGGCAGCTGCTTTTCATAAAAGTAGGACAGCGGATCGGGCAGGTATTCCCCGAAAGGTCCGATCCGTTTATATCCCATCCGGTCATACAAACCGATCGCTTCCAATTGGCAAATGCCCGTCTCAAGCCGGAGCACCCGGATGCCGCGCTCGGCGGCGCGGATTTCCAGATGGCCGATCATCGCCCGGCCGAGCCCCAGCCCGCGGAAAGCCGGGCGGACGTACATGCGCTTGATCTCGGCATATTCCGGGTCGTACCATTTAATGGCCCCGCAGCCGGCCGCCGCCCCCTCGCAACGCGCGACGAAGAATTCCACGCCTTCGGCGATGAGTTTCTCGACCGGGTACCCGTGGTGGCTGGCGGGCGGATAAAGGGGAATCAGGTAAGCATCGAGCTCCGTGATCAGCGCGCGGGCATCGGCGGTATCGGGCCGTTCGGAGGAAATGGTGATGGGCATGACGGGGAATTGTACCCCTCCCAACCCTCCCCAAATCCGTAAGTCCGAATTTTCGCAGGCTGTTGAAAAACGCTCAGAGGGTCATTGCGAGCGACCGGAGGGAGCGAAGCAATCTCCCCCCTTCGGAAAAAGCGGGAGATTGCTTCGTCGCTTCGCTCCTCGCAATGACATCCTCGGCTTTTTTCAACAACCTGTTTAATCCATTACTCCTCGTTGAATTATCGAGGGCTAGGGTAGGGATGAGGAAACGTGGGGAATCGATTACTCCTCAGTTCGCACCTCAACGGTCATCCCCCAGTAAAGTGCCGCATCCGAAGGATCAAGCCGGATGCGCACCGGATAAACAACATCGCCCGCCTTTTCGAAAAAGGTCAAGCCGATCCGTTCGATGGTGCCGGTCAGGATGAAACCGGGCAGGGCGTCTGGAACGATCGTCACCAGCTGCCCGACCTTGATATTCGGAATTTCCTTTTCGGTAAAATCCGTCGTTTCCACATACCATTGGCTCATATCGGCAAAGACGATCACCGGCAGGCTGGGCAGGGCGTTCTCGCCGGCGGAAATATCGATCCGGGCGACCACGCCGTCGTACGGGGCCACGACGTCCAAATTAGCCAGGGCGGTCTGCGCCGCGGCCAAGCGCGCCCGGGCGGCGGTGAGGGCCTCCTCGGCCAGCGCCAGCTGATCCGCGTCCGGTCCGTTTTCGCGCTGCTTGCGGATGCGGGTGGCTTCCGCCAGCCGCCCGCGCGCCACTTCAAGGTTCGATTTCACCTGGATGTAACGATTCTCGACTTCGGTTTGGCGGATGACGGCGTTATCGTACCTGGCTTGGGCATCCTCCAGCGCCTGCTTGGTGCGGACCCTATCGGGATTGTCCTTTTCCCGGTCGGAATATTTGGCAAATTCGGTTTGTGCATCCTTTAAATCGGACAAGGCCGTGGCCACATCCGATTTGGCTTTATCCAGGTCCTTCTCGTACTGATCCTGGTTAAAATCGTTCCAGGTTTTGAGCGCGGCATTGTACGCCTTTTGAGCGGCGGCTTCATCGAGCAACGCCTGGTGATATGCCATGTCCGCCGTGCGCTTCAATTGATCCAGCGCCTGTCCGGCGGAGAGCACATCCGATTGCGCGGCCGCCACGCCGGCCTGATGGGCATCGCGGTCGCCCAGGCGCAGAAGAACGGCGCCTTTGGAAACGATCGCGCCTTCGGCGACCAACACTTCATCCACTTTGCCCGGGGCGCCGACATAGAGGTTGGTGTAGTCGCGCGGCACAATCCGTCCTTCGGCAAGGACCATTCCGCCTGCGCCGGATGGGGTGGCGGTTGGAACCGGAGTCTCCTCGGGTGTGCTTCCACAGCCGGTGAGCAGGAGAAGGGCAAATACCAAAAAAGCAGGAACACGGATGGCTCGATGAGTTTTCATATTTTTACTCCATAGGCTTTATCCCGCTTTTGCGGGATGAGAATTCCCCCGCCGCATGCGGCGCAGGAGTGGGAGGGTTGCGCCCGGAATACCGCGCGGCGGTTCATTCGTATGCCAGCACTTCCCGGATGGTCAGCCGGGTGGCGTTGCGCGCCGGACCGACGCTGGCCAGGATTGAGAGGATGACCACCACGAACAGCCAGAGGATCACCCCGATCGGCGTGAAGGTGAAATCGGCCGTTGCGCCGAAAAGGGCCAGGATGATGGCGTTCGCCATCAGGGAGCTCACCGGAAGCGCCAGAACGACTCCGAGGAGCCAGCTCATCATCCCGATCAGCAGGCCTTCCACCATCACCAGGTCCATGACGGAACGGTCGGAGGCGCCGATCGCCCGGATGATGCCGATCTCGCGCGTGCGTTCGAGGACGTTGAGGCTCATGGTCCCCGCCAGGCCGATGCTGCCGACAATCGCAATCAGGACGGCCATCATCAGCAGGAAACCGGTGAGAATATTCAGCCCGCTGGCCGTCGTGGCGGTCAGGGAGCGGCCGGCTTGCACGTCCGCCACCCGGAATCCGCGCTCCTTGAGGCGCGTTTCGATCTCCCGGCCCAGCGCTTTTTGCTGTTCGAGGGTCATGCTGGCCCGTGAGGCGACGACGTGGAACGAGTTGGCGTGGTTATTCTGGTGGATGACGGCGGACAGGTACTCGTAGGTGGTGTAGGACAAATACCCGCCGCTTTTTCCGGCCATCTGGAAGAAGCCGATGACCGTGACGACTTTTTCGCTGCCGGAGATTTTGATGGTGATCCGATCCCCCGGTTTGAGATCCGGAAAAGTTTCCCGGAACCGCTCATTGACCACGATCGCGGCATCGTCCCCGGGCCGGAACCAGCGTCCTTCCAGGATGACCGGATCCACCAGCAGGCTGTCGGCCGGCGGAGCCAGCAGACTGACGCTCTCCCCCGGAGTGCCGTCGGATTTTATCAGCACGGCGGCGGTCGCCGCCCAGGCTTCCACATCCGCAACCCCCGGAACATCCCGGATGATCTGTTCGACCTCCGAAATGCGCGCGCTGTCGCTGAGGTCGACGGTCACATCCGCCAGGAAATAATGCCCGATCCGCTCGATGTACCTGGTCAACGAGCTTTGCACATTGAAGGTGGCTATGAAAATGGCTCCGCCCAGGGTGAGCGTTGTCAGGGTCAGGATTAAGCGGCCCGGGCGGCGGAAGGTGTTGCGCAAAGAGAGCAGCATGGGGCGCGACAGCCGGCGGAAGCTCCCCCGGTCGCGCCTGGTTTCCCTGGGTTTATTCTGACTGAGTCCGCTGAGGGCCTCCACCACGGAGATCCGGGTGCCGTTAATAATGGGGACAAACCCGGCCAGTTGGGGGATCAGCAGGGCGATCCCCAATTCCAGCCAGACAACCGACGGCTCGATCCGGAAGCCCTGCAGGTCGATGTTGATCGCGCTGGCGAAGTTCTGCATCAGGGCGTACGCGGCCCAGCCCGAGAGCGGCAGCGCGACGGCAAACGCCGTCAGGCCGTAGACGAAAATCAACGACATGTAGACGGCGATAATCTGGCCGCGGCGCGCGCCGATGGCCTTCATGATGCCGATGTGGTTCACCTGCTGATTGAGCAGGGCGGAGAGCGTGTTGGTGATGAGAAAGCCGCTCAGAAACAACACCAGGAATCCGAGCACGACCAGCACCGCCGAGATGGCGTCCACATAAACGCGGTTGGGGTGGTCGTCCTGCGGGCGCACATGCGAAAAAACGACGACATTCCCGGCGGCTTCCACCGCATGGGTCACCCGGTCGGCGACCTCCTGCAGGTGGACGCGATCGGCGGGATTCTCTGCGACGGTCACGTACAGGCGGTTCATGAGCGGCGGGGAATCCAGCCACTCCAGCGTGGCAAAGGTGATGTATCCCTGGACCGGCGCGAGGAAGAATCCCCCGGCGCCCACCGAACCGATGGTCTGATCGTGGGTGACGGCCGCGACGGGCAGCTCCCGGATTTTTCCCGAGGCCAGTTCAACTTTAATCGTGCTGCCGACGCCCTGGGCGATCTCACCCAGCCGGTACACGTCGATGGCCACCTGGCGGTCCCGCGGCGGCCAGATGCCCTGCTGCACGCTCACCCGGTTGATGTCCATCGTTTCAATGTCCGGGACGGCTTTCAACACAATCGGCTGCCATTCCCCCTTGGTGTTGAGCACGCGCAGGGTCAGAGTTTGGACTCCCTCCGCCGCGCGGACTCCTTCCATATGCCGGACGGAATCGACCAGGTCCTGATCGAACGGGGAGGCGAATATCTCGATCCCCGCGGGATTGACCGAGGCGAACCCGGCCTTCATATCCTCGTTGATGATGAGGGTCATGCTGACGATCAGGCCGGCGGCAAACAGGCCGATGGTGATCGACGCGATGACCAGCAGGGAGCGGAATTTGTGGCCCCAGATATCCGCAAAAACTTTTTGCCAGCGCGGGCGCATCATGGCGTTTTCTCCCGCATCAGGGCGCCGGTCGGATCGTATTTCCGGATTTTCCGGGCGGCCGCCTCGCGCAGCAGTTTCTCGCCGGCCGGGTGGGTATTAAGGTATTCGCCGAAGTCCGACAGCGGGATGCAGAGCGTATCCACCAGCCCCTGCGCGCGAAGCGAAAGGCGCAGCGGCGGAATCGTGAGCATTTCCAGTTCGCTGACGTAATCCCCGGAGCCCAGGGTGGTGATCACCTCGGGCGCATGTCCGATCCGGTCGCGGATCACATCCACCCCGCCTTTGAGGATGACGATCAATCCGTTGTCCAGGCCGCCCTGGCGGGCTATGACCGCATCCGCTTCAAAGCTGCGCGGCACGGCCAGCCTGGTGAGCAGGAGCAATTGCGGATGCGGGAGCATCGGCAGCGCCCGGTCGAGCGCCTCGTGCACCAGTTCCCCGTCCGAAATGACGACCCGGCGGCGCGCGCGGCGGACGAGAGTCGGGTCGTGGGTGACCAGCAGGATGGTTTTGCCCTGCGAGGCCAGCCGCTCAAAGAGGTTCAGGACGAGGTCTGCCGAGCGCGAATCCAGATTGCCGGTCGGTTCGTCCGCAATGAGAATGGGGGGATCGTTGGCGAGGGCCCGGGCGATCGCCGCGATCTGCTGCTGTCCGCCGGAAAGCGCGGCCGGGAGTTTGTCGGCCATGCCGTCCAATCCGACGAGGTCCATCCAGGCCAGGGCGCGGGAGACGCGCTCGCCCGGTTCGTAGACGCCGCAGTAATCCATCGGGAGCAGAATGTTTTCGAGCACGGTCAGGGTGGGCAGCAGCTGAAAGAACTGGAACACGATCCCGATGTTGCGGCCGCGCCATTCGGCCATCCGGCCCTCCGGCATCTTGTACAGGTCCACGTCGCCGATGCGGACCGAGCCGGAGGTGGGGTGGTCGATCCCGGTGATCATGTTGATCAGTGTGGACTTGCCGCTGCCGGATTTTCCCATGATGGCAGTGAATTCGCCGCGATCGAACGCAAGGTTGATCCGCTGCAGGGCGAGGAAATCCCCGGCGGCGGTTTTGTAGACCTTGCGCACGTCGCGCAGCTGGATGTAGGGAGGGGCTGCCGTTTCCACGGGGCTACTGCTCCACCGGGAATTGCGGCTCGCCGGTCAACTTGCCGTCGGCAAGCCACAGCACGCGCGTATAGCGCCGGAAAAAACTCGGGTCGTGGGAGACCATCAGAATGGTGTGCCCGCGGGATGCGAGTTTTTCGAAAATGGAAAAAATCGTCTCGGCCGTGGCCGAATCGAGGCGTCCGGTGGGTTCGTCCGCCACGAGTATGGGCGGGTCGTTCGAGAGCGCGCGGGCGATCGCCACCCGCTGCTGCTGCCCGCCGGAAATATCGGATGGAAGTTTGTAGGCATGTTCCGCGATTTCCATCTCGTCCAGAAGCTCGAGCGCGGCTTCCCGGCTTCGGGCGCTGCTGTAGTTCCCGTTGAAATCCATCGCCAGCATGACATTCTGGATGAGCGAAAGCGAGGGGATCAGGTGAAAGGATTGATACACCACGCCCAGGTTTTTCCCGCGCCAGGCGGCCGCCGGATTTTCCTTTAATTTGTGGACCGCCACATCGCCGACCCAGATTTCCCCGGCCGTGAGGCGGTCGGTCGCGGTGATCAAATTCACTAGGGTGGTCTTGCCGGCGCCGGATTTTCCGAGGATGCCGATCAGTTCGCCGGGAAAAACATCCGCATCAATCCCGGCCAGCGCCAAAAATTCGCCGGCAGGGGTTTTATAGGCCTTGCGGACGCCATGCAATCGGATCAGCGGCCTTCCCGGTTCGAGATCCGAAATCCTTCGGTTATGGAGCTTGGATATGGAGGTCAAATTAATAACTCCCGGCCGGTCCGGCGCGGCAACTCATCAGACAACGGGGAAATGGATTCCCTGGTGCAGAGCCGGATATGGAACGGGTAACAAAAACACAAAGGAAGGCCCTCATCGCGTATGATTTGTCCGTTTCTTATTAGCAGGGTGTTGGAAAAGGAACAAACAGGTGTCATTGCGAGCGACCCCCTCGTTGCACTCAGGGCAGGCTCCGGGAGCGAAGCAATCTCCCCCCTCGGAAAAAGAAGGAGATTGCTTCGTCGCTTCGCTCCTCGCAATGACACCCTCAGCCTTTTTCAACAACCTGTCAGGAGGAGAATTTCCGATGGTAGCAGGGGCAATCGGAGAAGCTGAAAGGATTGTACTATGCCGGCCGGTTCCGGAACGGCGAATTGATTTCTTTTTAACCTTCTCATTAGGAAAATTTACAGTGGATTTACGGTATGCGGGGCAATCCGGCGAAAAACCAGTTTTCAAACCAAGCTTATCGATCAACTTTTGATGGGAAAATGGAACCGCCGGTCTGAATTTCCGACCCTTCGCTACCCTCCGCTGCGCCGTCATCCCTGCCTATGGAACGGGATCAAGCAGGGATGCTCCCCTCGCTCGCGAATTCTATGTTCTCGTCGACGGATTTTAAACCCGAGGAAACCCGACGGACAACAATCCCGTCTCCGTCGGGCTGAAGCCCTGCCTTATATTATGTAAGCCCGCATGGCTTTTATGGTCTTAGCAAGGGGTTTTACCCCGAGGAAATCCTGGGGAACCACGGTGGCGCTCAGGGCGACATTATCAAATTGTTGTCATACAAAGCGAAGCGAAGGATCTCTTCCCGCGATTTCAGACCCTTCGCTCCCCCGCTTCGCTTTCATCCCGGCTCATAAACCAGACGCGAGCCGGGATGCTTCGCGGGGCGGGCGCTCAGGGCGACATTATCAAAATTACAAACAGGCTGCTGAAAAAACGATCAGAGTGTCATTGCGAGGAGCGAAGCGACGAAGCAATCTGCTTCTTTTTCCGAGGGGGGAGATTGCTTCGCTCCCTTCGGTCGCTCGCAATGACGGCAGACGTTTTTCAGCAGCCTGTTAAATTATTTTTTCTGATTATTGGATTAAAGAGCCGGAAATCAATATCTCCTCGAATCGATGATATCCGCCGCGTCCTCGGCCCAGAAAACTTCCTCGTGGGAGGGAATCCATTTGGGCAGCGTTTCGCCGTTCAGAGCCTTGAGCGCCGCTTCCAACACCTGCGGCCCGAGCCACGGATTGCATTCCACGGTCGCGTTTAAATCGCCGTCGACCATCGCCTTGAATGCGGAGAGCGTGCCATCGACCGAGATGATCTTGATATCCGACCCGGGATCGATACCGGCGTCTTTGATGGCTTCGATTGCGCCGATTGCCATCTCATCATTCTGGGCGAACACTCCCTGGATGTCGGTCGACTTCTGCAGGAAGTTTCCCATCACGTCCTGGCCGTCCGCGGCATTCCAGTAGGCGGCCTCGGATTGGGTGATGGTTATGCCGCATTCGTCCATTCCTTCGCGGAAGCCCTGACCGCGATCCTTTGCGGCGGAGGCGCCGGGGTCGCCCACAAGTTCAACGACGTTTTTACTGGCGCTGCCGTCGAGCAGCTGGCACATGGCATCGGCCGCCATGCGTCCTTCCTCGACGAAATCGGAACCGACGTAGGTGGCGTACAAATCCTCCGGCGCGTCGATCCGTAAGTCCTCCAGCACGACCACTTTCCCCGCATCTTTGGCGTCTCTCAGCAGATTATCCCAGCCGCCGATTTCCAGGGCGGCCAATACGATGACGTTTACATCTTCATCGGAGATGAAGTCGCGGAATGCCGCTTTCTGATCCTCCAGGTCGTTCTCGGAAGAGTGGAACTTCAGATTGATGCCCAGCTCTTTGGCCGTCTCCTGGAAGGATTCCGAGTTGGCCCCGCGCCAGCCGCCTTCCGAGCCGGTTTGGAGAAATCCGACCACCATATCGCCGTAGGTGAATTCATCTCCGGATAAGGCTTCGGCCTCTCCGGAGGTATCCTGAGTGGCTTCGAGGGTTTCCGTCTCTTCGGGTTTCTGCGCCGCCGGTGCGGTATCCGGCGTGGGAGTCGAGCCGGCGCCGGGCATCAGCGTGCAACTGAAAATAAGCATCGCCAAACTAAGGAAAAAAGGCCTGAGTACGAAAGTGGCTCTGCGGTTCATGCTTCCTCCATTTTTTTTCCTGCGGGGCGGATCGGCGCCCATACAGGTTGGATGTATTTCCTATGGCGGCCATTATATCCGGTTATCCCGGATTGATTCCGGACCATCGTGCCTATCCCTGTTCCTATTCGATCCATATGGATGTAGAATCATCGTTCGATGCGGAAAATCCTCTTTTCCGCCGGAAAGCGGACCGGCGGATGTGACAACCGGACCGAAAAGGCTGTTCCCAATTCTCCGGACAATGGATACGCTGACATGACCAAGGAAAATCGGATTATGAAAATCGCGGTGATCGGCGCGGGGCCGGCGGGGATGGCGGCGGCGCTCCAGGCGGCCCGGCACGGCGCGGCGGTGACGCTGTTCGAACGGAATGCCGACGTCGGGCGGAAGCTCCTGGTAACCGGCAGCGGACGCTGCAACCTCACCAACGAGGCGGTGGCTTCGGAAAAATACGCCTGCGCCGACCCTGAATGGATGTCTGCCCTGTTGAATGCCTTCGGGGTCGAGGCGCTGAAGCGATTCCTGCGACGGGCCGGCATCCCGGTGTACCAGACGGCGGACGGCTGGTATTACCCGCTCTCGAATTCGGCGCATTCGGTTGTGGAAGCGTTCCATAGCGCGCTGCTGCTGGCGAATGTGACCCTCTGTATGAAAACCCAGGTCCGGGAAATTCAATCCACCGAAGGGGGGGTTCTTCTCGCGCTTGCCGGGGAGGGCGCCGCCGGGGACGATTGCTTTCAAAAGGTGATCGTCGCGGCGGGCGGGATGGCGCACCCCAATCTCGGTTCGCGCGGCGAACTGTTTCCGGTCCTGAAGGCATTGGGGCATACGCTATTGCCCAAACGGCCCGCGCTGGCGCCCGTCGAAGCGGAGCTGCAATCACTCAAGCATCTGCTGGGGGTCCGGTTGGATGCCGGGGTCGAGCTTTGGAAAGGCGGAAAATGCATCGCCGCCTCGGCCGGCAATATCATCTTCACCGAGTGGGGGATCAACGGGCCCGGCGTGATGGACCTCAGCCATTTCATTTCGGCCGACCCGGGTGCCAAATTCGAATTGTCGCTGGACTTCCTTCGCTTCTCCGAAACGGATTTTACGGATTTATTGCAGGAACAACGAAAGACCCCCGTCCCGCTGAAGGTGTTCCTGGAGGGATTCTTCGCCCCTAAAATCGCGTCGCTGCTGCCGCAGCTGGCGGGATTGTCGGAAGGGGTTTCCCTGGACCGGCTCGATGAAGCCGCGCTTCAGAAGATGACCCAATCGTTCCGCACCATCCGGTTGAAAGTAAAAGGCGTAAGGGGATTCGACGTGTGCCAGCTTTCCGCGGGCGGGGTTCCGGTGACCGAAGTGGATCCGGTGACGCTCGAATCACGGGTGGTAAAGGGGTTGCACCTGACCGGGGAGACGCTGGATGTTGCGGGCCCGTGCGGGGGATTCAACCTGCACTTTGCGTTTGCGAGCGGCGCGTTGGCGGGCTTGGCGGCGGCCGGCCGATCCGCCGGCGGAGGATGACCGGTTTGATCCTATTAATCGAAGCGCGGGATCTGTAATTACGGGCGGGAGAATCGGACAAACACGCCCAGCGGCAGCTTGTTCTCCGCCCGGTCGGGAAGATACAACTCGCCCGCCTCGGTATTCCGGAGGCCCTGGAAATATTTCCTGATCAGGTTTTCGGCGATCAACGGGGAAAAGCCCAGCGAGTAGAGGTTGAGAACCAGAAAGGAATGCTCTTTCTCCAGCAGCTGGCCGGATAGTTTAATCAGCTCATCGATCCCTTCCTCCAGCACCCACCGTTCGCCCGCCGGGCCGTGCCCGTACGCCGGCGGATCCAGAATTATCCCGTGATAGGTCCGGCCGCGCTTCACCTCGCGCCGCATGAATTTCATCGCATCCTCGACGACCCAGCGGATCCCGTCCAGCCCGCTGGCCGACTGGTTGTCCGCCGCCCAGTTGATCACCCGCTTCACGGAATCCACATGGACCACATCCGCGCCGGCGGCTTTAGCGGCCAGCGACGCCCCGCCGGTATAGGCAAAAAGGTTAAGGACGCGCGACATCTCCACCGGATTATTCCGGACATGCTCATGGATGTAGTTCCAGTTTTCCGCTTGTTCGGGAAAAACCCCGATTTGTTTCCAGCCGGTCAATCCGAGGCGCAACTTGATATTTAAGGATTTCCACTCGTACCCGATCAGCCAGCGGTCGGGCATCTCCGGCGTGCGGATCCATTCCCCCCGCTCAGACTCGCGCTGCGAGCCGCCCTCCTGCTTGAAGCGGGCGGAGGCCTGCTTCTCCCATTCCTTTTCGGTCAGGGATTTTTTCCAGACCGCCTGGGGTTCCGGGCGCCCGATGATGAATTCGCCGAATCGTTCCAGCTTCTCGCCGTCCCCGGTATCCAGGAGTTCGTAATCGCGCCAGGCCGTTGGAGTCAGAAGAGTCATTGCGCTATTTTCCTCGAACAAAAACATGAGTTGGAACGGGATTTATGGGATAGGACGCCGGTTGTTTTCGCACGAAAGAGAATGCTATCTTAACATGGACACCACCGCGCATCAAATCCCATCCCTCCCCAAATCGTAATTGCTCAGGCTGGGGAAAGCGTACACGGATTACCCCGTTCGCATAAACCACTCACGGGGCGGGCACTGAGAAGATCCGATGACACGGAATAAATAATAAGAAACCTCTGAAAAAGGGGGTCATGCTGAGCGCCTGCCCTCGCGAAGCGGGGGAAGCGAAGCATCTGTTTCCGCGTTTCCAGACTCTTTGCTGCCCGCGCTTGCGAATTCTTCGCATCGGAAAGTCGCCCGGGGGATGGGCGCTCAGGGAGACATATTCAGAGGTTTCAAATAGAATTCTCCGGTGTTCTCGGCTCTTTTCGGTGTTTTGGAGTACCACGAATTGAAATCGCGATGAGTAGCTACTCCAAATCAATGAATTCCTTTTATCCACTTGGGTTCAGACATTTTCGTTGATTTTTTTGGGGGGTGGGATTACAGGACGATGTGGGTCCCGGTCAGGTCGATCAGGGCGCGCAGCATGTTTTGGGTATCGGTGATGATTACGTGCCGCCCGCCGTGTTCCAGGAAGTCGAGCGCCGCTTCGATTTTCGGCTCCATGCTCCCCTTGCCGAATTGCCCCTGGGCGAGATAGCGCCCGGCTTCCTCGACCGATAACCGGTCCAACCAGCGGACATTCGGCCGGTTAAAATCCACAGCCACTTTTTCAACATCGGTGGAGATGAGGAGCAAGTCTGCCCGGATGCTATATGCCAGCAGGGCGGAGGCCCGGTCTTTGTCGATAACCGCCTCCACTCCGGACAATTCGCCCGCCGCATTCTCGACAACCGGTATCCCGCCGCCGCCGACGGCGATCACGGTATAGCCGGCTTTGGCGAGGGTCAGGATGACGTCCTGCTGCACGATCCGGATCGGAGCCGGGGAGGGCACCAGGCGGCGCCAGCCGCGGCCGGCATCCTCGGCGACGGTCCAGCCGTCCTTGTCGCGGCGCACCCTCGCGGCGCGGACATCCATGAAGGAGCCGATCGGCTTGGTCGGCGACGCAAACGCCGGGTCGTCTTTATCCACCAGGGTCTCGGTGACGACTGTCGCGGCGTGGTTTTTCATCCCGCGCCGGCGGAATTCGTTGATCAGCGCCATCTGCAGCATGTAGCCGATCGAACCCTGGGTGTTTGCGCCGCAGTGGTCGAGCGGGATGGTGAACAGTTCGTGCTCGGTCAGTTCCGAGCGCCGCAGGATGAACCCGACCTGCGGGCCGTTGCCGTGGGTGATGACGACGTCCCAACCGGCCTGGATGATCGAGACGATCTGGGCCATCGCGGCGCAGGCGGAGGCGTACTGATCCGGGAGGGATTCCTTTCCCTTCCCGCTGATCAGCGCATTCCCGCCGACGGCGATGACCGCCAGGTTGCGTTTCATGGCTTTCCTCGCGCGAACACCCATTCATCCTATAACAAATCGGCCGATAAATCCAACTTCCAACGGCCGGCGAAGCTGCGGGGAAAATTTACCACGGATTACACTGAAAAAAACTGATTACACTGAATAAAATTATTAATATCTTTCCGTGCAATCCGTCTTTTATCCGTGTAATCCGCGGTGAAGCTTTGTTCCCATACTCATGGAAGAGATTGATGACGGCATTCGGTTCTATAATGGAAGCCATGAACAACCGCGAACTGGCCGACACCTTCACCCTGATCGCCGACCTCCTGGAGATCAAGGGCGAGATCATCTACAAGACTCTCGCCTACCGAAAAGCCGCCGAAAGCCTGGCGGCGCTGGACCGCGATGTAAAAGACTGCTGGAAGGAAGGCACGCTGCGCGAGATTCCCGGCGTGGGCGAGGCGATCGCCGGGAAGATCGAGGAGCTGTTCAAGACCGGCAAGCTGAAATTCCTAACGCAATTGAAAAAGGAAGTCCCGCCCAGCCTGGCCGAATGGCTGCGGGTCCCGGGTCTGGGGCCGAAGAAAGCCGGGATGATCTGGAAGGAGCTGGGCATTAAGACCCTGCCGCAATTGGAGAAGGCGGCCCGCGCCGGGAAACTGCGGGATTTGCCGGGGATGGGCGCAAAATCCGAAGCCGCGATCCTGGCCGGGATCGAAAGCCTGGCCCGGCGTACCGGACGGATCCCGCTCGGGCGCGCCTACCCGCTGGCGCGGCAGATCGCGGAGGCGATGAAAAATGTTGCGGGTGTGACCGCCGCGGAACCGGCCGGCAGCCTGCGCCGGATGCGTTCCGACGTCGGCGATATCGACATCCTCGTCGCGGCCGCGGATTCCAAGCCGGTGATGGAGGCGTTCACGCGCCTGCCCGGCGTGGCGCGCATTCTGGGGCAGGGCGAGACCAAATCCAGCGTCGAATTCGGAGATGGGGTGCGGGCCCAGGTGTGGGTCCATCCGCCGGAACGGTTCGGCACCGCGCTGCAGTACGCAACCGGGTCGAAGGACCATAACGTGGCGCTGCGCGAGCTCGCGCTCAAGAAGGGGCTTTCCCTCTCCGAGCACGCGTTCAAGCGGACGGGCGACGGCGTCGAAATCCTGTGCGCGACGGAAGCGGAAGTCTACCGGGCGCTCGGCTTGCCGTGGATCCCGCCCGAACTGCGCGAGGACCGCGGCGAGGTGCAGGCCGCGATCGCGGGGAAACTGCCGGACCTGATCGAGGGCGGCGACATCATCGCCGACCTGCATATGCATACCGAATGGAGCGACGGCCGGCTCAGCATCCTCGAGATGGCCAAGGCCGCACTCCGGCGGGGGCTGAAGGTTATCGCGGTCACCGATCATTCCGGCGGCCTGGGGATCACGGGCGGGTTGGACGCGGACCGGCACAGGCAGCAAGCGGAGGAGATCCGCCGGGTGCAGGAACAGCTCGGCGGCGCGATTACGATCCTGCACGGGAGCGAGGTGGAGATCCGGGCGGACGGGACGCTGGATTACCCGGACGAGCTGCTGGCGAGCCTGGACCTGGTGATCGCGTCGCTGCATACCGGTTTGCGCCAGCCGCGGGAAAAGGTGACCGGTCGCGCGCTGGCGGCGATCCGGAATCCCCACGTGGACATCCTCGGCCACCCGACCGGACGGTTGTACCCGGACCGGGAAGGGGCGGACCTGGACATGGATGCGGTGCTCGCGGCTGCGGCGGAGACGCGGACGGCGCTGGAGATCAACTCCCACCCCATGCGCCTCGATTTGGACGACCAATACGCCCGGCGCGCGCGCGAGATGGGGATCCCGCTCGCGATCGACACCGACGCGCATTCGGAGGCCGATTTCGACCAGCGGTTCTACGGGGTGGCCACCGCCCGGCGCGCGTGGATTAAAAAGGAAGACGTGATCAACACCTGGCCGGTGGAAAAACTGCTGAGTTGGTTGAAGACAAGAACCTAAGAAGAATAGACAGGATTGACAGGATTCTTATTGATGCAAAAAGGTTAAGGCTGTCATTGCGAGGAGCGAAGCGACGAAGCAATCTCCTTCTTTTTCGGAAGGGAGATTGCTTCGCTCCCTTCGGTCGCTCGCAATGACAAATGTTTATTCCTTTTTTCAACACCCTGCTATTACCTTATCGTATAAGTGCCACCACTGCCACGAGAATCGCCAATCCCCAGCGGTAATACACGAACACGTCGAT
>Ga0105104_10001473_pt1 | contig 17691 bp, 16 predicted proteins | sample PPLLaktember2015_3_FD_87034 | JGI IMG/M metagenome (GOLD analysis project Ga0105104, IMG submission 87034) | Freshwater sediment microbial communities from Prairie Pothole Lake near Jamestown, North Dakota, USA - PPLs Lake P7 Core (6) Depth... | ecosystem: Environmental > Aquatic > Freshwater >... | reverse complement strand
TACCTGCAGGCGCCGATCGTGCGCGTCACCGGACGCAACAGCCCGATCCCGTTTGCCGATACCCTCGAAAATGGGGTCTGGCCATCCACCCCGGATGTCGTCCAGGCCATCCGTTCGGTTATGCTTTAAATCTGTCCTACCGGAGGCATCTTGGTCATCAAAATCGCATCAATGGTTGGAGCGCCGGACTTGGGGACCCCTACACTGGCCCCGTACAGCGGCGACCTGGAAAGCGCTTTTCAAAAGCTGTCTGGCCTGGGATATGACGGGATCGAACTAATGATCCGCCGGCCCGGCCAGATCGATGGAAACTGGCTGTGCCAGCTGCTTGACCGGTACCATTTATCCCTGGCGGGGCTGTGCACCGGCCACGTTTTTGGTGAAGACAACCTGGGTCTGGTAGGCTCCGATCTGCACACCGATCCCGCCGCGTTGGAGCGGGCCCAGGAGTTCATCGATTTTGCCGCCGCCTATTTTGCGCCCGGTACCCTGGTGAATATTGGGCGTTTTCGAGGCACAGGCGATCCCGCCCGCCCCGAGGCGAGCCTCGAAGCGTATGTGAAGGCCTTTCAACAGGTTGCGGATTATGCGGCTCCTCGCAAAGTCCGGCTGATCCTGGAACCTGTCACGCGCGGTGAAGTCAACTTCATTCATTCCACCCAGGATGGTTTGCGCATGGTCCAGTGGGTCGGGCGGCCAAATTTTGGCGTTATGCTGGACACCTACCATATGGATCGCGAAGACGGTAACCTGATCGACAGTCTGGTTGAGGCCGGCCCCTTGTGCTGGCACATGCATTTCTCCGACAGCAACCGCTGTTACCCTGGCAGCGCCGACATTGCGTTTGACCGGGTGGTGAGCGTATTGAACCAGATTGGCTACCAGGGATACGTAGGCATGGAAATCAAGGTCTGGCCGGATGCGGATGCCGCAGCCAGGAATTCAATCGAATATTTGCGCCAGTTTATCCCGGTGCATTCGCTCTAAACTATCATACGGAGGACGTTCATGGCCGTCGAAATTTACCTGCCAAAAATGTCAGATCACATGGAAACAGGCCGCATTATCCGCTGGTTGTTCAAGGAAGGTGATGCGGTAAAGAGCGGCCAGGTTCTCCTGGAGCTGGAGACCGATAAAGCGGTTGGCGAGATAGAAGCCACCGCTTCGGGGATCCTCAAAAATATCCGGGCCGGAGATGGCGAGGAAGTGCCAGTGGGCGAAACGCTTGCCTACATCGCGCGCCCGGATGAAGTCGTTCCTCAGCTCAAGCCTTTTGGTGCGGCTGCCGAAACGGCCGGCCAGGCGGCCGAGGTTTCTGCCGCCCCCGCCGAGACGGTTCCCGACGCGCCTGCCGGTGAGGGCGGTATCGTTCCGGCAACCCCGGTAGCTCGCAAAGTGGCCAAAGAATTGGGTGTCGACCTGCACAAGGTAAAGGGAACCGGCCCCGGCGGCCGCGTGAAAGAAGAGGATGTGCGCGCTTATGCCGAGGCGCAGATGACGGTCTCAACCCCCGTCCCCGCTCCGTCCCCGCTGCCTTTGCCCCAGGTAGATCCGGCTCCGGCTGTCCCACCGGCGTCCGCACCGGCTGCGCCCGAAAAAGATGGCGAGCACCTGGGTTTGACCAATATCCAGCGCATCACCGGACAGCGCATGCTGGAGAGCGTCACCACCGCTCCACATTTCTTTTTGCAAGCCAATATCGATATGACCAGGGCCCTGGAGCTGATCGAATCGGCCAGCCAGCCGGGCGAGCGTGTCTCGGTCACGTCCCTGCTGGTACGCGTGGTGGCCGCCGCTCTAAAACACCACCCGCGGGTCAACGCTTCCTTTGAGAACGGCGCCATCCGCGCTTTTTCCCAGATCCATATTGGCGTGGCCGTGGGAACCGACCAGGGTCTGGCCGTTCCGGTTGTGCATGACGCCAGCAGCAAGCTGCTGGTGGAGATCAACCACGAGGTCAAGGAATTCCAGTCTAAGGCGAAAGAGATGCGCTTTAGCCCGGCGGACCTGGACGGCGGCACATTCACGATCAGCAACCTGGGGATGTACGGCGTGGATGTTTTCAGCGCCATTATCAACCCGCCCCAGAGCGCCATCCTGGCGGTTGGGCGGGTGGTCAAAACCGCTGTAGTGCTGGAAGATGATACCGTAGAAGTGCGCCCGATGATGGCGGTTACCCTGAGCGTCGATCACCGTGTACTGGATGGCATCCAGGCAGCCCGCTTCCTGGCCGAGCTCAGAAACCTGCTTGAAAACCCCTACCTGCTCGTCTAGGGCGACAGGGTATTCCCCAGGCTGTGGATGGTTATATGGAGTTACAGGTTTGGCGTAAAATAAATGGATCGGAACAGGGATCATCCACAGATATAACGATCAGAAAGGGACGCGTATTATGTTTCACAACGTGGGGACGAAGGAACGGCTGGTTGACCGGGTAGTAAATGAGATCGAAACCCAGATCAGGGAGGGTCGCCTGGTTCCAGGCATGATGCTTCCGCCTGAGCGTGAGCTGTGCGAGCAGTTGGGAGTCAGCCGGACGGCTTTGCGTGAAGCCGTGCGCATGCTGGTCTCACGCGGATTATTAGAAACTCGTCCCGGGGTCGGCACCACGGTACGCCTGTTAACCAGCGATCATATTACCCAGCCGTTGAGCATGATGCTCAGCCAGGCTGGTCCGATCAACCTGGATCACCTGAACCAGGTGCGCCAGATCCTGGATGTGGAGATTGCTCGCCTGGCGGCTCGCGAGGCGACGACGGAAGATCTGGACCGTCTTCAGGAGATCTACCAGGATATGATCGAAGTGGACAACGATCACGAAGCTTTCAATGAACTGGACGCTGAATTCCACCACGTCATGGCCGAGATCACGCATAACCCCCTGCTGGTGCTCCTGCAGGATTCGATCCGCGATGCGATACAGAGCGTGCGCGAGCTGGTCGTGGGCTATCCCGAATTGGTGGCAGTGGTGCTCCCCGACCACGAGCAGATCTTGAAATATATCCGGGAAAAAGATGCCGGGGAAGCCGGTAAGGCCATGCGCGCGCACCTGGAGCATGCTCGCAGCATCCAGAAGGCCGTCTTGGGCAACGGAAATTCAGACCATATCGAGGAAACCAAACCATGAAGATTCAGGTCGACGTGGATGTCTGCCGCGGATGTGAAGCCTGTGCCCTGGCCTGTTCCCTGGTTCACGAGGGCGTATCCAACCCGCTCCTCTCCAGGGTTCTGGTCAAGAAAGACATGGCCCATTATCGTTTCAACCTGGTGATCTGCGAGCAGTGCCACGAAGAAGGTAAGACACCTGAATGCATCCAGGCCTGCCCCACCGAAGCCATCCGCCTGGATGAGCGCAACGTGGTGATGATCTACGATGATGAATGCCTGCGCTGCGGCGCCTGCGCCGAAGCCTGCCCGTATCACGCGATTTTCTTCAATCAGTCCACCGACCAATATTATAAATGCGACCTCTGCGCCGGGTTGAAGACCGCGGATGGAAAATCTTCCGGCCCGGCTTGCGTGGAGATCTGCCCGGTGGATGCGTTGACTCTTCGTCTGGAAGCCATTCCTCAAGGAGGCGCACAATGAGCGGCGGCTGGGTTGGAAAAATATTAGATGTAGACCTGTCCACGGGCAAGATCCTGACCCGCCCTACTCAGCCCTATACCGCCGAATGCCTGGGCGGGCGCGCTCTGGCGGCGCAGATAGCCTGGGATGAGCTCTCCCCGGAAGCGGGTCCCTTTGACCCCGAAAACCTGGTAATTATTGCCACCGGCCCGTTTACCGGCACCCTCGTTCCTACCGCCGGAAGAACGGTGATGACCAGCCTTTCCCCACGCATCTACCCGCGCCCCTGGTATACCCATTCCACCCTGGGCGGCTGGTTTGGCCCTGCGCTTAAATATGCCGGGTACGATGCCGTCATCCTGCGCGGAAAAGCCTCGCGCCCGGTCTATCTGGAAGTGCTGGACGGCAAAGTCCAGATCAAAGATGCCGGCGACCTGTGGGGACAGGATGCCCGCCAGACCCAGCTCCTGCTCAAAGAGCGCTATCACGACGGCGTACAGGTGCTGACCATTGGCCCGGCCGGCGAAAAGCTGGTGCGCTTTGCCACCGTGCAGCATGCCGAGGAGAATGCGGCCGGCCACAGCGGTTTCGGCGCGGTGTGGGGCAGCAAAAACCTGAAGGCGGTGGTCGCATATGGGACCGGCAGCGTGCCGGTCGCGCGCCCGCAGGTCCTGTGGGAGGAGATCCGCAAGTTTGGCACCTATGTAATCAGCCCAGGCATCGGAACGCTGCTCAACGGCAAAAAACCCAAGCCGCGCCCCATCTGCAGCCAGGGCTGCACCATGAACTGCTTTGTCAGCAGCTATGGCACCACGGTGGACGGCCGGGTAGTCCCCGGGCAGTGCATCGGTGGGCTGGCCTGGATGACCGAAAATGTGATGGAGTCTACCTACTATAAGGGCGGTGGGATGGAAGTCCCTGCCGGGCGGAATTTCGGCCTGTGCGAAGAGGTAACCCTGCACGAGCGCTGCAACTCTCTGGGCCTCGACCAGTGGTTCCGCTTGGTGATCCAACCCTGGTTGATCGCCTGCGAAGCGCGCGGCATACACGAGCTGCGTGGCTTCCCAATTGCCCCGAAGGATGTGTTCTGGTTTGCCAATTTCATGGAAGACCTGGCCCAACGGCGCGGGTTAGGCGAGCTGTTTGCCGAAGACTTGCGCCGGACGATGGACCAGCTGCAGGGCGAGCTGCCGGAAGACCTGATTGCCCTGGGACACGAGCTGGAATTCGGTTTTGGCTTCCCCGCCCACCGCGAAGGACGCTTCTGGGACGAGGAGCCGCTGCCTTTCTGGGTCATCTCGGCCATGATGTATATCTCCGAGAGCCGCGATCCAACCATCGGCTCGCATAACAGCTCGCTGCTGCAGGCCGAATTCTTTATCGACAATAAAGAGGTCGCGCGCAAGCATTTTGGCCAGGTTTCCCAGCATATCTGGGGTTTCCCGGATGCATTCGAAGCCACATTCGAGAACAAAGCGCCGGTTGCCATCTGGAGCCAGAACCAGCACCTGCTGATCGATTCGCTGCCGATGTGCGATTTCGCTTTCCCACAAATGATCAAGCCCTACGAGAGCAAGGAAGAATGGGAAACTGCTACCGAGGTGGTGGGCGACCTGGATCTGGACCGCCGGCTCTTGGAAGCGGTGACCGGCCGGTCCTGGAGCCGCGCGGATCTCACCCGCGTCGTCCAGCGCGCCTTTACCCTGGAGCGCCTGATGCTTGCCCGCGCAGGGCGCGCCCGGCCGATGGAAGAATCTCTGGCTCCGCATTTCCAGCTCCCCTGCCGGGCCGACGGCACCCTGATCGACGCCGCGGGTTTCTCCAGGCTCCTGGATGAATATTACACCGCCCGCGGATGGGACCTGGAGTTGGGCTGGCCCCTTGCGGAAACCCTACGCGATCTGGGCCTGGAAGCGCTTATCCCCGAGCTGGAGCAGCGCAGAGCAACGGCGCTCTCTACACCGGTCTCGGGATGAAATTACCATTCTTGTTCTGAAAATTATTGTGAATTTTGATCATTAAAATAGTTGAATGAAAAGCCCATTTCGTTTATATTGGTATTACGTATTACGTACTAAATATAAAAAAATACTGTTCAGACAGTTGCTCGCAAGGGCATGGAAGCGCACATTGGAAGGCGGCCAGGTTGGTTTTCAACCCACCCCCCTTCCAGTCTTGAGCGCTTTGCGCCTGGACAGCGAAAAAAGCGTTTATCGGAGGCATAGTGATGGATCAATTCAAGGCTGCTGAACAATTAATTTTTGGCTTCAAAGGCGACTGCTACCTGCATGGTCTGGATATCCTAGACCAGGTAGGCAGCCTGACTGCCGGGCTGCTTCCCGAAGGTCGCAGCAAAGCCCTGCTGGTTCGCGATGGGTTCCCGGGCTCGGAAAATTTCGTGGCGATCATCTGCGCTTCGTTAAGCAAGGCGGGCGTGGAAGTAACCGGGGTGATCGATGGCGCCGCGCCAAACGCCCCGCGCGAGGATCTGGCCCGGATTAAGGACGCGATCGTTTCTGCTGCGCCAGATCTGCTGGTCAGCTTTGGCGGGGGCAGCACCATTGACGCCGTAAAAGGCGCCGGTGTCCTGGCCGTGCTGGGCGGCAGCGTCGAGGATTACTTTGGCACCGGCCTGGTCAGCCAGGCGCTGCAGTCGCAGGCAAAGCGGTTGATCCCGCACCTGGCGATCCAGACGGCAGCCTCTTCCTCTGCTCACCTGACCAAATATTCCAATATCACCGATCTGGCAACCGGCCAGAAAAAATTGATCGTCGATGACGCGGTAGTTCCCCAGCGAGCGGCCTTCGATTATAAGGTAACCCTCGGCGCGCCGGCTTCGTTGATCGCCGACGGCGCCCTGGACGGGATCTCCCATGCGTTGGAAGTGCTCTACAGCGCGGTTGGCAAACCGGCGTATGAAAAAACCCTGCCGGTATCGCTGGAAGCCATCCGCCTGGTTGTGCGTTACCTGCCCACCGCCCTGAAGAACCCGCGGGACCTTGAAGCACGCCATGCCCTGGGGCTGGCCACCGACCTGGGCGGCTATTCCATCATGCTGGGCGGCACCAACGGCGCCCATCTGACCAGTTTCTCGATGGTCGACATCCTCAGCCACGGGCGTGCCTGCGGGATGCTCAACCCCTATTACACCGTATTCTTTGCCCCAGCTGTGGAAGATGCCCTGCGCCTGGTGGCTGCTATCTACAAGGCCGAAGGCTACATGCCGGAAGACCCGGCAGCCCTCTCCGGCCGCGAGCTGGGTATGGCCGCCGCTCGGGCGATGATCGCCTTCGAGCGAGCCATCGGCTTCCCCACCACCCTCAGCGAAGTACCCGGCTTTAGCGACCAGCATATACAGCGCGCCTTGACCGCCGCAAAGAACCCCCAGCTCAAGATGAAGCTGGAAAATATGCCTGTCCCGATGACTGCCGAAATGGTCGACGAATTCATGGCGCCCATCCTCCAGGCCGCCAAGACCGGCCGCCTGGAAGAGATCAAGAACGCAGGTTAGTGCGGATGAAGATACATCTGGCTTACGGGAAAACCGGGCTCGAGCTCGATCTGCCTGACACATGGAACGTGCAGGTTGTCGAACCGCGCTATGTGCCCGGGCTGCCCGATCCGCTCTCGGCCGTGCGAGAAGCCCTGCGGGCGCCGCTGGGATTGCCTCCACTGGCCGGTCTGGCGGGCAAAGAGCCGGTTGGGATCATTTTCAACGACATTACCCGGCCCACACCAAACCGGCTGCTGCTCGAAGCGGTGCTGGCCGAGCTCCCGGATGTGGCCGACCAGGATATTACCCTGTTTATTGCCTTGGGATCGCACCGCCCAAACGATTTGGATGAGCTGCGCGGGATGCTGGGTGATGAGGCTGTCGAGCGTTTCCGCATCGTGCAAAACGACGCGTTCGACGGTTCTACCCAGGTCAGTGTAGGAAGCACCCTGCGCGGCAACGAGGTATGGATCAACCGCGATGTTTTCGACTGCCCGCTGCGCATCCTGACCGGGTTTATCGAACCGCATTTCTTTGCCGGCTTTTCCGGGGCGGGCAAGGCCATCATGCCCGGCATGGCCGGGCAGAGCACCATCCTGGGCAACCACCGTGCCGAAAATATTGCCCATCCCAAGGCAGCCTGGGGACATACCTGGGGCAATCCCATCTGGGAAGAGATCCGCGAGACGGCCTACATGGTCGAAGAGCGCTCCGGCGGGAGAAATTTCCTGCTCAACGTGACTCTCAACCGCGAGAAGGCCGTCACTGCCGTTTTTGCCGGAGACCTGGACGCGGCCCATGCCCAGGGCGTGGACTTCGTGCGCCAGACCGCCATGGTCCCGGTGGAACGGCCTTTCGATATCGTCGTCACCACCAATTCCGGCTACCCCTTGGATCTCAACCTGTACCAGGCCGTCAAAGGCATGAGCGCGGCGGCCCAGGTGGTGCGCGAAGGTGGGGCCATCCTGGTTGCCGCGGAGTGCTGGGACGGTATCCCGGAGCACGGATTATACGGCCAGCTCCTGCGTGAGGCCGGCACCCCTCAGCGCCTGCTGGAAATGCTCAAAGAGCCTGGCTTTCTCAAGCAGGACCAGTGGCAGGCCCAGATCCAGGCCCAGATCCAGCTCCAGGCCGAGGTGTACGTCCACAGCGGGCATCTCACCGCCGATCAGATCGGCGCCGCGATGCTGCTCCCCGCGCCGTCCATCCCGGAGGCGCTGGAGACACTGGTCCGCAAATATGGCCCGGAAGCCAGGATCTGCATCCTGCCCGAAGGGCCCCAGACCGTGCCCTACGTTCGAACAGCAATCCGCTAATTTCGCGGGTAGCTTTCGAACCAGTCCGGTGATTAGAATACGAATTACTGTATTACCAAGGAGATCCAATAGATATGGCCTATCACTCTGAAGAACTCATCCGCGACATCTCCGCCAAAGCCCAGCAGTTCCGCATCGAAATCTTGAAGATGGTCTTCGAGAACCAGACGGGTCATATCGGTGGGGCATTTTCCGCGGCAGAGATCGTTGCCTCCCTGTACTTCCACCACCTGCGCATCGATCCTGCCCGTCCGGATTGGCCGGAACGCGATCGGTTCCTGTTTTCCAAGGGCCATGCCTGCGCCGTGTTGTATTCCGCGCTGGCTTACCGCGGTTTCTTTCCGGTAGAAGAGCTGCATACCTTCCGCAAGCTGGACAGCCGCCTGCAGGGCCATCCGGACCGCTTCAAATGCCCGGGGATCGAAATCCCCGCCGGCCCGCTGGGACACGGCGTTGCGGTAGGGGTGGGTATGGCCCTGGCCCTCAAAGCAGCCGGGAAGCCGTCTTCGCTCAGCGCTCCCTCAGGCCGCGCCTCAACCGCGAAGGTGTATGTGCTGTTGGGAGACGGTGAGATCAACGCCGGGGTAATCTGGGAAGGCGCCCTGGCCGCCGCCAAGTACCGCCTGGGTAATCTGACGGTGATCCTGGATTACAACGGTATCCAGCAAACCGGCGCGACCGCCGATGTTCTGCCTACCGAAGAGATCGCCGAAAAATGGAAAGCTTTTGGTTGGCATGTCCAGGAAATCCACGGGCACAACGTCGGCCAGATCCTGGATGCGCTCGACCGCGCCGATGAAGTCCACGCCCGGCCGTGCATCATTATCGCCCGCACCACCAAGGGGAAAGGGGTCAGCTTTATGGAATACGACCATCGCTGGCACGGCGCCCCGCCAAACAAAGAACAATTCGATAACGCCCTGGTAGAACTGGAGGAGGGATTACGGGTATGGCAGAACTGATTCCCATGCGCAAAACATACGGTCAGGCTCTGGTTGAATTAGGCCGGGCAAACCCCAAAGTCGTGGCGCTCAGCGCCGATGTATCGAACTCCGATTTTAGCTATATGTTCCAGGAGGCCTTCCCCGACCGGTTCTATAATGTGGGCATTGCCGAGCAGTCCCTGGTGGATGTAGCCGCCGGCCTGGCCTACGCGGGAAAGATCCCGTTTGCCAATACATTTGCCTTTTTGTTCGCCACCCGCGCCCTGGAGATGGTACGCACGCACCTGTGTTACGGCGGCGCGAACGTCAAATTGATGGGGGCCTATGCCGGTCTATCCGATTCCTTTGACGGCCCGACCCACCATGCCATCACCGATATTGCCATCCTGCGCAGCCTGCCCAATATGACCGTCATCGTCCCGGGTGATACCGTGGCGGTAGCCAAACTGCTGCCCCTGGTCGCAGAATGGCCTGGCCCGGTCTATTTCCGCATGAACCGCAACGATGTCCCGCGGATCTTCGACGACAGCTACAACCCGGTGATCGGAAAAGCCGTTCTACTGCGCGACGGCGCGGATGTCACCCTGATTGGCGCCGGGTATATGCTCCACCGCTGCCTGGAAGCCGCCGATCGCCTGGCGGTAGAAGGGATTTCAGCCCGCGTCCTGGAAATGCACACCATCAAACCATTGGACAGCGAAGCCGTGCTGTCTGCCGCGCGGGAGACCGGCGCGCTGGTCACCGCCGAAGAACACTCCATCGTGGGTGGCCTGGGCGGCGCAGTAGCCGAAACCATCGCGGAAGCTGTCCCGGTTCCGCTGGTGCGGGTGGGCATCCCGGATACTTTTGCGGAGACCGGCCCCTACCTGCAGCTGCTCGACCGCTATGGGATGGCTGTGGACGATATCGTGCAAGCTGCCCGTAAAGCCGTGGCGTTGAAGAGCCGCGAGATTGCATAAGAAACAGAATCCACGAAGGGCACGAAGTTCGCGAAATTAAAAGTTGTTAAATGTTTCATTCGTGTCCCTTGGTGAACTTCGTGGATAAAGGTTTTTACGTCAGAGTTAGAAGGAATATTCTCTATGGATACCTTTGCAGATCTAAAACAAGCCATTTTTGACTATGATACCCAGGCTGCCGAGCAGCTTGCCCGCCAGTCGCTTGCCGAGGGTAGAGACCCGGTCGAAGGGATGAGCGTGGTCATGGAGACCCTGCGTGAGGTCGGCGACCTGTTCGACCGCGAAGAGCTGTGGCTGCCAGATCTGCTCAGCGCCGCAAAAACTGCCCAGGCGGCCATGCCGATCCTCGAGGATGAGATCAAACGCACCGGGAAGCACATGGAAAGCCTGGGCACGGTGGTGATTGGTACGGTCTTTGGCGATTTGCACTCGATTGGTAAATCCATGGTCAGTGTGATGCTTGCCGCCCAGGGTTTCAAGGTAGTGGACCTGGGTACAGATGTGCCCGCGGAGAAATTCGTCCAGGCCGTTAAAGAAAACCAGGCCGAAATCCTGGCGATGTCCTCGCTGCTGACCACCACCGCTCCCGAACAGGGCAAAGTGATCCGCGCCCTGGAAGAGGAAGGCCTGCGCGGGCAGGTCAAGGTGATGGTAGGCGGCGGCTCGATTACCCCACACTTTGCCAATAAGATTGGAGCGGATGGGTACGGCGCGACCGCTCCGGAAGCCGTCCAGGTAGCTCGCACCCTGGTTGGGAAATAAGCATCCGGTAGAGAAGGAAAAAGGCAATGACCATTAAAACGTTTCAACGCAAGATCAAGCCCTTTGAGATCCTGACCGGAGCCCAGGTCGAGGCCATCCACCGCGGCGCGCTGCGCACCCTGGAACAAACTGGCGTCCAGTTCGAGAGCAAGCGTGCCCTGCAGCTCTTTGAAAAAGGCGGCTGCAAAGTCGATTATGACCAGCGCCGCGCGCGCGTCCCGGCCGAGCTGGCGGATACCCTCCTGCGCCAGATCCCGCCCCAATTTACCATGCGCTCGGCCAACCCGGATCATAACCTGACCCTGGGCGGCGACGGGTTGACCTTTGCCATGTTCTCGGGTCTTCGTACAGTCGACCTGGACACCTGGGACACGCGCGTTCCCACCGTGCAGGACAACCACGACGCCAATAAGATCTCGGATGGACTGGAGAACGTGCACGGCTCCACTTCCTATACGCCCTACTGCGATTTTGTGGATGTTTCCCCGGTCATGCTCCTGCCGATCAGCACCTGGAGCCGGCTCAAGTATTTCTCCAAGGTAAACCGCATCGGTTCGGCGGTCGACAGCCACATCTTCGAGATCCAGATGGCCCAGGCCCTGGGGGTGGATGTGTACGCGGCCTTCGAAGCTTCTCCACCGCTGACCTTCTCGGAAGCCGCCAGCGACTGCGGTGTCGCCGCCGCCGAAGCGGGGTTCCCGGTAGAAGCCGGCTGTGGCGGCATGATGGGCGCCTCTCACCCGGCCACCCTCTCCGGCTCCCTGGTGACCGGGATGACCGAGGTCATGGCTGCCGCAGTGCTGACCCAGCTGGTGCGCCCCGGCACCCCGATGATCTTCAACAGTTTCGATATCCCCATCAATATGCGCACCGGTGCACCCCGTTTTGGCTCGATCGCCATCTCGCTCTTCCAGGTGTGTTGGAACCAGATCTGGCGCAGTGTGTACGGCGTCCCGGTGATGAACGGCGGGGTTGGGCCCAGCGACGCGAAGCAAATCGATTTCCAGAACGGGTACGAGAAGGGCATCGGCATCCTGCTTTCGGCGCTCTCCGGCGCGAATATGATCAATACCATTGGTGGCTTGACCGGCGAGCTCTCCTATCACCCGGTTCAGGCAGTGCTGGATAACGACATCGCCGGGATGATCGGCCGTTTCGTGGAAGGTGTGGATGTCAGCGATGAAACTTTGGCCCTGGACCTGATCGCCGAGGTCGGACCCATCCCGGGCTTTTATATGGACCAGGCGCATACCCGCAAATGGTGGCGCAGCGAGCAGTATATCACCCGTTTCGCCGACCACCTGCCCTATCCGGAATGGCTGGAGAAGGGCAAGAAAGCCGCCCTGGATTACGCTCGCGAGCGCAGCGACGAACTGCTGGCGAAATACAAACCGGCGATCTCGCCCGAAAAAGACCGCGAGCTGGACTGCATCCTGGCGGATGCCGAGAGCTATTACCGAAGGAAAGGCCTCCTGTAAGTGAACCTTTCGCTGGCCATCCACACTCCAGATGTACGCACCCCGCCGCCCGTGGCGCTGCTCTCTGGCACCTTCGTAGAGCGCCTGGGGAAAGCCCGTCGCCTGGGTTATGACGGAGTGGAGCTGATGGTGGCCCGCCCGGCCGAGCTGGATTCGGCCTGGCTGCTTTCACAGGTTCGCGAGGCAGGCTTGAAGATACCGGCGGTGGCCAGCGGCCCGGTCTTTATGCAGGACCACCTGACCCTGCTGGCAGACAGCCCGGAAACCATGCGCAGTGCGGCGGCGCGCCTGATGGAACTTCTCGACCTGGCCGCCCGCCTCGAATCTCCGCTCGTGACGGTGGGCAGCTTCCGCGGCCGGTTGGCCTGGGCGGGCGGCAGCGATGCGCGCGCTCGCCTGCTGGAAACCCTGCGCTCCGCCGCGGAGCGCGCCCGGGGGTTGGGGCTGCGCGTGGTGGTGGAACCGCTCAACCGTTATGAATCGGATGTGGTCAACTCGGCCTGCCAGGGACTGGCCCTGGTGGCGGAGGCCGGTCACGCCAACCTTGGTTTGCTGTTGGATACGTTCCATATGAACATCGAGGAGCCGGACCTGGAAGAATCGATCCGCCTGGTCAGTGAAGCCGGCCGTTTATGGCACGTCCATCTGGGGGACAGCAACCGGCAGCCGCCCGGTCAGGGCCATATTGCTTTTGCGGCCCTGGTGGATGTTATGCAGGAATGCGGGTACACCGGGTGGCTTTCGGCGGAATTGAACCCAGGCAGCGATCCGGATGCCGCCGCCGCCGCGACCATACAAACCATGCGACCGCTGATCAACGGGAGGAGCTCATGACCGTTTCGCGCCCGGAAATCATCAAGCGCCTTGAAGAACAGAATATCCGCTACACGGAACTTTGCCTGGATGGCGGCGTTACCATCCTGGTCTCAGAGCTGGGCGGGCGTGTGTTTGGCCCGTTCCTGACCGCCGAATCTGACAGCCTTTTGTGGGTCAACCCTGATTTTTCTTCCCCGCAGGCCTTTGAAAAGCTGGTCCGCGAGGGCTGGAACCTGGGTGGAGAACGGCTGTGGATCGCCCCGGAAATACAGTACCTGGTGCGCGACCGGACTGATTATTTTGGCTCGCTCTTCATCCCGGCCGACATGGACCCCGGCCGCTGGAAAATGGATGTGGTCTCCCCCGCTCTTTGCCGCCTGGGTAAAGACCTCTCTCTGGAGGCATTCAACCTGGCCGGCGGGACCAAGCATCTGCATCTGGAAACTGAAATTCGCCCCGCGGCCAACCCGCTGCGTCACCTGGCGGAATACGCCGGCTTGATGGAGGGCATCGTCTACGCGGGCCACCAGCAGACGGTCAGCCTGGCAGAAACCGCGCTCGACGACATCCTGAGCGGGGTCTGGAACCTGCTCCAGCTGCCTCCGGGCGGGGATCTGATCATCCCGTGTACCCCGGGGGTGGATCCCACCCTGTATAAGGGTGTGACGGACGGGCTGCAGGAGATTACCGGAAACCACGTCCGGCTGCGCCTGACCGCGCGCCAGATGTACAAGACCGGATACAATGCCGCGCATCACTTTGGCCGCATGGGCTATGTTCGCCGGCTGGCGGATGGGCGGCTCTCACTGCTGGTGCGCAATTTCCCCAACCATCCATCCAGTGAATACCCCGAGGAACCGCCGGATCAACCCGGACGGCGAGGAGATTCGATCTATATCTATAACGATGACGGCCAGTTTGGCGACTTTGGCGAGATGGAGTGCTCCGCCCAGACGATTGGCGGGCTCACCGGCCGCTCCAGTGCCAGCGATACACTCAGCCTGTGGTTGTTTGTGGGCTCTCCGGAAGCGGTGCGCCGCATTGGAATGGTGATGCTGGGTGTAACCCTTTAGCATGGAGAGCGGAAATGCCTGATTATCTTGCCCTGATCCATACTGTGCCTCCGCTGATCGGCGTATTCGACCGCCTGGTGCCGCAAATCCTTCCTGGTGTGCCCGTCAAGCATATCCTGGACGAGCCGCTGCTCGAAGCGGTTCGCCAGCGCGGCGGGTTAGCGGATGAGGATGCCGAGCGGTTGTGCGCGCATGTCCAGATGGCCCAGGCAGTGGGGGCGCGGGCGGTGCTGGTCACCTGCTCGACCATTTCCCCGCTGGTCGACAGCCTGCGCGGACGCGTGTCCGTACGCGTGATGAAGATCGATGAAGCCATGATCTCGAAAGCGGTGCAGGCCGGAGAAAAGATTGCGGTCCTGGCAACCAACCCCACCACGCTTGGGCCGACCCGCCTGCTGTTGACCGAGCAGGCAGCTCGCGCCGGACGGCGGATCGAGATTAGCGAAACATTGATCGATGGCGCCCTGGGCGCTTTATTGGCTGGAGATGGACAGACGCACGATCGCCTGGTCCGCCAGGCGGTCATCGAGAGGGCGTCCGGGGTGGATGCCCTGGTCCTGGCCCAGGCCAGCATGGCGCGGGTGCTGGAAGTGCTCCCCGAGACAGAAAGACCGGTCCCGGTCTTTTCCAGCCCGCACCTGGCGCTCGAGAGCCTGCGGGACAGCTTTGGATAAAAGGTTTTACTCTGTGTCCGCTGTGCACTCTGTGGTGAAAGGCTTTTGCAGGAGTGTCATCAGTGAGATCAGTGGTTTAGTGAGAATTGCCTCATCGAAAACTCAATAAGGAGAAGATTATGTCAAATCTGGATGGAAAAGTTGCATTGGTTACGGGCGCTGGCCGGGGTATCGGCCGGATGACTGCTTTGATCCTGGCGGAAAAAGGGATGCGGGTCGGAGTGAATGACCTGGACCCCACCACCGCTGCGAAAGTGGCTGCGGAAATTTGTGCCAAGGGCCAGGTTGCCATTGCCGTTCCCGCCAGCGTGTGTGATAAAGCCGAAGTGGCAGCCATGGTGGACCGTGTGGAAGCTGAATTGGGGCCGCTGTGGCTGCTGGTCAACAATGCCGGGGTCCTGAATGCCGGCCCAACCGCTGATATGAGTGAAGAGACCTGGGACAAAGCTTTTGACGTGGATGCCAAGGGCGTCTTCCTGGTTTCGCAGGCAGCCATCCGTAAGATGATCCCGCGCAAAGAAGGCCGCATCGTGAACTTTTCGTCGATTGCCGGGATGATCGTGCGCAATGCCCAGATTGCTTACTGCTCCGCCAAAGCCGCCGTGATCCATTTCTCGCGCTGCCTGGCGGTGGAAATGGCGCCCCACGGGATTACCGTGAACTGCCTTTGCCCGGGTATGACCTGGACCGAGATGCTCATGGTATCGGCCAAAGAACGCGGGCTGGACCTGGATGCCATGGTCGAGCTCATTCCCGCCGGGCATATGGCCAAAGAAGAGGACCACGGTCACCTGATCGCATTTTGGGCTTCGCCCGAAGCCGGGCACATCACCGGACAGGTGGTGGCCGTAGACGGCGGGCAGTCCCTGTATCATCCTTTGCAAATGAAGCGTTCTTGATCGAGGAGGTGGAATGACCCAACCAACCAGTACCAATGTGCCCGCCAGTGATTCCCAGTCCCAGGTTCGTTCTGGTTTCCTGAGCGCCTGGAAGCGGTTGACCCAGCTCGATGAGATCGGCGTGCTAACCGCGCTGTTCTTGATCGGGTTGGTTCTTTCCGTTGTTACGGATACTTTCCTGACCCCGATGAACCTGCTCCAGGTGGCCCGCCAGGCTTCTTACTATGGGATCATGGCGGTCGGGATGGTCTTCGTGATCTCGATGGGCGATATCGACCTCTCGGTCGGATCGATCCTCACCCTGGTCAACATCATGACCGCGATCTGCCTGCGGGCTGGTTGGCCGCTGCTGCCCTCCATGGGGGTTGGCCTGTTGACCGGCGCGGCTTGCGGTTTTGTCAACGGCGGTATCGCCGTGCTCCTGCGCATCCCAACCTTCATCGTGACCCTGGGAACGCTGAGCGTCTTCCGCGGGCTTGCCCTGGTGCTTTCCAAAGCCACTCCCATCAGCCAGTTCCCCAAGGACAACTGGTTCTTCGAGATTGGCGGCGGAAATATTTTGGGCGTTCCCTCCAGTGTCATCGTGATGGTTGTCATGATGATCATCGGGTTTCTCCTGTTCAACCGGACGGCCTTTGGTCGCCGGGTGCAGGCTATTGGAAGCAATAAGCAGGCTGCTCTGTTCTCGGGTATTCCCATCAACCGCTATCGCTTGATGGTCATGACCCTGAACGGGGTGGTCGCCGCCGTCGCCGGGATCGTTGCGCTGGCCTTTCTACAGGCTGCCGATCCCTCCACTGGCCCGGGCTTCGAGCTGTACGTCATCGCCTCGGCCATCATCGGGGGTACCTCCCTCAGTGGGGGTACCGGTTCTGTCCCCGGTGCGATCCTCGGCGCTCTCATCATTGCTGTAATCCGCAACGGCCTGGTTTTGATCGGCCTGTCGGCCTATTGGGGTACCGCCGCGACCGGCGTGGTCATCATCCTGGCTGTGGCGATCGATTACTTCATCAAACGCCGTTAAACCAGAGCCCTATATCATTCCGAAAAGGAGGCCCCTATATCAGAGAAGAAAGTAAACAGCGCCCACCCGATCTAAAGCATGTGTTCTACCTCAACCAAGATTTGCAGTTCCAACTATTCTGAATGGAGAGGAAAACCATGAAATTCCATAAAATACTGATGCTTTTGGTTGTCGCTTCGCTGCTGCTCGCTGCATGCACCCCCGCCGCGACACCCACCGCCGCTCCGGCGCCCACCCAGGCGGAGCAGCCCGTTGCCGAACCCACCGAAGCCGAACAACCGGCTGCAACAACGGATATCAAGATCGGCTATGTTCTGCACGGCTTGAACAACTTCACCCAGGTGATCCAACAGGGTGCGGTAGACGCCGGTAAAGCCTTGGGCGTTGACGTGGAAGTGACCGGCCCGGCCGGGTTTGTCTCCACCGAAGCCATCGCCATGTTCGAAGGTATGATCCAGAAAAACAAAGATGGTCTGGTCACGGTTCCCCAACCCGGTGAAGTATGGGTTGCCCCGATCAAGGAAGCCGCCGATGCCGGGATCCCGGTGATGACCGCCAACGTAACTGCCCCCGACTCGGCCGCCCAGGCCTGGTTTGGACAGGATGAGTACAACTCGGGTGTGCTGCTGGGCCAGGAACTCAAGAAAATCCTGGAAGCTCAGGGCGTGACCGAAGGCAAGATCGTG
>Ga0105104_10001472_pt1 | contig 17695 bp, 19 predicted proteins | sample PPLLaktember2015_3_FD_87034 | JGI IMG/M metagenome (GOLD analysis project Ga0105104, IMG submission 87034) | Freshwater sediment microbial communities from Prairie Pothole Lake near Jamestown, North Dakota, USA - PPLs Lake P7 Core (6) Depth... | ecosystem: Environmental > Aquatic > Freshwater >... | reverse complement strand
GACTGGGCGTGGGTCGCCATCTACCCGAACCTCGCCCTCGCCTGCGCCGGCGCGGAGCTCTCGGCAGGCGTAGCGTTCCCTTGCTGCACCGACGGACTCCGCCCGGTCACGTTTCAGATCGAGAAGGTCGCGGACACGTAGGAAGGCGCTCCGCCGCTCGTTTGCGTCCTGACGCCCGCCTACTCGGCCGCTTCCGCCCCAGCGGGCGCCGGCTTCGCCACCTCGTCGTGGTCGGGGATGAGCGAGTCCACGTTCCGGATGGCAGGGAACGCGTAGCCGCCGAGGCCGACGGCCATGGAGAGGAGCCCGGCGAAGACGAACATGAGTCCCATTCCCGCTCCGGGGCCGCTCCCGACGAGGTGCGAGAAGGCATTGGCTGTCCGACTCCCCGACTGCATCAGCGGCTCGAACACGCGGTCGGCGAGAGGTCCGGCGGCGAGCATTGCGATGGGGCCTGAGATCTGCGCGATCATCCGCCGAGTGGCGAACACGCGGCCCTGCATCGCCGGTGGAATCTTCGTCTGCCAGATCGCCTGGTTCGACCCGTTAAGGATGGGGATGGCAAAGGACACGGCAAACGCCCCGATCCACCACACGACGAGCCCGCGGCCGACGCCGAGCACGGCGAGCCCGAACAGGCCGCCGAACGCCATCCCCAGCAGCACGCCGTGGACTCGCCGCTTGAACCCTCCCCAGGCCGCCATCAGTGCGCCGCCCGCGACGCCGCCGACGCCGAGCGCCATCTGGACCGCGCCGAGAGCGAGTTTGTCGGTGCCCGTCCGTGCGAGAACCATCGGAGCCAGCACGATAAACCCGAACGTCGAGACGAAGTTGATGGCCAGGAACACGAGCTGGAGTCCGAGAAGGCTTCGGCTCGCGAAGATGTACCGAAACCCGAAGAGGCAGTCCTGCCATAAGCTGGGCTTTGCCTCCGTCTGCCGCCCGCGCTCCGGCTCGGGGATGAAGACGATGAGAAGAGCGCCGATGGCGACGGCGAGAGCGGCAAGGTCGAGCAGGAAGATTCCGCGGAGCCCGATCAGAAGCAGCAGGCCGCCGGCGAGCATCGGAGCGATGATCCCCGACGCCGATTCGGCGAGGCCGAGCATCCCGCTCGCCCGCGCGTAGTGCTTCTTGTCCATCATCGTCGAGATCGCCGCCGAGTAGGCCGGGAACTGGAACGACCCAAACGCACCGGCGAGGAACCCGGTGACAAAGAGGTGCCACAGCTGGAGATGGCCCGTGACGTGAAGGATGAGCAGGGCGGCCGTCGACAGGCCGGCGGCGATGTCGCTCGCCGCCATGACGACCTTGCGCGACACGCGGTCGACGATGGCTCCGGCGAGGGGGCTGAACAGAACGATCGGCGCAAACCCGAAGAAGCCCACGAAGGCAAGCGCCGTCGCCGTGCCGGTCAGCTCGTAAGCCCAGATCGTGATCGCGAACTGGGTCATCCCCGTGCCAAGCAGCGAGAAGAACTGGCCGATCCAGATGATCGTGAATCCAGTGAACCCCGTCGGGCCGCGCCTCCGTGGCGATGTCATGCTTCTCCCTTCGCGCTGTGTTGAACCTCTCCGCACTGTCGCGCTCCCGCGTCTCTCCGACGTCACCGCGCCGACGGGGGTCGGATCGTGCGAAGGAGCATGTCGCCACGGCTGCCTATCCTTCTGGACTCCAGCAGGAGTGACGGCTCCCGCCGTCAGACAGCCTGATCGAACTCGCTGCGGTAGCTGGCGACGCCGGAAACGCCCGCCATGGCGCGCTCGTCGAGGACGAGGACCATGAACGCCTCGTCAGGGACGCCGTCCCACTGCGACACGAGTCCTCGGCCTGACGCGAGGGTGAACCCGAACCGTGGGTAGTACTCCGGGTGTCCGAGAACGATGACGAACGCGCAGCTCCGCTCGCGCATCGCATCGACGCCGGCTCGAACGAGCATGGAGCCGATTCCCTGCCGCTGCCGCTCCGGCACGACGACAAGGGGCGCAAGCCCCATACCCTCCAAGACGACCTTGCCCTCGCGGGTGACAAGAACGGGACTGAAGAAGATGTGGCCCAGGATCTTGCCGCCTTCGTCCGCGACGAGCGACACAGCATCCGGGCATGCTTCCCGGAGCAGATCCACGACGAAGCCCTCGGCCGCGCGGCCGAAGGCCTTGTTGTTCACCTCGCGGACGGCCGCGATGTCCTCCGGCCGCTCGACTCGTACGGTGATCATGCGATCCTCCGGCCCACGTTGCGCACCGCGCACTGCGCACCACGCCCCCCGCACTCCGTCCACGGACCAGGAGTTGCCGCCTTCAGGGGTCGCCTCCGGCGCAGTCCTACCCAAGGAGTTCGGTGACGTGTCGCGAGGACCGTCCGAACTCCCGAGCTGCTCGAGACCCAGCAGATCGAGCAGCCCAACTCCCGAGCTGTCGGTCGACGCAGATCGACCGACAGCCACGGACCGCGCACCGCGAACCCCGCACTTCTCTTTGCTGTCGTCTCAAAGCTTGATGACTCCCCCCGGAGTGGACTGGAACCCGCACGCACTGTAGTAGAACGAGTGCAGCTTGTCCTCGAAGTCGACGTGCAGCCACTCGCAGCCGGCGGCACGCGCGTGCTTGGTTGCTTCCTTGACGAGGCCGGTGCCGATGCCCTGCCGCTTCTTTGCCTCCTTCACCATCGTGTCGAGGATGAAGGCGTGAACACTGCCATCCCAGACCACGTTGACGAAACCGACCAGGTCCTGACCCTCCCGCGCCGTCACCCAGCCGAGGCTGTGCGACCGAACTCGGCCGGCCCAATCCTCCGCGTCGAGTACAGGATGGCCGAACGCCTCCGCGTGGAGTCGATTGAGTTCGTGGTTGTCGAAGTCGCCGCGCCACTCGAGGTTCGCCTTCGCCATGAGGACCTCCTCTCAGGTCACGGGGTGACCTCTCGGGTCACGTCGTGCCCTGCGCCGCGATCCGTGCTCGCTCCGCAGGCTCTTGTTGCCCGCGCGCTGCCGTCAAGCGAGCTCCATGAGCAGGATACAGCTTTTCGGCCGCCCGACGAGTCGGTCCGCAGCTGGGACGGCTCTCTCCGTTCTCGCCGGGGTCGCGGGGAGAAAGAAACGGCCTGCGCATCGACGCGCAGGCCACCACGTCACGCTTCTCGGGCACTCCCGTAGGTCACATTGCGGCGTCGTCCCGCGGTGCGTCGTCTCGCTCCGAGCCTAGGTCGGTGACTCTCTTCGACCTGCGCTCGCGGCGCGGAATGGTGTGACGAGTCAGTCCCGCGTGCATCGACCGCAGCCGGTCGAATGCCTTCCCGTACGATTCGTCGGTCTTCGACCACTCGACGAGTCGCGCGCAGGGGAACGTCGTGCACTCGGAGCAGTTCTTCAGTCCCTTCGCGTCGACGCAGCAACGGAGGATCCAGCAGTCGGCCGACCAGTGGGCGTTGCGGTCGCCGTGACAGCCGCAGCAGACCAGCTTCCGCTCGATCGCTTCGGCGACGCCTTCGTTCTCCTTGAGCCAGCCCTCTTGCTTGAACCAGCCGATCACTTCCGCCGCCGCGGCCTTGTCGGACGGGAACCTGCGAATCGAGCACGTCCCGCAGTCCAACCCGCAGGCGGCGATGGTCTCAGACTTCTTCAGCCTCGGCATTCTGGCGTACCTCCAGAGCTATTGTCGCGGACGGCGGTCGGTTTGTGAACCCGCACGTGAAGGAAGTACGGAACGACCTGTGCGTCCTGCACCTGCGGACACTGCTCGACCGTGGTTTCGGACGGGCAGGGCTCCTCGACGCGCTCGATCCGGAACCCCGTCTCGATGAGCAGATTGAACCACCGGCCGAGCGTCCGCGTGAATCGAGGAACCTTGAACTTCGCCACGCTCCTCCGCACGTCCTCGGGGGCGGCGCTGAAGGTCCACTCCTCGACCTTGCCCTCGAGCGTCTCGAAGTAACCGCCGACTTCGTAGGCGTACGTACGTCCCTGCGCGTCGCGCAGGTTCTTCCGGTGCGGCGTGTCGTAGCACGGATGCATGATCGAGAACTGGAAGAACCCGCCCGGCTTGAGGACGCGGTGCGCCTCGGCGACGGCGCGCTCGACGTCCGGCATGTCCATCAGGCACATCACGGCGGTCACGAAGTCGAAGCTCCCATCCGCGAACGGCAGCTCGAGGGCGCTTGCGACGCGGTAGTCGATACCGAGCGGCGCCCGCTCCTCTTCCTCTCGTGCGTGCCCGATGAAGACCTTGGCGATGTCGACGGCCGCGAGGCGGGCGCCGCGCTGTGCGATCAAACGCGTGTTGTGCCCCTCGCCGCACCCGACGTCGAGTCCGCGGAGACCGTCGACGTCGGGGAGCATGGCGAGGAATGCCGGAGTGTTGAGGCGGTCACGGTAGACGTCGCAGCCGGAGCGTGCGAGCCGCGTCCAGACTTCGGCGTTCTCGTTCCACAACCGCCCGACGTCGCGATCGTCCATCTCCCCTCCTAGGCGTCGCTCGGTCCGGGCTCCCAGCCCGTCTCCTGGCTCCAGCGGTCCGCCCTCGTCATCGCGTCCCAGATGAACGGGGCCTTCGCGTCGGTGTAGCCGACTCGATCGTCGCCGTGGCTGTCCGCGAGAGCGCGCTTCGTTAGAGCGTACCGCGCCGCGTCCTCCGGATGGGTTCGCAGGTAGTCTCGAAAGAGGAGCGTAGACTGCTCCGACCAGCTCCCGGCGCGACGCACATGGATGTGAGTCCGCCGTTCGCCGGCCGGCTCGCGGAAGTATCGCTTGGTCCGGTCGGGATTCCCCGCTCGGAAGATGTAGCCGGCGCGCTCGAGTGGGACGCGATATGCGTCGAGCGGCTCGAACGACGCGACCGACACCTGGACGTCGACAATCGGCTTCGCCGCCAGCCCTGGGACGGCCGTCGACCCAACGTGGTCGATGCGCACGGCGACGCCGCCGAGCACGCCGCGCAGCCCGCCGCCGAGTTCGGCGAAGAGCTTCGGCCACTCTTCGTCGTACGGAACGATGATGACTCGATCGGCCACTCCACCCTCCTGAAACGCGCCGCTCGGTCAGCGACGCCTGCGGCCCAAGTACAGTCCCCGTCCGGTCAGGCCCTCGGGATTGTAGTCGACGACCAGGCCCTCGCCTTCCAGGGCCGAGGTCATCTCGTCGACCTCGAACAGGCCAAGCTCGTGACGCTCGACGAGGTGCTCCGTCCTTTCGGGGGTGCCGACGAGGTAGTGCAGCTCGACGATCGACAGACGGCCGTCGACGAGGCTCGTGTTGACCCGCGCGATCTTGAGCTCCGGCTCGTCGATGTAGACGGCGTGCACCGTGTTCGGATGCCACTCGCCGGGCGTAAACCACGGCTCGACAACGAGCACCCCCTGAGGGGCCAGGTGCGCGGCCATCGACCGCACCGCGGCCCGGAGCCGGTCGAGCGTCTCCACGTAGCCGATCGAGCTGAACAGACACGTCACGACGTCGAACGTCCGTCCGAGGGCGAAATCCGTCATGTCGGCGACGTGGAAGGTCACGCCGGGGTTCCGCTTGCGCGCGTCTTCGAGAGCCTCGCAGCAGATGTCGAGGCCTTCGACGTCGAAGCTCTTCCGAAGGTGCTCGAGGTGGCGGCCGGTGCCGCACGCGACGTCGAGCAGACTGCGCCGCCGGCTCCGCCCGTCGCCCAGGACCGCGATCAGGCGCTCGACCTCGGCCGCGTAGTCCTTCTCTGCGTAGATCTTGTCGTAGTACCGCGCCATCTTCGAGTACGTCTCTGCCATGGCCGTCGTCCCCCTGGGTTCCGAGCCCCGCCGCAGGCTGCGCCACCGATCATACAGCCGCCGCAGAGGGCGAGGAGAACAAAGAGCAAGACGACCGCGGCTCCGGGCCGCCTGCCGATCGGGAGCGTCTCCTGGCGGCCGGCTTCCTCGTAGACGGACGGGCGCCTCGCCGGATGGTCCCGGTCTCGGGCATCTCCGCGACGCGCTACGCTCCTTCGATGGGGCCTTGGGTCTCCGTTCCGAGTCCCTCAGTTCTCGAACCGCTTCTGGACCATGATCTCCAGGATTGTGCGGTCGGTCTCGATCATGCCTTGAGTCGACAGCTGGCCGACGTTGCGCATCGTCTCCTCGGAGGAGACCGCGACGATCCCGTCGGTCGGCTGGATATCGAGTCCGTGTAGGGCGAACAGCGCCGACTGAACGGCCGTCCCCGCCGCCGTCGCGAGCTTGAGCGAGCACCCGGCCTTGGCGCCGTCGCAGATCACACCGGCGAGGTCTCCGATGACGTTCTTGATGGCGCCAGCGATGTGTCGATGGCTACCGCCCATCAAGTACGTGATCCCGCCGGTTGCACCCGCTCCGGCGGCGATAGAACAGCCGCAAATGGCGGACAGCCGGCCGGTGTGAGCCTTGATGTGCGCGGTGATGACGTGGCTCAGGGCGATCGCCCGCAGAACGCAGTCTTCGTCGTCGCACGTGACGTAGTCCTTGACCGCCCAGATCGGAAGTATGGCCGTCAAGCCGTGGTTGCCGGATCCCGCCGAACTCATCGCCGGCATATTCACGCCCGCCATGCGAGCATCCGACGCCGCCGAGGTCAGGATGCGCGCTGCGAGGACCATGTCCTTCTTCAGGAGCCCCTCGCGAACGAGGCGCTCGAGGGCGAGACCGACGCCGAGGCCAGGGCCGTAGGTGAGCCCGTACTCGGCAAGCTTGGTATTCTGATCGACGCCTTCGTGCAGGAAAGCAAGGTCGTCTCCGTCGAGGTCGTCGAGGAGCGCGATCAGCTCCTGCAGGCTCCGGTTAGCGAGCCACTCCTCGAGCGCGCGGATGTTGTTCTGGCTTTTCGAGGTTCCGCAGAGGAGCGGGTGGCCGCGCACGGGGATCCCGTCGAGCGACAGCGAGACGATGTTGTCGTGAACGTCCTCGATGACCGCCTCCGCCATCTGCCTCCCCGACCGCAACTGGGCGCGGATGTAGATCCCGCTTCTCTTCTCGTTGAGGACGTTGACGATCACGCTCTTCCGCGCGACCAGGCCCTTCGATGCCCTCAGCGTCTCGCGCGAGATTGGCCGCAGAACCTCGAGCTTGAGGTGGGGATCGCCGCCGAATGCCCCGAGGGCGGCCGAGAGGTCGATGCCCGACTCGCCCTCGGCGCCCGGGATCGAAACGGCGAATCCGTTCTTGTAGATGTTCGGATCGACCCACAGCTCGATCCCGTCGATCGTACGGCACGGGAGAAGCGACGCCGCAGCGGCCGCGGCCAGCGCGACCGCCGAGGGCTCCGTGCAGCCAAGCGCGGGAGCGACTTCCATGCGGAGGATGTCCTTGATCGTGTAGCTCATGCATCTCCTCTCTGGCAGACCCCATCCCACGGTCTCTTCGGATCGGCCCACACTATCGCGGACGCGAAGCGCAGCTGCAACTACGCCCCCTCTGCGCAGTCCGTTGCGCCGATCCGGTCACCACGGTAGCCTTGCGCACGAGAGGTGAGGCATGTTCCTGGTCAACGTCATTGTCCCCGTGGTCTTGATCGCCGGCGCGGGGTACTTGTTCGCACGGCTCGTGAAGTTCGACCTGACGCCGTTCACGCGGCTGTCGTTCTACGTTCTGAGTCCCGCGCTGATCTTCCAGTCGATGCTGACGTCGTCGATCTCCGGCATGACGCTCGCTCACGTGGCGCTCTTTGTCTTCGCGGTCCACGGCGCACTCCTCCTCCTCGGATTCTTCGGCGTCCGTTGGACCGGCTGGGACGCTGACACCAAGGCATCGGCGCTCCTCTCGTTCACGTTCTCCAACTGCGGCAACTACGGGTTGCCTGTCTTGCTCTTCGCGTTCGGAGACGCGGGATTCACCCTCGGCGTGGTCTACATGGTCGTCCACCAGGTGTACCAGATCCTGTTCGGCGTGAGCGTGGCGAGCTGGCGGAAGGGAATGAGCGTTCGAACCGTGGTCTGGAAAGTCCTCACCGTGCCGTGGCTCTACGCCCTGGCTCTAGCTCTCGCTCTTCGGGCGCTGTCGCTCGAGCTTCCGTTGGCCGTCGCGCGCCCGATCGAACTCGTCGCCTCCGCGGCCATCCCCATCCAGCTCTTGCTCCTCGGCATGGCGCTCGCCGGCGCGAAGGTCGGCTCTTTGATCCGGCAGGCCGCGCCGATCTCGATTGCGAAGCTCGTCGTCCCACCCCTTCTCGCCTGGGGAGTAACCGCCGCCTTCGGGTTCGAGGGTCTACTTCGCGCGGTCCTGATCCTCGAGGCCAGCACGCCGACGGCCGTCAACGCGCTCGTTCTGTCCCTTCAGTACGAGCGCCGCGCCGAGCTCGCGGCGTCGATCATTCTCCTGACGACGGTTGCGGGCGTCGCGACAACCACGCTGCTCCTCTGGCTTCTGGCGTGAGCGGGCGAGCGGCCCGACTGACGCCATCCTCCCAATTCCACGCCGCATCCGGTCGATGTTCCGCGAAGCGAACTACGGAGGCCGTTCGGCGTACACTGTCACGAGCGAAGGAGGTACCCGTGAGAGACGAGATGACGACCGGCCCCATTCGCGTTCGTGCCTTTCGAGAGTCCGACGCCCAGCCCCTACACGAAGCAGTCTCCGAGTCGATCGCCGAGGTGGCTCCGTTTGAGACCTGGTGCCACCCCGACTTCTCGCTCGACGAAGCCAGGGAGTACGTCGGGTGGTGGATTCGAGCGCGCGAGAAGCGGCACGCCTTCTACTACGCCGTCGAGGATGTCGCGGCCTCGCGATTCCTAGGCGCTTGCGGGGTCAGCGGGTACTCGAACGAGCACCGCCACGCGATGCTCGGGTACTGGGTGCGAACCTCCGAGACGAGGAAGAACGTCGCAACGACCGCCGCTCGTCTCGTCGCCGAAGCCGCATTCGCCGACCTCGGCCTCGTGCGGATCTCGATCGGCGTTCCCATCGCCAATAGCGCCAGCCGCCGCGTCGTCGAGAAGCTCGGCGCCGTCCGAGAAGGCGTCATGCGTCAGGAACTCATCCTTCCGAGCGGCCCATCCGACGTCGTCCTGTACAGCCTTCTTCCCAGCGAGCTGCAAATGGCCTAGACCACGCTACGCCTTGCCGGCCGAAGCCTGGGCTTCGGCTAGCGCCTTCTTGACGTGCGGAATGAGGCCGCCGTCGTTCAGGATGGCGAGGACTTCCTTCGGCAGGGCCGGGAAGCGGTACTCCTTCGCTTTATGCGTGACGACGCCCTTGTCGAAGTCGATCTTGACGGTGTCGTCCTTCGCAATCATCGACGTCCCCGACGCCAGCTCGACGACCGGCAGGCCTTCGTTGATGGCGTTCCGGAAGAAGATCCGCGAGAACGAGACGGCGATGACGGCGGCGACGCCCGACGCCTTGACGCAGGTGGCCGCCTGCTCGCGCGACGAGCCACAGCCGAAGTTGGCGCCGGCGACGATGATGTCGCCCGGCTTTACGCCCTTGGCGAACGTCGGATCGAGGTCCTCGAGCGCGTGCTCGGCCATCTCGGCCGCGGTCATCGGCTTGTACGTGTACTTGCCGGCGAAAATGACGTCGGTGTTGACGTCGTCCGCGTACTTCCAGACCTTGCCCTCGATCATGCGCCACCTCCACGAAGTGCTTTCCTCGGATCGGTGATCACGCCGGCCACGGCGGACGCGGCGACGGTCGCCGGTGAGGCGAGGTACGTCGACGCCTCGTTCGACCCCATGCGCCCCTGGAAGTTGCGGTTTGCCGTCGAGATGCAGACCTCGCCCGCCGCAAGCACGCCCTGGTGCGCGCCGAGGCACGGGCCGCAGCCGGGGTTCAAGACCATGGCGCCCGCCCGCACGAAGACCTCGACCAAGCCCTCGCGCATCGCGTCGAGCAGGATCTCGCGCGACGCGGGGAGGACGATCATCCGTACGCCCTTCGCCACCGTCTTCCCTTCCAGGTATCGGGCCGCTAGGTGTAGATCCTCGAGTCGGCCGTTCGTGCACGTGCCAAGCAGAGCCTGGTCGATCCTCGTGCCCTCAACCTCTTCGACGGGGACGACGTTGTCGACGGTGTGCGGCTTCGCGACCTGCGGGCCGAGCTTCGACGCATCGTAGGTCAGGACCTTCTCGTACTCGGCGTCCGGATCGGGGTAGATGGGCGTGTACTCCGCCTGGGCGCGCGGCTCGAGGAAGGCGAACGTCTTCTTGTCGGGCGCGCAGTAGCCGTTCTTCGCGCCCATCTCGATCGCCATGTTCGCGAGGACAAGACGCGACGCGACGCTCATCGCCTCGATCGCCTCGCCGGCGAACTCGACGGACTTGTAGAGCGCGCCGTCGGCGCCGATGTCGCCGATGATCTTGAGGACGAGGTCCTTCGACGTCACCGGGTCCTTGAGCTTCCCTCGCACGTCGATCTTGAACGACGCCGGGGTCTTGAGCCAGATGCGGGATGTGGCGTAGAGGGCCGCCATCTCCGAGCGTCCGACGCCGGCGGAGAAGGCGCCGAGCGCACCGTAGGCGGTCGTGTGCGAGTCCGAGCCGACGATGAGGCGACCGGGGAGCGCGTACCCCATCTCGGGAAGCACCTGGTGGCAGACGCCGACGCCGACGTCGTAGAACGCCTTGATCCCCTGTTTGGCGACGAACTCGCGGATCTCCTTGTGGCCCTTCGCGTACTCCTCGGTCGACGCGGGCACCGTGTGGTCGAGGACGACGACGAACCGCTCCGGGTTCTGGACGCGTTCGACGCCGATCTTGGCGAACGTCTTCGCAATCGCCGCGGTGTTGTCGTGCGACATGCAGACGTCGGGCTCAACGTCGACGATCTGCCCAACCTCGACTCGCGGCAGCCCCGCCTTCTTCGCCAGCACCTTCTGGGCGAACGTCTGTCCCATGCGCCTTATCCCTCCAATGGATCGAAGTTCATGAAGTCCGCCAGATGCAGAATGATCGCCTCCGCCGTTCGCTTCCCGTGGTCGCCCTCTTTCGAGTGGGCGCCGATGATGTGGAGGACCTCGGCGGGAAGTCCCTGCGCGTCGGCGAGGGCGAGTCCGGAGAACGGGTGCCGCACGAGCGCGCCGTCCTTCGACTTCCCGAACTTGCCGTCCCTTTCTTGGATCTCGAGAAGCTTGCCGACGTCGTGCAGCAGCGCCCCGGCGATCAGGATGTCGCGGTTGAGCTTGAGCTCCCCCTTGTAGATCTCATCGAACGTGTCGGAGGTCGCGATGCAGATCTTGGTCACGCTGCGCACGTGGTCGGCGAAACTGATCTTCACCGGCTTCAGGAGCGTGAACGGAATCCGAGCGATGTCGGCCGGCTTCCAGCCGCCGCGGGCCAGCCCTGCTTCCCACGTCGCGAGCACCTTGTCGCGCAGGCTCTGGTCACGAATCTCGTCGACTTCCGGCAGGAGCTTACGAATCTCGTCTCTCACTGCCATCCTTCCACCTTTCGCACCACGTCGATCACAGTTCCGTCACGCCACTCGATCGCGGCGATGACTTCGTCCCCAAAGACGGGGCGGCGCACCGGTTGAATGTACCGGTCGGCCTCCCGCTTGATGTCCCCGAGTTCCCGCACGGGGAGCCCGGCGGCCCGGAAGCGCTCGCGAAGGTCCTCGCGGAGCGGGTTCACGGCGATCCCCCGCTCGGTCACGATCACATCGATGACCTCGCCCGGCGTCGTGACCGTCGTCACATGCTCGACGATCGGCGGAATCCGCCCCCTGAGTGCAGGGAGCGTGATCATCGTCATCGCCGCGCCCGCCGCCACGTCCTGGTGGCCGCCGATCCCGTGCAGGAGCTGCCCGTCGGAGTGGGTGTTCACGTTGACGTTGTAGTCGAGGTCGACTTCGGTCGCCCCCAGGAAGGCGGCGTCGAGCTTGTAGGTCGAGCAGCCGCGCGAGTCGTAGTTCGCGTACATCCCCGGGTCCATCATCACGTGCGCCGGGTCCTCGCGGAGCGAGGCGATCGCGTCGAGGTCGAACGCCTGCCCGTCAAGGATGGCGCGGATCTGACCGCGCCGCAGCATGTCGACGAGCATCTTCGTCCCGCCGCCCATCCCGAAGGAGCCTACGATCTTCGCCTTCTCCATCTCGTCGCCGAGGAACTTCGTCGCCGCAAGCGACAGGCCCCCGGCCCCGCCCTGGAAGCTGAATCCGTCCTTGAAGTACCCCGACGCCTTCACCGCCTCCACCGTGAGCCGCGCGATCAAGAGATTCGTCGGCGAGTTCGTAAGCTGCAGCGTCCCCGAGGTGATCGACGCCGGGTCGCCGATCTCGTCGACGACGACCACGTAGTCGGTCCACCCTTGCTGGATCTCCATCGGGAAGACGGGGTAGGGCGCGAGGTCGTTCGTCACGACGACCGTCTTCCGCGCGTACTGGGCGTCAACTGCCTGAAACGTGATGGGTCCGCACGGGGTCTTGCCGCGGATGCCGGTCGCGTTCCCGTACGGGTCCGCCTGCGGCGCGGCGATGAACGCGACGTCGATCTCCACCGTCCCCGCTTCGATCGCACGCCAGCGCCCCCCGTGCGAGCGGAGGACCGCCGGCTCACGCAGTTTCCCGCCCTTGCTGATGAACGCGCCGACGGGACCGTTCAGCGATCCTTCGATCCTCGACACGACGCTGGACTCGATGTGCCCGACAATCGGTTCGTGGACCCCGAACAGGGCCGTTGGGCAGATTCGCAGGTCCTTCAAACCCATCCGCGCGCACGCGTCGAGGACGAGGTTGATGACGCGGTCGCCCTCGCGGAACGAGTGATGGAACGAGATCGTCATCCCGCTCGCGAGGCCGCACGCCTCGATCGCCGCTTCGATCGTCGGGAGCACCTTGTCCTCGTGCTGCACGGCCGCCTTCTGCGGCCGCGGCGCTTTCGTCCCCGCCGCGGTCTTCGCGAAGGCTCCGCCGAACGGGATCGCCTTCCGGCTTCCGATCCGGTCGGGGATCTCGCGCCCTAAGGCGTTTCGGGTCATGCCGCACCTCCCTGCGCGAGCCTCTCGGCGTACTTGATCAGCCGGCGCGCCCGCTCGAGGACGGGCTGATCGACCATGCGGCCGTCGACGGCGACCGCGCCGAGCCCACGGGATTCGGCTTCGCGCGCCGCCTCGACGATCGTCCGCGCCTTCGCGAGCTCGTCCTCGCTCGGAGAGAAGGCGCGATGGAGGATCGGGATCTGCCGCGGGTTGATGGCCCCCTTCCCGTCGAACCCAAGGTCGCGTGCCCGCGCGCACTCCTCGGCCAGACCGGCGTCGTTCGCGAGGTCGGCGTACACGGTGTCCGAAGCCTGGACACCGGCCGCCTTGGCGGCCGCCACGACGCGCGACCGAGCGAAGAGGAGCGCCTCATGGGTCCGACGCGCCCCCACGTCGCGCGTGTAGTCCTCGGCGCCAAACGCCACGACGGCGACGCGCTCGTCGGCCTCCGCGACGTCCTCACAGCGAAGGACGCCGCGCGCCGTCTCGAGGATCGGCATGATGTGCGTCGAGCCGACGTCGAAGCCAAGTCGCCGCTCGAGCTTTCCGAGCTCCTTCGAAAGCTCGCGGACGCCTTCGCCGCTCTCGGCCTTCGGCAGGCACACGCCGTGCGGCCTCCCCTCGAGCACCTCGGCCAGATCCTCTCGCCCGCCGGCGTCGAGCGGGTTGATGCGGACCCACACTTCGTCAGGGAACGGGACGGCGGCGAGGAGACGCCGCACGAGCACGCGCGCCGCGGCCTTGTCCCCCGGCGGAACGGAGTCCTCGAGATCGAGGAGGACACAGTCGGCGCCGTGGATGTCGATTCCGACGAGAAGGCGCGGGTTGTTTCCCGGCGCGTAGAGCCGACTCCGGCGCGGCCGGTCGGGATCGGACGCCGCCCGCTCGACCCGCTCCGCGCGGGTCAACTTCGCGTCGGGGAGCACCATTCGCACGGCCGTCTCGATCCGCGCGGCGAGGACGTAGTCGAGGGCGCCCTGATCTTGAACCTCGATCGCGACGCCCGGCCTTCCGAAGGTCTCGAGAGCGGCGTCGGCCACCGCGCGAATTCCGGCCTCCAGGAGGTTCCGGTTCTTCGTCGCGACGGCCACGGACGCTCGCTCCGCCTGCCGGGCAACGACGAGGCAATCCCCTTTCGCTTCCGCCCCGACTCGGGCTTCCATCGTTCCTCCTTGCCTCACGTGCCTACTTCATGAGAAGCGCCAGGACCGCCTTCTGCGCGTGCATCCGGTTCTCGGCCTGATCGAAGATCGCGCTTCCGGGGCTTCGCGAGGCTTCGTAGGTGATCTCCTCGTCGTAGTGCGCGGGAAGACAGTGCATGACGATCGCGTCCTTCTTGGCCGCTCCCAGGAGCCTCTTGTCGATCGTGAACCCATCGAACGCGTTCTGCTTCGACTTCGCCTCCGTCTCCTGCCCCATGCTCACCCAGACGTCCGTGTAGAGCACGTCGGCGCCGCTCGCTGCGGCGAGCGGATCGTGGAGGATCTCCACCGACGCGCCGAGGGCGCGCGCCGCCGCCACGATCTTCGCATCCGGCTCGTACCCCTTCGGGCACGCAATGCGGAACGCCATGCCGACCTTGGCGCATCCCTCGATGAGCGAGTGGGCGACGTTGTTGCCGTCGCCGACGAACGTGAGCGTCAGTCCCTCGAAGCCGCGCTTCTTCTCCCACACGGTCAGGAGGTCGGCCAATCCCTGGCAAGGATGGTGGAGATCGCACAGGCCGTTGATCACCGGCACCGTCGAATGCTTGGCCAGCTCGAGGATCGACTCGTGCTTGAACACGCGCGCCATGATCCCGTCGACGAACCGCGACAAGTTGAGGGCAATGTCCTCCGTCGTCTCGCGCTCGCCGAGCTTGATGTCGCTCGGCCCGAGGTAGATCGCGTGCCCGCCGAGCTGCTCCATGCCGGCCTCGAACGACACGCGGGTCCGCAGGGACGGCTTCTGGAACACCATCGCCAGGGTCTTCCCCGCGAGCATCGTGTGGCGAATCCCGGCACGGTGTTCAAGCTTCAGGTTCCGGGCGGTCTCGAGGATCTCGAAGACCTCTTCCGAGCTAAGACTTGCGAGCGAGACCAAGTGGCGAGCGTTCATCGTCGGCCGACCCTCCTGCACGTCCTGACGTGGCTTCCGGGACGTCCCCCGGACGGTGGGATGATAGCCGACGCCGGAAGGGCCACCAACCCGCGCCGTGGGACGGCCTAGGACGAGAAGCCGGACACGCGGATCGAATGGATCCCGCACCGATTGGCGCCGAAGACGTCGGTCAACGTGCGATCGCCGATCATGACCGCCTCGGCGGCCGAGACCCCAAGCCGACCCAGGAGTGTGGCGTAGCCCTTTCGCGAAGGCTTGTGGGCCATCCGAATGAGGGGCATGTCGGGTCCGAGCTCCGCGACGAGTGACTCCACGCTCCGCCAGCGGCGGTTCGTCAGCACGCCGACGCGGAAGCCGCGGTCGCGAAGGTCGTCGAGGAGTTTGCGCACGTTGGGATCAAGCTTGCTGGCCCTCCGCTCGCCGAGGGTGTTGTCGAGGTCGAAGATCACGGCCCGTTTGCCGCTCGCCCAAAGACGGGGGTAGTCGACGTCGAAGATCGAGTGTGCGACCTCATGCGCTCTGAGCAGGCCCATCTTCGCCTCCCCGCAGCACGGCGCCGATCTGGGCGTGCGCCTTCAGACGATCCATGACCTCGAGGAACTCGTCCTCCATGCCCTCCGCAACGTAGACCTTGTACATCGCAGAGCCGTCCTGGAGCTTGAATTCCCGCCGGACGGTCGCGAGGCCGTCGTGCGCGCTCAGGATGGCGTCGACGAAGTGGACCTCGTCTTCGGTGGTCGCAATCCAGTAGGGCACGGCGCCGCAGAACCGTCTACCGGCCATTCGACTCCCCCGCGCGGACGCGCACGGCGTCGACGACCTTTCGTAGGGCGATCTCCGGATCAACCCCGCTCCTCCACGCCCGCGCCACCGCAGCGAGGAGTTCGAGTCCCGATCGCTCTTCGTCGTCGGCGGCGTCGAGGAGGCTCTCGACAGAACCGGGACCGGGAAGCGAGGAGACGAGCTTACGCGCCGCGAGAAGAGGCGGCAGCTCGACCTCTCGCCGCCCCGGTTCCGAGGCCTTCTCGGACGCCTTGATCTCGTCCCAGCGCGTCCGGATCGAAGGGAGGTCGGACGGCGCGTCCCCGAACACATGGGGGTGCCGGCGCTCGAGCTTGTCTGCCAGCGTCTCCATGACGTCGTCCAGGGTGAACTCCCCCGCCTCTTCGGCGATCCGGCTGTGGAGAAGCACCTGAAGAAGGAGGTCGCCGAGCTCGCCCTTGAGTTCCTGCGGGTCATCGCCGTCGATGGCGGCAACGACCTCGTGAGCCTCCTCAACGACATAGGGGCGGAGCGTCCGATGATCTTGGGCGCGATCCCAAGGACAACCGCCCTCGGGATCGCGCAGCCGGGCAATCAAGCCGACGAGGCGGCTGAGCCGTTGGCTCATCCTACGGCGTGCCGCCCGCGTCCACGATCAGCGCGCCGACCACATCCGCGCGGTACTTGGCGTCGGCGGCCCGGACCTTCTCCAGGCGGGCGAGCGCGTCCGAGGAATTCCCGCGGGCAAGCTGGATCTTGGCCGACTCGACCAGTGCGTCGAGACCGACCGACGTGAGCGGCTTGCCCTGCCCCACGCTCGCCTGCACCGTCGTCACGATTCCGTCGTACAGCTTCACCTTCGCCGCGTCGCGGTCGACGCGGGCAAGGCCGCGGTTGAGGTAGTCGATGGCCGAGTCATACTCGGTCCGCCAGCGATACGCCTCGGCGATCCCGAGGTAGGCGTCCTCCATCGTGGGCTTGAGCTCGATCAGCTTGGCGTACTCGCGCACCGCCGCGCTCCACTTGTACTGCTCGGCGTAGATCTTGGCCAGCCGGGACACCGTGTCCGCATCCTTGGGATCGAGAGAGACGATCTTCGCCGCCAGCCGCTCGCGCTGTTGCGTGTCGAACGAGCGCGAGAGCGCCGTCCGCAGCTGCGTGAGAGCGTCCGCCGTCTGGCCCTTGGCGAGGTAGACGTTCCCCATCCCTTCGTAGGCGTCGGCACGGTACGGTGAGCGCACGGTGACCGAGTGGTACTCACGCTCTGCGTCGGCCAGCTTGCCCATCGCCAGGTGGGCGTTGCCGAGCTTGATGTCGAGGTCGAGTCCACCGCCGCTCTTGAGCCCGTCTTCGTAGCGGGCGACCGTTGTGGCGTAGTAGTCCGCGACCTGCTGCTTGAAGACCGTGAGGGCCTTCTCCTCCGCCTCGCTGCGAGACGCCTTGCTCGCGAGGGTGTCGCGCTCGCGGACGGCTCGCGTGAGCCGAGCGTAGGCGACGTCGCCCTCGGCGATCGTGAGCTTCGCGTTCCCGGGGTCGACCTGTCGAATCGCCGCGATCAGCTCGCCGGCCTGATCCACCTGATCCATCGCCAGATCGACGCCGACGAGCTTGAGCATCACGCCAGCGTCGTTCGGCCGGACTCGCAGGGCCCCTTCGTATCGCGTCTTCGCGTGACCGTAGTTCGCCTGCTTCACCGCAAGGTCTCCCGACGCCACGTATGCGGCCACGTTCGCCGGATCCTTGGCCAGGACTTCGGCGTAGCGCATCTCCGCCTGGACGAAGTCGTCGCGGTCCGCATAAAGCTTCCCGAGCAGGAACGTCGCGGTGACGCTGTCCGGACTGAGCTCGAGAATGTGGTTCAGGAAGTCCTCGTCCGCCTCGACATCCTCCAGCGCGGCCACGTACGCCGCGAGCGCCTTGTCCTGGTACTCCTTCTGGAG
>Ga0105104_10001471_pt1 | contig 17715 bp, 15 predicted proteins | sample PPLLaktember2015_3_FD_87034 | JGI IMG/M metagenome (GOLD analysis project Ga0105104, IMG submission 87034) | Freshwater sediment microbial communities from Prairie Pothole Lake near Jamestown, North Dakota, USA - PPLs Lake P7 Core (6) Depth... | ecosystem: Environmental > Aquatic > Freshwater >... | reverse complement strand
CGGACTCGACGGCGCCGAAGGTGTCTGACACCTCGAGCGCCGGCTCGAGCAGGACCGACCAAGCAACCACCACGCCCCCCGCGTCCGTCGCCGGTGGGGAGCCCGCCGCGACCTCGTCATCGACACCCGGGCGCCCAGTGGCGCGCGTGATGCCCTCGCCCGCACCGGGTATTCCTGGCTCGACGGCTGGCGCGTCCGCCGCAGCGAACGGGATCAGCGGTTCGGCGGCCGGGCCGGATGTTCCCCGCTCGGCCACCGCGGAGTCTCTGCCCGTGGACACGAGCCCCGGCGGATGTGCCACCGGGGAGTGCCTGCCCGACACAGCCCCTGCGGCACCCCGCGGACGGGATGACGCCACGCGTCCGCTGCTCGAGCGCTGGCGCGCGGCGCTGGACACGGTCGCCGCCGAGTCGCCGCGGCACTCGGCCTCGCTCAAGAACGCACGGCTCCTCTCGTTGCGTGAGGGCGAGGTGGCCATCGCCTTCCGGCCCGATGCCGGCTTCCATCGGACCACCGTCACCGGTCAGAGCGGGCGCGCCGTCGTCGAGCGCCTCCTCTCCGTGCACTTCGGGCGCCCCACCCGGCTCGTCGTGGACGAGACACCGGGCGCCGCCACCGGAGGGAAGACCCTCGCCGAGCTCGACGCCGAGGCCCGTGCCGAGCACGAGCGCGCCACTGGACAGTCGGTCCGCAACCACCCCGCAATCCTCGCCACCCTGCGCGTCCTCGGGGGTGAGCTGGAGCACATCCAGGTACTCGAGCGCGAGCGCACCGGAGCGCCCGGCAGCGACGTCATCGACGAGCAGCCCTGAGCCATTCCACGGAGCACGCCATGCCCGGAGTCGACCTCAACTACTTCATGCGTCAGGCCAGCAAGCTGACCGAGAAGCTCGAGCAGCGAAAGAAGGAGCTGGCCGAAGAGACCGTCGAGGGCCAGGCCGGCGACGGCCGGGTCAAGGTCGTGGCCACCGGCGCCGGCGACGTCCGCTCGATCAAGATCGCCCCCGAGGTGCTGCAGGCCGGCGACGTGGAGATGATGGAGGACCTCATCGCCGCCGCGGTGAACGCCGCGCTCACCCAGGCCCGCGAGCTGAGCGAGCGCGAGCTGGGGAAGATCTCCGGCGGCCTGAAGATTCCCGGAATCACCGGATGACCCCGGACCCGCTCAACCGCCTCGTCGCCCAGCTGTCGAAGCTCCCCGGCATCGGGGAGAAGACCGCCCAGCGCCTCGCGTTTCACATCCTGCGCGCGCCGGACGACTACGCCACGGAGCTCGTCGCCGCGCTCCAGGAGGTGAAGAGCAAGGTCCGGCTGTGCACTCGCTGCTTCTCCCTCACCGAGGGACAGCTCTGCGGCTTCTGCACCGACCCGCGGCGGGACGACCGGGTGCTCTGCGTGGTCGAGGGCATCGCGGATCTCATGGCCCTGGAGAAGACGCGGGAGTTCAAGGGCCGCTACCACGTCCTCCACGGTGTCCTCTCGCCCCTGGAGGGCATCGGCCCGGAGCAGCTCCGGATCCAGGAGCTGCTCGTCCGCCTCGAGGACGGCAAGGTGGAGGAAGTCATCGTCGCCACCAACCCGGATGTGGAGGGCGAGGCGACGGCGCTTTATTTGATGAGGCTCCTCAAGCCGATGGGCATCCGGGTGACCCGGCTCGCCCAGGGCCTCCCGATGGGCGGCGACCTCGAGTTCGCGGACCAGGCGACCTTGGCCCGCGCGCTGTCCGGACGCCGCGAGCTGTAGCCTTCAGAAGCGAGTGGCCGCGGAGAACTCCTCGAACGAGAGCGACGACTCCGTCTGGTACTCGCGCCAGCGCGCGATCCGACCGTCCCGGAGCTTCACCATCACCACGCCGTGGTACTGCCGGTTCAGCCGGAAGGTGTACTCGCCCGCGCCCACCTGGCTGATCGGATCGAACGCCAGGTAGTGCCAGATCATGTGCATGGGCTTCGCGGTCCCCTTCTCGCCGCCGAAGAACTCGAACAGGTCGGCGCGGCCGGAGTGGAACTGTTTCCGCGGCGGCTCCTCGTAGAGCGCGTCCTCGGTGAAGCACTCCACCGCCTTCGCCGCGTTCCCCTCGCGCCAGCCGGCGGCCACCTGCTCCATCAGCGCCCGGAACCCCTCGGCGTCCAAGGCACCGGTCGGGGTCCCGGTCGACCTCGCCCCGGCGCACCCGGCGAGCACCAGACAGGACAGCAGCCATGGGCGCATCGGACTCCTCCTGCACGCTCCCTGCGGCGAACGCCCCGAATGCAGCAACGCCCCTGTCTCGCCGCCGGGTGGCGTGTCATCCAGGTCAGCATGCCTGTCTTCAAGATTGTCCGTTTCGCCGTTCGCCCGGACGCCCGCGCCGAGGTCGAGAAGGCGATGCGCGAGTTCGCCCTGTACGTGGGGCTCGAGCTCGAGGATTCCTCCTGGACCACCTACCGCGATCGCCGGAACCCCAACGTCTACGTCACGCTCATCACCGCCGACGACGATGACGCTGCCGAGCACCAGCGCTCCGCCGGCGGGTCGGTCCAGTTCGCCCGCGTGCTGCACTCCCGGCTCCTCACCGACGCGGAGACGCGCGAGTACGAGCTGGTCGCCACCAGCCGCGGCGGACTGCCCCCCTGAGCAGAACCGCTACTGGCGCTGCGCCATGATCGCCAGGAGCGCGGCCGTCTCGGGATCGCTCCACGACGCCAGCGACGCCGGCACGAGCACGCTCATCGTCTCGCTCCGGGGCCCGCAGGTCCTCCCGCCGGTGTAACGGGCCGCGCCCCACACCAGGTCGAACCGGCACTCGCCGACCATGCCGCGAATCCGCTGCGGGCTCATCCAGAACGTCGACGGCATCCCCCGGGTCAGTCCCGTCGCCCGGGTCTCCTCGCCCTCGGGCGTCAGCGTCAGGTCGAATGCGTCACCAGCGACGCGCCCGCTGATCTGGTTGCCCTTCACCTCCAGATCCACCCGCTGGTCGTCCCGCACCGTTCCGTGGAGCTTCCCGTCCGCCCGCTTCAGATCGAGGAACGGCCCCCGCGCGGCCGAGTCGGTCACCGTCGCCCGGTTCAGGCTGTCGTCCGTCTGGAACTGGAGCTCGTTCGTGTCCGGAGTCGCGCCCAGGAGCTTCCACCCTGGCGCCGCCGAAGGGACCGGAGCGGAGGCACAGCCAGCCAGCACCACCACGAGGAGCGAGAGTCGACGCATCGCCTACCTCCCTGTCCGCAGTTTCGTCTCCAGAGGCCGGCCGATGCTACCCGCGCCGGCCCTGCGTGCTCACATCGTCAGGCCCGGCCCAGGTCCCGCAGCACGCGACGCGCGGCGTTGTGCCCCGCCGCCCCGATGACCGATCCCGCCGGGTGACAGCCCGCGCTCGCCGAGTACAGCCCGTCCACCGGCTGCGCGTACGGGAGCCGGTCGGAGAAGCCGAAGGTGTTGTCCACGTGGTGGATGTGCCCGCCGGTGATGCCGAAATGCGCCTCGATCTTCCTCGGGTGCAAGGGGAAGGTGTCCACCACCAGGTCACTGGTCCCCGGCGCGAAGCGGTTACAGATCGACAGGAGGTGCCGGACGTAGCGCTCCTCCTCCACCTCCCAGGTCGTTCCCGCCAGGGTGTGCGGTACCCACTGCACGAAGAGCGCGGAGTTGTGGTTTCCGGCCGCGTCTCGCATCGAGGGGTCCACCGTGGTGTGGATGTACCACTCGATGGTCGGGAACTCCGGCAGCCGCCCGGCCTCGACGTCGGCGAAGCTGCGAGTCAGGGACGCCATCACCTCGCCCTCGTCGGGTAAGAGGTGAATCGTCGAGCCGAACTGGCCCCGGTCCTCGGGCAGGCAGCGGAAGCGGGGAAGCCCCTTCAGCGCCATGTTCACCTTGAACGTCGTCCCGGTCCGCCGGTAGCCCTCCACCCGCGCGTTCCACGACGTGGGGAAGCGGGCCGCCCCCACCAGGTCGCGCATCCGGAACGGATCGGAGTTCACCACCGCCACTCCCGTGCGGACCTCCCGCCCCGAGGCGCAGTGAACTGCCTCGACCCCGCCCGCGCCCACCGCGATGCGCGACACCTTCTCCGAGGTCAGGATGCGCGCGCCCGCCCCGCGCGCCAGCTCCGCCAGCCGGGCCGTGACCGTGCCCATCCCACCACCGACGATCATCCAGGTGCCGTCCGCGCCGGGCAGCCGGCACATGCTGTGGACCAGGAAGTTCATCCCGGTCCCCGGCGTGTCCCAGGTGCCGCAGAGCCCGCTGAACCCGTCGGTCACGGCGTACATCGCCTTGAGGAGGTCGCTCCGGAACTCGAACCGGTCGAGGTACCGGCCCACCGGCCCGCGGCACAGATCCACGAACACCTCGCGGAGCGCCGGCCGGACGTAGCGCTCCGCGGTCTCTTCGATGCTCAGTGGCTCCTCGAGCCAGGTCGGCGCAATGTCCTCGCGGAGCTGTCCGATCTCCTCCTCGAGCCGAGCGTTGGCCTGCCAGTCGGCCTCGGAGAAGAAGGTCGTGAACTGCGCCCGCATCGCCGCCCGGTCCGAGCCGAAGAGGAGGTAGCGCTCGCCGGTGGTGGGCAGGAAGTAGTGCGGGTCCCGCCGCTGCAGCGGCAGCTCCAGGCCCAGCGTCCGCATCAGCTCCGGCGGCATCAGCCCCAGGAGATAGGCCCCGGTCGAGGTGCGCAGCCCGGGCGCCTTTCGGAAGGGCGTCTCGGTCTTCGCCGCCCCGCCCACGGTGTCCTTCTCCTCGAGGACCACCACCGACAGCCCGGCGCGGGCGAGCAGGGTCGCCGCCACCAGGCCGTTGTGACCGGCCCCCACCACCACCACGTCCGCGCGCTCGGTGGTCATCGGCCTCCCGCAGGTCCTGCCCCTCCGCCCACCAGCTGCTCGCGGAGGAAGTACAACGCCGTGCTCGCGGCGTAGTCGTTGGTGTCCTTCTTCTTGAAGCCGTGCCCCTCGTCCAGGGCCAGCAGGTACCACACCGGCCTTCCGCGGTCGCGCACCGCGCGGACGATCTGCTCTGCCTCGCTCTGGGGAACCCGGGGGTCGTTCTTCCCCTGCTGCACGTACAGCGCCGCCCGGATGCGGTCCGCCGAGCCCAGCGGCGAGATCCGCTCCTGGACCGCCCTGACCTGAGGGTCCCGCTCGTCCCCGTACTCGACGCGGCGGAGGTCCCTCCGGTACGGGGCGGTGCTGTTCAGGAAGGTCGTGAGGCTCGAGACTCCCACCCGGTCCACCGCCGCCCGGAATCGCTCGGGGTAGTAGGCGACGGAGGCCAGCGTCATGTACCCCCCGTAACTGCCCCCGTACGCCGCCACCCGCGACGGGTCCAGGTCCGGCTGCCGGCCGATGAAGTCCAGCGTCGCACCGATGTCCTTCAGCGCCTCCTCGCGCTTCACCCCGTCGTCCGCCGCGAGGTACGCCTTCCCGTAGCCATCCGAGCCCCGCACGTTGGGCACCAGGACCGCGAGCCCCAGGTCCACGAGCGCCTGGAACTGCGCGGTGAACTTCGGCCGCTCCTGCACCTCGGGCCCACCATGCCAGTACACGACCACCGGGGCGCGCGAGCCCGGCCGGAGCCCCCGCGGCCGGTAGAGGAACGCGGGGATCTGCAGCCCACCGGTCGACGGGTAGCGCACCAGCTCCGGGCTCGCGAAGCGCGAGGAATCCATCCCCCCAACCTCGCTCCGGGTCCAGCGAATGGGCTTTCCGGACTTCACCGCCACCTGCCACACGTCGCTGGGAGAGGTGGGCGTGTCGATGGCGAAGGTCAGCACGGCCGAGGTCCGGTTCGGGAACCGCATCTCTCCCACCACCCCGGGCGGGACCTCGATGGGCGTGCGCTTCGCCCCCGGCCGCTGCACGTAGAGCTTGCTGAAGCCGTCCTCGTTGAGCGCGTAGGCCAGGGTGCCGTCGGCCGCGACCGCGAGCGCCTCGACGTTCCAGCGGAGGTCCGGGGTGAGGTTGGTCCACGGTGCTTCGGGCCGGCTCGCGTCCACCCGGAACAGCTGACTGAAGTCGCTGCGCCGATCGGTCACCAGGTACACGGAGCGCCCGTCGCCCGAGAACGCGGCCTGACGCACCGACCCCTTGCCCGCCACGGCCGGATCCGGCGTCACCCGCGACCGCTGCCGACTCTCGAGATCCACCACCCAGAGGTCCGCGTCGTCGATGGCCCGCATCTGCTTCACCAGCAGCCGCTCGCCGTCCGGCGAGAAGTCCACCGGGAGCCAGGTCCCCGTTTCCTCCGTGATCCGCTTCGCGGTGCTCGGGCTCGCCACCTCCGCCAGGTAGACGTCGGTGTCCACGCCGTTGCGGCCGGTGCCGGAATACGCCAGCCGTCGCCCGTCACGTGACAGCGTGAACGTCTCGTGCCGGCTCTTCCCGTCGGTCAGCCGCTGGTGCTGCCCGGTCTGGGTGTCCAGGCGGTAGAGCTGGAAGTTCTCGCCGCCGCCCACGTCCTCGAGGAAGAACACCGTGCGGGCATCTCCGGGGAGCCACCGCGCCTTCGCCTTCGGCTCCTTCCCGAACGTGAGCTGTTCCCGGGCGCCCAGCGGCGCGCCCACCCGATGGATCTGGTTCACCGAGGAGAAGCGGGTGAGGATCAGCACCGCCTTCCCGTCGTCCCCGGCGTCGGCCAGCGCCGCCGAGCGCACCTCGGTGTACGGCGCGAGCCAGGCTTCGAAATCTGCCGGCACCGCGGGCACGCCGCTCACCAGCACCCGGGGAAGCCCGGGCGCGGCCTCCACCGGGAGCGAGGAGACGCGCGCAGCAGCGCCGGAGTCGGGGCGGGGCGGAGGCGAGGCAGGCGCCTGCGCGAGCAGAAGGAGGAGGGAGGCCGCGACGGGTAGGATCATGTGGTCCGCCGCTTCGACCAGACCTGGGGCGTGCGCGCAAGCGGTCCCGACCGGCCGGCAGGCGCAATCCTTGCCGCATGGCTTTGCTGCCTGCTACCGTCCCGGGCGTCCGGATGAGGGCGCGGCGGCACGAACTGACGCGGAATCCCTCGGAAAACCCGGTCCGATTCCCGGCAGCGAAGGGGACATTGCACGCCCATGGGCACGCAACTGGTGATGTATGACGAGGAGTACAATCGCATCAACGCCGTTTGCGATCGCCTCACCAAGGACGCCAACGCGAAGGTCGTCTTCATCGTCGACAAGAACGGCCAGCTGATCTCCGCCTCCGGGCAGACCCAGAACATCGACACCACCTCGCTGGCCTCGCTCACCGCGGGCAACGTCGCGGCCATGGGCGGGCTGGCCAAGCTCATCGGAGAGAACGAGTTTCCCAACCAGATCCACGAGGGAGCGCGCGAGTCGCTCTACATGACCATCGTGGGGACCCGGGTGGTGCTGGTGGTGATCTTCGACACCCGGACCTCGCTTGGCCTGGTCCGTCTACGGGTCAAGAAGGCGTCGGACGAGCTCGGGAAGATCTTCGAGGCGCTGGTGAAGAAGACCGAGAGCCCGGGCGGGATGGGCTCGCCCTTCGCCGAGATCTCCGACGAAGACATCGACAATCTCTTCAGCGAATAGCGACCGAAAACCAGGTCACGAAATGTCCTTCATCAATTACTCATCCCGCGAGATCAACTGCAAGATCGTCTATTACGGACCTGGTCTGTGCGGGAAAACGACCAACCTCCAGTACATCTACAACAAGACCAACCCCGAGACGAAGGGCAAGCTGATCAGCCTCAGCACCGAGACCGACCGCACGCTCTTCTTCGACTTCCTCCCGCTCTCGCTGGGAGAGATCCGCGGCTTCAAGACCCGCTTCCACCTCTACACGGTGCCCGGGCAGGTCTTCTACGACGCCAGCCGCAAGCTCATCCTCAAGGGCGTGGACGGCGTGGTCTTCGTCGCCGACAGCCAGGTCGAGCGCATGGAGGCGAACATCGAGTCGTTCGAGAACCTCCGCACCAACCTCGGCGAGCAGGGCTACGACCTGAACCGGATCCCCAACGTGGTCCAGTACAACAAGCGGGATCTCCCGAACGCGGTGACGATCGAGGAGCTGCGCGAATCACTCAACCCGCGCTCGGTCCCGGAGTTCCAGGCCGTCGCCCCTACCGGGGTAGGTGTCTTCGACACATTGAAGGCGGTGGCGAAGCTCGTCCTCACCGAGCTGAAAAGGGGCGGGTAGGCAAGAACGGCCTCGGTCCCCCGCACGAGGGGACAGCCGAGGAGGCGCGGCGGTGGGCGCCGTCGACGGGGATCAGACCGTCGGACGAAGGAGGTCGTCCGGCGGGGGCGTGGTATGTAAAGACTCGTTTTTCCGCCGCCGGGAGCCGTCCTTGCGCCTAGCTCAGCCCGTACTTCTTGCCGTCGTCACGGTGCTCGCGAGCATCTCGGTCCACGCCCAGTCCTCGGACGCACCCCCGCCGCTTCCGGACTCGCGGGCCGACCCCGCGGCCGGCGCCGGCGAGATGGCGCCGATGCGCACCGGCGACAAGACGCTCCAGGCCACTCCGCCGGCGCCGAGCTCTTCCCCGGCCAAGGGCCCCCCGGCCGCACCCCCGCCGGGTGCCGCGGCGGCCGTCACCCCGGTGAAGCCGAGCCCCTCCGAGGCCTCCCTGCCACCGGTCACCTCCGACGAGGCGTTCCAGACGCGGGTGAAGACGCTCGAGGAGCAGGTAGTGGATCTGAAGGAGAAGATCTACCGGACCAAGGCCCGCCTCCTGCTGCTGCAAGAGACGGTGCTCGGCGGTGACCTATCCTCCGGCGCCCGCGCGGTGCTGGTCCACAAGAACGACATGGGCGGGAGCTTCGCCCTCGACTCGGTGGCCTACGCGCTCGACGGGGCGCCCATCCTCACCCGCACCGACAAGGACGGCGACCTCTCCAAGCGGCCCGAGTTCGAGATCTTCAACGGGCGCATCGTGCCCGGCCAGCACCAGGTCGCGGTGCGGCTCATCTACCGGGGCAAGGGCTTCGGGGTCTTCAGCTACCTCGAGGGCTACAAGTTCACCGTCAGCTCGAGCTACACCTTCAGCGCCGAGCCGGGAAAGGTCACCACGGTCAAGGTGGTGGGCTACGAGAAGGGCGGCCTCACCACCGACCTGAAGGATCGCCCCGCCGTCCGCTACGACGTGGAGGTCAACCGGGACGCGGCCCCCAAGCCCCAGGCGCAGGTGGAGCAGAAGGAGACGAAGTGAGGCCCACCACTGCCGCGGCGCTCCTTGCGCTGCTCGCGGTGGAGAGGCCTGCCCTCGCCACGGAGGTGCGGGTCTCCGCGTCCACCGCGGCCAAGCTGGACCAGGTGTCGGCGCAGCTCCGGAACGCCGCCGAGAACCTCGCGGTGGTGGAGACGCAGTACGCGGGCCGGGCCGATCCCTCCAACGAGCTGGTGCTGGAGCGGCGCTTCTCCGACGGAGAGATCCAGTACCTCCTCCAGGACTGGCCAACCGCCTCCGTCCTCTTCTACGACCTGCTGGCCGACAAGGGCTTCGACCACAACCCCCGCCGTCCCGACGCGCTCTGGTACCTCTCCGACGCGCTCTACCAGCAGCAGAGCTACGGCAGCGCCCGGCTCTACCTCCGCGAGCTGCTGAAGCAGGACACGCCGCGCTACCGCGAGGCGCTCAGCCGCTACCTCGACGTCACCTCCAAGCTGAACGACTGGGGGAACCTCGAGCCGTACCTGGCGAGGGCCCGTGGCCCGGACGGCCAGCTCCCGCCGGACATCCAGTACGTCTACGCCAAGTGGCTCACCCGGAGGACGGATCTGCCCGCCGAGGAGCGGCGACGCCGCGCCGCCGAGGCCTTCCAGCCGCTCACCGTCCAGGGCAACCGCTTCCGTCTCCCGAGCCTCTACTTCCTCGCCGTCCTCCGGGTGCAGGCCCAGGACTACGCCGGGGCCATGGAGCGGTTCGGCGAGGTCATCGCCTCCAAGCCGGCCGACGAGCGGGAGCAGCGCATCGTCGAGCTTGGCCACCTCGGTCTCGGCCGGCTCCTGGTGGAGACCGGCAACGTCCCCGAGGCGGTCGACCAGTACCAGGGCATCGGCCAGGACTCGCCGGCGTTCCCCGAGGCGCTCTACGAGATGGCCTGGGCCAAGGTGCGGGCCGAGGACTGGACCGGCGCGCGGAACGCTGCGGACATCCTTCTCCTGGTGGCCCCCGACTCGCCGCTCGCCCCCGAGGCGCAGATTCTCGAGGGGCACCTGCTCCTGAAGCTCAAGAAGTACGGCGAGGCCACCGAGACTTACAACGGCGTCATCAGCACCTACGCGCCGGTGCGCGACGAGATCGACCGGATGCTCGCGGTGCAGAAGGACCCGGTCGCCTACTTCGACAGCCTCCTCGCCCGGAACGAGAAGAGCCTGGACGTGAACACCCTCCTCCCTCCACTGGCGCTCAAGTGGGCCAGCGCGCAGGAGGACGTGGGACAGGCGCTCCGCGTCGTCGGTGCGCTCGAGGGCGGCAAGAAGGGAGTCACCGACAGCCGGGTGATCGCCGAGCGCATCCTCAAGGCGCTGGACGAGCGCGGCGCCGAGGCCTTCCCCTCGCTTCAGGAAGGCACCACCCGCGCCGAGGCCGTGGCCAACGGGCTGGCCTCCGCCGAGGCCACGCTCGACGCCGCCGAGGTCGAGGCGCTGGACCCGGTCCTCACCCACGACGAGCGGCTGGAGCTGGGCCGCATCCAGGCCAGACTCGCCAGCGCCCGCACCCGGCTGGGCACCTTGCCCTCCACCCCCACCGAGGTCGCCGCCCGGCGCACCCGGATGCAGGGGCGGATGGACGCGATCGACCGCGAGGCTTTCCGGCTCGGCACCGAGCTGCAGAGCATGACCGCGATGCTGGTCGCCACGCAGAAGTGGGTGGCGGACACCCGCGGGCAGCGCCGCGACGGGCCCGAGGACGAGAAGCAGTTCACCGAGCGGCTCCTCTCCGAGCAGCGCTCGCTCCAGGCGCTGGAGAAGGAGGTGGGCAACCTCCGCGGCGACCTGCTCGCCCAGCGCGGCCTGGTGGACACCACCATCAGCGGCGAGGAGGCCCTCCGGCAGGAGATGGCCCAGGCCTCCTCCTCGACGCGCGGCATCCTCTCCGGGGTCGAGCCGCGGGTGACCGGCGAGGGCACCGCGTTCGTCGGCCGCACCCGTGACCTGCGCACCCAGATCGCCACGCTGCAGCAGCGCACCGCCTCCGCGCAGTCCGCGCTCCGCGACCGGGTTCGGCAGAGGGGAGCGGAGATCCGCGAGAAGGTGGTGGCCGAGGCCCGGCTGCTCGACGGCTACGGCAAGGACGTGGGCAACGTCTCCGGCAATGCGCAGCAGCTGGTGGGACGCATGGCCTACGACAGCTTCCGCCGCGTACGCCGGCAGTTCTACGACCTGGTGCTGAAGGCCGACGTGGGCGTGGTGGACACCGCCTTCACCAGGAAGCAGTCGCAGACCAGCGAGATCCAGAAGGTCGCCTCGCAGAAGGAGGAGGAGCTGCGGGCGCTGGACCAGGATTTCCAGCCGTTGCTGAAGGACGTCGACTGATGCTGGGCTCGCTCCTCATCGCCCTGGCCCTCGCCGCCAGCCCGGCCCCCTCGCCGAAGAGCAAGGGCAAGAGCAAGCCCGCCTCGACGAAGAAGGCTCCTGCTCCGGCTCCCGCTCCGGCCGCGCCCGTCCCGGTGGATGCCACGCCCGCGGCCACTGCCAGCCCGGAGAAGAAGGACGTCCAGCCGGGCCAGAAGCCGAAGCTGGGCATGGACGGGATGGGGCGCACGCCGCAGGAGCAGAAGCAGCTGGACGACCTCCAGGAGATGCTCCGGAGCTACGAGGAGGAGTCGCGCGACTTCAAGCGCGACGTCCAGCTCCTGGTGGAGAAGAAGTACGAGGAGAAGCGGAGCGACCTCGCCTCCAGCTACGAGAAGGCCATCCGCGACCTCGAGGTGAGCGAGCGCAAGGACCGGCTGGACGCCATCGCCCAGTTCGAGGAGTTCCTCCAGCGCTACCCCGACGAGCCCCGCTACACGCCGGACGTGATGTTCCGCCTGGCCGAGCTCTACTACGAGCGCAGCGCGGACGATCACGCGGTCGCGATGCGCGCCTACGAGGACCAGCTCAAGCGGGTGGACCCGTCGAGCAACGCTCCGCCCCCGCCAGAGCCGCCGGTGGACTTCCGGCCCTCCATCGCCCTCTATCGCCAGCTGCTGGAGAAGTTCCCGAAGTTCAAGTTCAACGACGCGACGACATACCTGCTCGGCTACTGCCTGGAGAAGCAGAACGACTTCGAGGGCGCCCAGCAGGCCTACCACGACGTCATCGACGACTATCCGAAGAGCAAGTTCGTCACCGAGGCCTGGGTCCGGATCGGCGAGTACTACTTCGACGACTACGACGATCCGGACGCGCTCCCCAGGGCCGCCGACGCCTACGAGCACGCCATCAAGGACACCCGGAGCCCGCTCTACGACAAGTCGCTCTACAAGCTTGGCTGGACCTACTATCGCCAGGACCGGTTCGAGCCCGCGGTGCAGCGCTTCCTCGAGCTGGTCGACTACTACGACAGGACCGGGCCCAAGAAGGACGGCAAGTCCACCGGTGACCTCCGCGGCGAGGCGCTGCAGTACACGGCGATCAGCTTCGCCGACGAGAAGTGGGGCTCGGTGGACAAGGCGAAGGCCACCTTCGCGAAGATGGGGGGACGCCCCTACGAGGCCGAGGTCTACCGGCGAATGGGTGACGTCTACTTCGACCAGACCCGTCACACCGACGCCATCGCCGCCTACCGCCTGGCGCTGCAGCGGGACCCGCTGGCCGTGGACGCCCCCAAGCTGCAGCAGAAGATCGTCCAGGCCTACGAGCGTGACCGGAAGCTGAACGAGGCCTTCGCCGAGTCCGAGGCGCTGGCCAACGCCTACGCACCGGGCACCCCCTGGTACGAGAAGCACAAGAACGACCCCGAGGTGATCAACGCCACCCAGGACCTCGCCGAGCGGAACCTCTACGGCAGCGCCATCTACCACCACCAGCAGGCGCTGGCCCTCAAGCAGCAGGGGAAGCTCGAAGCGGCCAAGGCGATGTTCGATGCCGCGGCCAAGGGCTACGAGGGGTACCTGGGCCGCTTCCCGCGGAGCAAGGCGGCGTACGAGGTGCAGTTCTTCGCCGCCGAGTGCCAGTACAACTCGCTCCAGTTCGCCAAGGCGGCGAAGAACTACGACTCCATCCGCGACACCGGCGCCGACGACAAGTACCGGAAGGACGCCGCCTACGGCGCGGTGCTCGCCTGGACCAAGCTGGTCGAGCAGCTACAAGACCAGAAGAAGCTCGTGAAGTATCCGGTGCTCCGGAGCAAGGACCGACCGGAGGGCGAGAAGCCGCAGCCCATCGAGCTCGCCCCCGAGGAGCGCTCGCTCATCGCCGCCACCGACGCCTTCGTCCAGCTCTCGCCCACCGACGAGCGCGCGCCCGGCGTGGCTTACAAGGCCGCCGAGCTCCTCTACGCTCACAACCAGTTCCCCGATGCCCGCAACCGGTTCGAGAACATCATCCGGAGCTATCCGAAGAGCGAGGTCAGCAAGTACGCCACCAACCTCACGGTGGAGAGCTTCCTCATCGACAAGGACTGGAGGAGCGTCGAGGAGGTCTCGGCCCGGCTGGCGCAGAACACCGAGGTCATCGATCCGAAGAGCGAGCTGTACAAGGACCTGGTCAAGTTCAAGCTCGCCGGCCGGTTCAAGCTCGCCGACGAGCTGATGGCCCAGGGTGCCTGGGACGAGGCGGCGAAGAAGTACATCCAGCTGGTCGACGAGGAACCGAAGCACGAGTTCGCCGACAAGGCGCTGAACAACGCCGCGGTCTGCTACGAGAAGGACCACCGGTTCGAGAGCGCGCTCAAGCTCTACGAGCGCATCTTCCGCGACTACCCGAAGAGCAAGCTGGCCGACGCGGCGCTGTTCCGGGTGGCGGTGAACCAGGAGAACTCCTACGACTTCGACAGCGCGGTCCAGAGCTACGAGCGGCTGGTGAAGGAGTATCCGGCGAGCAAGGACCGCGAGGCCGCGCTGTACAACGCCGCCCGGCTCCTGGAGGGGCAGCAGAAGTACCCTCAGGCCGCCGCGGCCTACGCCCGCTACGCCGACCTGTTCCCCAAGGCCGAGGACGCGCCGAAGAACCAGTACCGCGCCGCGCTGGTCTACGAGAAGCAGGGCGACACGAAGAACGAGGTCAAGGCGCTGAACGAGTTCGTCCGGCGCTTCGGCGGGAAGGCCAACCAGGGGGAGCTGGTGGTCGAGGCGCAGAAGAAGCTCGGGGACGCGTACGCGAGGTCCGGCAGCCCCAAGGACGCCCGCAAGGCGTGGGAGACGGCGGCCCGCGAGTTCGACCGGCGCGGTCTGAAGGCGGACTCCGCGCTCCAGGGGGCGGACGCCGCCGCCGAGTCCCGCTTCCAGGTGGCGGAGCAGGACCTCCGGGAATTCGACAAGCTCAAGATCGGCGGGCGGGGCAAGGCCCTGGAGCAGAGCTTCACCCTCAAGCGGGCAGGGGTGAAGAAGGTGCATGCCTCCTACGCCGAGGTCTTCAAGTACAAGCGGCTGGAGTGGACCCTCGCAGGGCTCTACCGGCAGGGCTACGTGCTGGAGCGCTTCGGCGCCACCATCAACGAGACGCCGGTCCCACCCGACGTGAAGCGGCTCGGGCCCGAGGCGGTGGCCGCCTACCAGGACCTGCTCCAGCAGCAGACCGCCGCCCTGGAGGACAAGGCGGTGGAGAGCTACGCCGCCACCCTCGAGCAGGCCCGCAAGAACCGGATCAGCAACGAGTGGACCAAGAAGACCCTCGAGGCGCTCAACCGCTACCGGCCGAAGGAATACCCGGTCCTGAAAGATCCAAAGCCGGCCATCGCCGTTGATGTGCCGTGGCCCGACGGTCTGGTCAGCACCGCGGTGGCGAAGGACAAGGGGCAGGTCGCGCCGGCAAGGGACGTGCAGCCCGCCACGCAGCCGCAGCCGGCGCCCCCCGCGACGGGAGCGCCAAAGAGCGAGGGCGGTTCATGAGCCGCCTGGTCGCGCCGCTCCTCGGGGTCGTCGCGCTCGCCGCGTGCGGACACGGCCAGGTCGCCGCTCCGCCTCCGCGGCCGCTCACCACCTCCACGGCCGCCACGCCCGAGGTGCAGGAGGGCGCGGCCAGCGGCCAGGGCCCGGCGACGGATGCCGACACCCAGGCCGCCATCGAGCGCGGCATCGCCCAGGGCCGGAGCGGGGACCTCGACGGTGCCCGCCGGACCTTCCGAGACATCGTCAACAGGAATCCCAACGCCGGTGCCGCATGGGTGAACCTGGGGGTCCTCGCCGAGCGGACGGGTGATCTGAAGGAGGCCGAGGCGAGCTACCGCCGGGCGGCACAGTGCACGCCGGCCCCGCCCGAGTCGTGGGACTTCCTCGCCCGGCTCCTCGTGCGAACGAAGCGCGCGAGCGAGGCCGAGGCGCTGGTCCGCGGCGCCGCCCAGCAGCAGCCCACGGACCTCGGCGCCCGGAACGCGCTGACCTGGGTCCTCCTCGAGACCGGCCGCCTGCCCGAGGCGGAGGCCGAGGCGAAGAAGATCCTCAAGGCCGACGAGCAGAACGTTCGGGCGATGCAGCTCCTCGCCGGCGGCTACTACCGGCAGGGCAAGTACGAGCTGTGCCGGCTGGTGCTGGAAAACGCCCGGGCGGTGGACCCGAAGGATCCGGTGACCCACAACGCGCTGGGCACGGCGCTGCTCAAGCTGAAGCAGCGGCCGGCCGCGCTGGAGTCCTTCAAGACCGCAGCGTCGCTCCGGTCGGACTTCGCCGAGGCTCACAGCAACTTCGGGGCGATGCTGGTGGAGAGCGGCGACTACGAGGGTGCGGTGAAGGAGCTGGAGCTGGCGGTGAGCGCCGCGCCCGAGCTGCTCCCCGCGCGGATGAACCTGGGCAATGCCTACCGGGGCAAGCTCGAGATGGTGAAGGCCAGGGAGCAGTACGAGAAGGTTGTGGCCCTCGACCCCACCCTGGCCGACACCTACTACAATCTCGCCATCCTCCACCTGGACTCGGACGTGCCGGGGATGGACACCCTCGACCGCTACAACAAGGCGATCGCCTACTTCAACACCTACAAGGAAAAGGGCGGGTCCGACGAGCGGGTCGAGCAGTACCTCAAGGACGCGAACAGAGCCATCGATCGAGAGCAGCGCCGGCGGGAGCGGGAGAAGAAGGACCAGCTCCGGAAGGCCGAGAAGGAGGCCGAGGAGAAGCGTCAGGCCGAGGCGGCCGCCCGGGCCCCGGCGGAGGCGACGCCAGCCGGTGGCGACGCGACGAAGCCCACCGAGGCGACGCCCTCCGACACCCAGACTCCCCCCGCACCGACGAGCAAGAAGAAGAGCTCTCGCGCTAAGCTGAAGACCCCGTGACACGCCCTGCCCTTCCAGCGCTCGTGGTCTGCGCGGTGCTCGCCGTGGCAGGCGGCGTGCGGGCCCAGCCGGACACCACGGCGGCCCAGAAGGAAGCGGATCGCGCCGCCCAGGTGGCGAAGCAGGCCCGCGCGGACGTGAAGGCCGCGGCCCGGCAGCCGGCGCGAACCGGCGGACGGAAGGTCATCAAGCTCGACACCCTCACCGTCGAGGGCCGCATCCAGAAACCGGAAGCGTTCTATGTGCTTCCCCGCTCCAGCCTCAACTTCGACGAGCTGCAGAGGTCCGAGAGCTTCGTGCCGAAGATCGAGAAGAGCGCCCAGAAGGATCCGTTCTAGCCCCGTGAGAGCTCCCGCCCGGCACATGTCCAAGCCTGCCTCGAGCAGCGCCAAGATCCTCCGCGTGGGAGTGATCCGCGACGGGAAGATCATCGAAGAGCGGCAAATCCGTCACCCGGCCGCGGTCACCGTTGGCCAGGACGGGACAAACACCTTCGTCATTCCCGCCAGCGAGCTCCCGGCGAGCTTCCCGGTCTTCGAGTACCGGAACGGCCAGTACACCCTCCTCTTCACCGACCGGATGAACGGCCGGGTGGCGAACCGGAGCGGCGACTTCGACTTCGCCGGCCTGAAGGGCAAGGGGCTGGTGCAGAAGCGGGGCGGCGTCTGGGCGCTGCCGCTCGACGAGTCGGCGAAGGGCAAGGTGTCGCTCGGCGAGGTGACGCTGCTCTTCCAGTTCGTCTCCCCCCCGCCGGAGCCGGCCCGAATCGAGCTGCCCGCCGAGGTGCGAGGCACGGTGTGGCGGAGCATCGACCACCTGTTCTTCGGCATCCTCGCCGCCTCGCTCTTCCTCCACTTCGCCGGGGCCACATGCATCATGCTCAGCCCCAAGCCGGAGGACAGCGACCTGGCGCTGGACGAGCTGCCGGACCGCTTCGCCCGCGTGCTCCTGCCGCCCAAGGCTCCCGAGCCCGAGCAGCAGAAGGCGCCGGAGCAGACCGCGCAGGCCGAGGAGAAGAAGGAGGTCAAGAAGAAGAAGGACGACCTCCCGGCCGACGCCACCCAGCGCAAGGCGGTGCTCCAGCAGCGGGTGGCGAGCAAGGGCCTCCTGAAGATCCTCGGCTCGGCCGGAGGGAGCGGCGCGCTGTCCGACGTGCTCGGCAGCGGCACCGGTTCGGGCGACGTCGCGGCGGCGCTGGCCGGGGCGCGCGGGGTGAGCATCGCCACCGCGGACTCGGTCGGAGCGCGCGCCGGCGACGGCGCGGGGCGCACCGCGGGCATCGGCGACGTCGGGACCTCGGGCGGCGGGAAGGTGGCGCTGGCCGGCAAGGGCGACGCGAAGGTGTCGGGTCAGGTGTCGGCGGCGGCTCCGGAGGTG
>Ga0105104_10001470_pt1 | contig 17721 bp, 15 predicted proteins | sample PPLLaktember2015_3_FD_87034 | JGI IMG/M metagenome (GOLD analysis project Ga0105104, IMG submission 87034) | Freshwater sediment microbial communities from Prairie Pothole Lake near Jamestown, North Dakota, USA - PPLs Lake P7 Core (6) Depth... | ecosystem: Environmental > Aquatic > Freshwater >... | reverse complement strand
ATGTTTCACGTGAAACGGAGACACAATGAAAACACTGATCAACTGGAAAGTCTTCCTCATCTTGTGGCTTGCATCCATCTTTGCGGTGATCGCCGTTCTTCCCTATTCGTTCGCGCTTCAGAGTGACACTTTGCAACGTCTGAACCTGGTGATTTCGCCGCCTATGCTGATTGCGATTGTGCTTCAGAGCTCAATCATGTTTGCGATTGTAATCTTTGCCGGGATGTTCTTCGCCAGCCGCGTCGGACTCGGCGCACCCATGCTTGATGCCGCGACCCGTGGCGAATCTGTCGCTGGCCGAGTCCGCGCCATTCTGCCGCTCAGCATCATTCTGGGAGTCATTGGCACATTGCTCATCCTGGGTTTGGAAATCTTCTTCTTTCAACCAGCCATGCTGAAAGAACTCGGCAATTCGGCGGCCATACTTAATTTGCAAACCTCACCGCCCGCTGCCTGGAAAGGCTTCCTGGCCTCGTTCTATGGGGGCATTGCAGAAGAAATTCTCCTACGTTTATTTGTGATGTCCTTCTTCGTCTGGCTGGGGCATTTTGTGAGCAAGACGGCCGAAGGGAAACCTACCGCTGCAGTGATCTGGACGGCAAACATCCTTGCAGCAGCTTTGTTTGGGCTGGGACACCTTCCAGCGCTGGTGCCTCTTGTTCCGATTACGCCACTTGTCATAACTCGCACAGTCGTCCTGAATGGAGTGCTCGGCGTTGTCTTCGGCTGGCTCTATTGGAAGCGCGGTCTTGAAGCCGCGATGATCTCGCACTTCTCTGCAGATATTGTCTTGCATGTATTACTTGCTCTATAGGAGTCGAAATGGCAGAAGAAATCAAACAATGGGAATATCGCGTTCAAACCATTGGCAGCATGTTTGGCACCAAGGATGAACACATCCAGGCGACTCTGGATGAATGGGGCCAGGAAGGCTGGGAGGCGATCAATGTATTCACGCCTGAGGGAAGTGGTAAGATCACCATCGTCGCCAAACGTCCGTTAGCCGACCGCGCCCGTCGAATGAGATCATTACCATCATAGGTAAGGAGAAAAATGCTTGCTGCAGCATATACAATCAGTTTTCTGGGCATGATCCTGCTGCCCATTCTGCTATGGATCTATTTCACACGGAAGTTCTCCCTCTCCTGGAAATTTGTGCTCGCCGGAGGCTTGACCTTTATTGCATCGCAGGTTCTCCACATTCCATTGGTCATCGCCATGGGATCATTTCTGCAAAGCACCTCGTTACTGATCAATGCCATTATCCTTGGCTTGCTGGCAGGTGTTTTCGAAGAGACCGCCCGGTATATTCTGTTCAAGTTCATCCTCAAGAAAGCGCGATCCTGGAAGGAAGGTATCCTTGTCGGCTTGGGACATGGCGGCACAGAAGCGCTCATCCTGGGGATTCTCGCCGCGCTTGGTTTTGCATATATGTTGTTCTATCGTAGCGCGGACTTGTCTACTATACCGAGTATTCCCGCAGATCAACTTGAGCTGGCAAGGCAACAGGTCGAGGCGTATTGGTCCACGCCATGGTATATCGCTTTGATGGGTTTCGTTGAACGCATCTTCGCGATCTGTCTGCATGTGAGCTTATCGATCATGGTGTTGTATGCCATTGCATACCGCAAACCGATCTGGTTCTGGCTGGCTTTACTATGGCATGCGCTTGTGGATGCAGTGGCCGTCTATGTTGCACAAGAAGCTGGAATCCTGGCTGTGGAAGGAATTGTTGCCGTCTTTGCGATCCTCAGTCTATGGATCGTCTTCAAACTGAGATCCGATTTTTTGAATGATGTACCAAACTCGTCTGGTTCGGAAGCGGCGACTCTTGAAAGAATAGGTGGATAAAGCCACAGGTATGTGGAGAGTCGATATAACGGAAACAGCAACCAGCTGGCAACGAAGCGTGCCGGTTGCGACACCAGAAACATCCGTCTGACAAACATAAGACGGATGTTTTCTTATTAGAACAAATGTTCTGATTTATGAAGAGGTAAAATCGTGGCATGCACAACAAAGTCCTCTCTGTCATCATTCTTAGTTTCCTCCTCATCGCTGCATGCACATTGACACGCGGTCACCAATGGGGAGATGATTTCGCCTGGTACATTTTGCAAGCCAAAAGCATTGTGAATGACACCATGGACGAGTTTATGGAGACCAGTGCATACACAAATTACCAATCTACCGTCCACCTGGGTCCCCTTGCATATCCATGGGGATATCCTCTGATCCTGGCTCCTGTTTATGCGCTCAAAGGGATTAGCCCGCTTGCGCTGAAATTGCCCGGATTATTCTTTTATGCCGGCTTTCTGGTTTGTCTTTACCTCCTTGTTAAGGACCGCCTCACGCGGGCCGAAAGCCTGCTCCTTGTTTCCTTATTTGCGTTCAATCCGCTGCTGCTGGGATTCCTCGACCAGATCCTTTCTGACATTCCGTTCCTCTTCTTTTCAACATTGGCATTGCTGCTGATGGTCCGGGAAGGCAGGCATGGCAGCGCTCATTACGCGCTGATAGGAGCGTCGATATTCTTTACAACCATTTTGCGCGTCACGGGTGTACTTTTGCTGGGCTGTTTTTTGATCGTGGAGTTTTTCAGGCTTTTGAACAACCGCCAGGATCGTACGGCAGTGATGGAAATTATTAAAAACTCATTGGTGGTTTGTTTTGTGTTCGCGGTTTTTTGGATCGTAAACAGCCGGTTATTTCCCAGTGGTGGAGAGTCCTATTTCTCACAATATTCGGGGCTGATCGAAACAGCCAGGGCATTTGCAGTCGCCTACTTCAATATATTCAGCCATTTCTTCGGGGAAGCAAAGGGTTGGAGATATCTTTATTATTTTGTGCTGTTCTTCTTTTTGTTGGGTGCCTGGCAAAGACGAAAACAGGAAACGATCTTTCTGCTGTTCTTTGCCTTCTGGATGGTAGTTCATCTCACGTATCCCTGGTGGCAGGGACCGCGCTATATCTTCCCGCTCCTCCCGATCTTTATTTACTTTGCTTTCCAGGGCATGAAGACTGTGATCAACCGCTTGCCTGAGGGCTATTGCATTGTCGGGCAGAGGACATTTTACGGCTTCTGGATTCTGATCGCCGGCATCTTCCTGTTCACATCGGTCCAAAATGCTTACCTCAATTTACAAAATAACAGGACGATCAATGGACCGTTCGACCCGTACAGCACGGAAGTATATGACTACATCAAAGAAGAAACCCCTTCAGACAGCGTGGTGATATTCTTCAAACCGCGCGTCATGGTCATTATGACCGAACACCCAACCATCATGAGCATGGAATGCGATCGAATGCTCAAGGGAGACTACCTCGTTTTGAGCAGGAAAGTTGGCGACAATCAGCAAATACCGCCCGAGAATATTGATGCCTGTAACCTGCCATTGGATCAGGTCCTGAAAAACAATCGATTTATTGTCTACCACATCCAAAAGTAAGCTTGTATCTCCTTACGAAAATCTGTAAACTGTACCTATGACGACGGATCAACTTGCCAATCTCGAAAACCAGCCGCAGCAGCTTAAACGCCTGGTCGAGTTAAGCGTCACGCTCAATTCGACGCTCGATCTCGATACTCTGCTCCAACTAATCACTGCCACCGCGACCGAGCTGCTGGACTGCGAAGCAGCCTCCATCCTGCTGTACGACGACAAGAATCCACGCCTGTTCTTTGCCGCGGCCACAGGTTCGGACCCCGCCAGGCTGGCGGAAATCCCCGTTCCGATCGAGAACAGCCTAGCAGGGACCATCTTCCGCACCAACCGGCACATGATTCTAAACAATGTGGAACAGGACCCGCGCCACTACTCGCTCGTCTCAGATCACATCCGGTTCCACGTGAAGACCTTGCTGGGCGTGCCCATGCCGATCAAAGACCGGACAGTGGGCGTGTTGGAGGCAGTCAACAAGCATAACGGTGTGTTCGCTGAACGTGATGCCGGGCTCCTCTCTGTCATTGCCGCCCACGCCGCGATCGCGATCAACAATGCGCGCTTGTTACGCGCGACCCAGCGGGCACTCGAAAAGGTCAAAGAAACGGATCAACTCAAAAGCAACTTCCTCACTCTTGCTTCGCATGAGCTCCGCACTCCACTTGGCATCATCATCGGTTACTCGACTTTTCTGAATGAAAGCACAAAAGGCGAACTCTCCGATCACGCCAATCAGGTATTGACCGCCGCAAGACAGATGCGCTCCATTCTGGACGAGATGAACAATCTGGTCATGCTCAAAGCGGATGAGATGGCTCTCAAGCCGCAAAAAGTTGCCATGGAGGATATTCTTGCCTATGCCTGCGAAGGGATCCAGGAGATTGCTTTCACCCGCAAGCAAAATATAGTATATGCGTTCCCGGAAGAGGCCTACATTGTCAACGTGGATATTGATAAAACAGCTTTGGCATTCGGAAACATCCTTGGCAATGCCATTCGCTTTTCACCGGAAGGCAGTGACATCACCGTCGGCGTGCTCAAAGATGGGGATCAAGTAATGGCATGGGTGCAGGATCATGGCATCGGCATCCCGGTTGACAAGCTCCAAAAGATCTTCGAGGAGTTTTATCAAATCGAACCAGTGAACATTCGCCACTATGGTGGACTGGGAATCGGTCTCACCATCGCAAAAGGCTTGATCGAAGCCCAGGGTGGTAAGATTTGGGCAGAGTCTGACGGAAAAGGGGCAGGATCAACGTTCAAGGTATTGTTGCCGATGGCGTAGATAATTCGCTGGTCGAGTAGGTGGTCTCGCGCTGAGCGGAGGGCTGAGCGTTTTTCCCCAGCACCTGCATCCGAGGCAGGTGTGCGAAGCCCGCAGTCAAAGCGTCGCCTGCCATACACTGGCACCGCACGCCAGTGCAGGTGTCGAGACCAGCAGTTCTCAGCAAACTTAAACTTGTTTCTGGTGTAAAACCGGCTCACGTCGCCGTCCACAGCGACGATTACAGGGTACCACCTGCGCCGGGGACGGCGCAGGGAGCACTTTTTGCACCAAGAACTAAACTTGTTGATCTCGATACGCCCTTCGAAGAACACGAAGGTCTACTCGATCAACGGTGCATAACGAAAAATCAAAAAGAAGCGCTTGTCGAAAAAATCAGGCGCTTCTTTTTGATTAACGACTACTCGACTAACCCAAATGCATCGGCATGATCACGTGCAAAAACTGATCGTCGCCCACCGGTCGCACCACACCCGGTGCGTTCGGCGCGGACGTTTCCAGCGCGACGTTCGGGGTGCGGATCACCTCCAGGGCTTCGCGCAGGAATTTGACGTTGAAGGCGATCAGCAATCCGCTGCCATCCACTGTCGCTTCGACGATCGTTTCATTCTTGCCGGTCTCTTCGGAGGTGGCGGTAATTTCCACTTCACTCGGCTGCATATCACTTTGCGCGGTCTTGATATTGAAGCGCGCCACGTTCGAACCTTCGCGCGCGAAGATCTCCGCCTGCTTGCAGGCCTTTAGCAAAGAGGAGGTAGAAACCAGTGTACGTGATTTATAGGAGCGCGGAATGATCTGCTGGAAATCGGGGAATGTCCCGTCGATCAGTTGTGAGGCGACTTCCACATCTTTGACCCGGAAGACCACCTGACCGCGCCCCTTGGGAATGACCATATAGATCGGATCTTCGCCTTCGGTCGCGACGCGGGCAAGTTCCTTCAAGGCTTGGGCGGGGACGATCGCGGAAATGGGAGTAGCGGAAGGCGTGGAAAGAACCGCCTTTCGGACGGAGAGTCTGAATCCGTCTGCGGCTGCCATCGTCAGTTTGTCTTTATCCACTTGCACGAGCACACCCATCAGCACAGGCCGGGCTTCATCCGAAGAGGCTGCGAACGCCACCTGGTGGATCATCTCGCGGAAATCGCCGACGTTGATCTGCACCGCGCCTTCGAAGTCGGGCACGGGCATGGGCGGGAATTCCTGCGCGTCGATGCACTTGATGTCGTTCGTCGAACTGCCGCCGCGGACATTCAACGTCTGGGTGGCTGGATCCAGCCTCAACAGGACCTGGTCGCTCGGCAGGGTGCCCACCAAATCGGAGAACGTGCGCGCCGGCACCGTGGTGGAACCTTCCTCCTCGATGCGGGCCGAGATCCAGCACGTGATACCCATCTCCAGGTTCGTTGCCGAGAGTCGCAAACGTCCCTCGTCAGATGCGATCAATACGTTGGCAAGCACAGGCAATGTGCTGCGCGGCGAAACCGCTTTTGAAACAATCCCAAGACCACGAGCCAGATTTTCCTGAAGGACAGTTACTTTCATATCGCATCTCCTCAGCAATGTGTGTGCATTCCAATTTTACATCATTAAACTACAATCTCACGACAAGCGAGATACCCAGCATGAGCAGGATGAACAGCAGTTGCAACATAAATAACGCCGCAAAGACGTACGCCACAATTGTCCATGCCGAACGTCCCGTTTTTTGCCTGTGGATTTCCTGGCCCTCGGCCAGTTTCTGCACGGATTGGGCAGCCTGCGCCGCGTCATCCGTCCATACGAGGTCTTTCGCTTCATCCTGGACCACGACCCTGCTCCCGTGAAACGAGTGGATCCACTCCGGCGCGTCCACCGCCAAACTCCCGTTCAAAAGCAGGGCGTTGAAATTCCCATCCGGCCTCGCAGCTGGGGTGGTGACGGTGACCTGAACCTTCGCCCCAAGCTTCATCAGCGCGGCGTTGACCGATTCCACAAAGCCATTCCCCGAATCGACGATCAGCACGGAATACTCGCTTTGTTTCTCTGCCAGGGAATCTGCCGCAGAGGCTCCGTCCCCGCGCAGAACATTCAAGTGGTAGATCAATACGACGCCAAACAGGAAGAGCAGCTGTATGAGATTCAATATATTGTATACAAAGTCACTCTCCAGATCGCCTGTCAAAACTGCTCGGATCAGTTGATAGATCAATCCCACTGCAGTGACCATGCCGCCGATGACCGATACGAACAAGACCAGATAAAGATAGGCTTTCCGCAGGACCGAGCGGCGGGCGTGATCGCCCATCTCTCCCTGAGTCAGAGCTTCTGCCTGCATGGGCCGCCACATGACCAGCCAGAGAGGCAGTCCAACGATCAGCGCAGAAATGGAATTAGCAAGAGCGCCGCGCGTGGAACTGCTCCCCAGAACGGTCCCGCTTGTGATCGTGTCAAGGATGAAGGAGATCAGGGTGGCAACACCTATAAATGCAACCACCAGCCCGATCAATGCCAGGATGTAATTATAGAGTCGCTTCATCCCCGCCTGGCGGACTCGATCGCCAACCGCCTCAATATGGCGGTTCAACCAATATCCGTAGTACGCCCAGACCAAGCCAAGCGGCACGCCGATGGAAATCGGTTCGCCAATTTTCCCGACGAAAGTTTGGAACGTCCAACCCGCGCCGAGCAGCCATGTGAGGACGGCGCTCATTACGATGGCAGCGGTCGTGAGCACGGTAATGACTCCCCCAAGGGCAAGCAGGTAGAGAATGCCCAGGCGCAGCATGGAGCCCATTTCCGCGGGATCGACCAGTGAATCCTGGATAATGCGCCACGAATAGACCCAGATCGGCGTTCCAATGACTAGCAATGCAACCCCGTTGACTGCCATTTCACGTCCCAATCCTCCCAGAACATCGCCGGGGATGTAAAAGAGGAAGCGTAATACGTGTTGCGCACCCAGGACTGTCATCAACAAACCATAGAGCACCCAGAGGTAGCGATACAAACGCCGGACTTCTGTAAAGTTTTCTCGATCAGGCAGAGTGCTCCACTCGCCGCGCAGGGTGTTCCAAAAGTAGACTGCAACAATGCCGTTCATAACGATGGCAATAAGATTGTCGGCAAGCGTCTGCTCGCGGAAGGCAAGGAACGCGCGCCCTACTCCCAACCCTGCGCCCTGGATCAAGGCACGATCCATGAACGACAGCAGATTTTGCACGACAGGGATCAGGGTGGCAAGCAAAATGGCATAGAAAAAGACCGCGCGTAACGTGGCGGTCTTTTCTTCCTCCTCGCGCGCCGCAGCACGCTGGACCCAGAGCCAGTGGACGAGGAAGATCGGCACGCCGACGAGGATCAATGCCAGCGCCTGTGCCAGCGCATCCGCACCACCGGAGATGGTGTCATCTACGATCGAACGCAACAAACCAACCAGCCCCCACAACACCACCTCGATGCTGATGAAGGCAACGAGATAAAAATACAGGCGGCGAATGGATTTCATGATGTGCTCCTAAGTCATGTCACTCTCCCGAAGGATATCGGGACGATGTGAGCGCAGCGAAGAGTCTCAATGCCTGGGAGGAGACCCTTCGGTCGCGAAGAGCGCTCCCTCAGAGTGACACTACCTGTCACTTTATTTTTTCCTGATACCAACTGTACTCCAGGAAATAATCGCCCGGAAAGGAAGACAACTTCCACGCCTCGCCCTGCCTGACAAGGATTGCACGTCCGGGATTGCGATAGCCTGTCGAGAACGGATCACTGGAATTGTAGATCATGGTGACTTCGACGGAGGCAGTGTCATTCGTGATTTCGGATTCGCCAATATCGACAGAGGAATTACTTGGGTTGAGCATTCCTGTAACAAACGCGTCCCTGAATTCCTCGTAGGTTGGCTTGTCTTCGAGATCGGCGAGATAATCATAGGCTTTCTCGTAATCGCCGTTCAACACTGCCAGCACGTAATTGTGAACCACTCCCTCGGGCGTATCCTCGGAAAGATAAGATTGTGAATCTTTGCGAATGAAAAAAACTGCCAGTGCAACCACCACCAGGACGGCGATCCCGACCAAAATGCCTGTGAGGAAACGGTCTTGTTTCATAGCGCCTCCATGAATTCGTGCGTTTCATTGTATAGGCTTTGATGGGAAAAGGCAAGCAAATCTGAATTTGCGCGCTTTCCAACGTTGCCGGACCACGCATGAGCCCCTCGAAACACATACGGTATACTTAACTGACACCACCTCAAGGAGTACCCCATGACCATTTCTGCCCCGCGTTGGGATCTTTCCAACGTTTATCCCTCGCTCGAATCCAGGGAATTCAAAGCCGCCGTTGACGACTATAAGAAGCAGGTCGCCGCTCTCGAACGATTCTTCAGGAACAAACTCAGCAAAGCCGATGCAAGGACAAAAGTCAAGGATCTCGCCTCGCTGGTCGGCAAAGCCATCGACCAGATCAATTCGATCCAGACCCTTTCTGCCACCATCGTGCCGTTCATTTATTCCTACGTCAGCACCAACTCGCGCAATAAAGTGGCAATGAAGACCCTCTCCGAGTTCGAGCAAGCCAGCCTGCCGATGAACCAGTTGCTGACCCGTTTCAAAGCCTGGCTTGGCAAAGTGGGACCAAAGCTCGGTCAGGTGATCCAGAATAATAAGTCTGCTGCCACACATGCGTTTATGCTGCGGGAAACCGCCGAGCAAAGCAAATATCTGATGAGTGAGGCAGAGGAAGCGCTCGCCGCGGAAATGTCGCTGAGCGGCGGCAATGCCTTCGAAAAACTTCAGGGGACAGTCACCTCACAGCTTTCCGTGGACTTCGAGCTGGATGGCAAGACCCAAAAACTGCCCATGCCAGCCCTGATCAACCTGCGCTCCCATCCCGACGAAGCCACGCGTCGACGCGGGTATGAGGCTGAGAACAAAGCCTGGGAGGAAGTCAAAGAGATCCTGGCGGCGTGCCTGAACGGGGTCAAGGGCGAAGCGAACACGTTGAACAAAAAGCGCGGACGCAAGGATGCGATCCATTCTTCTCTCGAGGCAGCGCGCATGGACCGCAAGACTCTCGAGGCAATGCTGACCGCCATGCAGGATTCCTTCCCTATGTTCCGCAGGTATTGGAATGCAAAAGCAAAGAAGCTGGGCAAGGAAAAGCTCGCCTGGTGGGATATCTTTGCGCCCATGGGCAGGACAGACAAGGTCTATTCATTCGAGGAAGCACGCGATTTTATCGTTGATAACTTCGGGAAATTCTCACCGGATCTGGCAGCGTTCGCCAAACGCGCCTTCGACAGCAATTGGATCGATGCCGAACAACGGGACGGCAAACGCGGCGGCGCGTTCTGCATGGAAGTGCAGGGCGTGAAGGAAAGCCGCATTCTTGCCAACTTCGATGGCTCGTTCGACCAGGTCAGCACACTGGCACATGAATTGGGACATGCCTTCCACAATGAGTGCGCCTATCAGGCGAACAAAACCGTCCTGCAACAGCTCACGCCCATGACGCTGGCGGAAACTGCCTCCACTATGTGCGAGACGATCGTCACCGAAGCTGTTCTGGCATCCGCGAAAGACCCACAGGAGGAACTGGCAGTCCTCGAAGCCCAGATCCAGGGAGCGGGCCAGGTCGTTGTCGACATCTATTCCCGTTACCTCTTTGAAAAGGAAGTCTTCGAGCGCCGCGAACAATCCGAGCTCTCTGCAGACGACTTTAACGACATCATGGAACGCGCCCAGAAGGCAGCCTATGGCAGTGGGCTGGATGAGCGCTACTTGCAAAAGTTTATGTGGACCTGGAAACCACATTATTACTCCCCAGGTCTGTCGTTCTACAATTATCCGTACGCGTTTGGTTTATTATTCGCTACAGGCTTATACGCCATTTACAAACAGCGAGGCGCAGACTTCGTGGAAGATTACAAAAACCTGCTTGCCTCCACCGGGGAAGAGACGGCTGCCAAACTTGCCAAACGCTTCGGCATCGACATCACCAAACGCAAGTTCTGGGATGACAGCCTGGCGATCGTCGGCCAGCGCGTGGATCGCTACGTTGAACTGTAACAGTACCGTTCCTCCCGCAGCATGGAGCTGCGGGAGGAACTTATAGGTAATCTATGCTAGGAAAGAAACCTGTTCTCTTCGCGATCATTATTCTGATTTTTCTTGTATCCGCCTGCAGCACGAGACCCACACAGAGTACCCCAACCCTCGCACCAATCCCCACTCAAACGCCAGCCAGGCTGCCACTGCTGGAGGCGGAAGTCTCGCGCGTGACGGTGCAGGAAGCCAAAGCCGCCCTCGATAGCGGTACAGCCGTCCTGGTGGATGTGCGCAGCGCCGAAGCATTTGAGGTGAGCCACATTGCCGGTGCGATCAACATTCCGCTGGGCGAGATCGAGACGAACCCGACGGGTTTGGAACTCGATAAAGATCGGTGGATCATCACCTACTGTACTTGAATGAGCGAACATACAAGCGCCCGTGCGGCGTTTGTCCTTTTGCACAACGGTTATCCCCGCGCCTCAGCGCTGCTGGGTGGTTTTGTTGCCTGGATCGAAGCCGACTTTCCGATTGAACCATGAACCTTGCGAAGGTCTGCAAGATAATTGGAGAACCTAAGATGACAAACACGCCTCTTGTCACGCCCTGGGCGGATCCTGTTGACCCGACCCAGTCCACGCTGCGGCGCCTCATGATAGACGAAGGATTGGATCCATACTCGTGGTCAAATGGTCCGTTTGACGTTTATTCCGCACATTCCCACTCGTATAATAAAGTCATCTATGTCGTGCAGGGCAGTATCACGTTTGGCTTGCCCGAACTTGGCAGGCAACTGACCTTGAAAGCAGGTGACCGGCTCGACCTGCCGGCCAGCGTCGTTCACGATGCGCACGTCGGCGCGCAGGGGGTTGTTTGCCTGGAGGCACACAAGGATTGAGATAACGGGACCAGGTGTCGGCTAGGAAAGAAACGTAGATCAGGCTTCCAGCCTGACATTCATTGAAAACACAAGTTTTGGCAGGTTGAAAACCCGCCCTACGATCGATAAAAAAGGACGCGCCCGTGAGGGGCGCGTCCTTTTTGTTAAGATCTAACTCGTCAAGCAAACTTACCAGTCACCCTGAAGCCAGCCGCGCATCTGCATGGCTGTCACCACACGCTGGATGGCGACCATGTACGCCGCATCGCGCATGTAGACTTTTTCCTTCTCAGCCATCTGAAGCACATCGTTGAAGGCCGCGGTGACCTTTTCATCCAGCCGCTGCAGCACTTCCGGCTTGGACCAGTAGAAGTTCATATCATTTTGCACGCCCTCAAAATAGGAGGTCGTGACCCCGCCGGAATTGCACAGAAAATCGGGGATCATGAAGATGTTGTTTTTCTTCAGGATATCATCGGCATCCGGTGTGGTGGGCCCATTGGCGCCTTCGGCCACGATGCGGACCCGGCTGGACATCTTCTTGACGGTGTCGACATTCACGTGCCCCTCGATCGCGGCCGGAATGAGCACATCGGCTTCCTTTGTAATCCAGGCGCCGCCGTCTTCCACAAGATAACCGGCTTCCTCTGCTTTTTGCTTGTTGATAGTCCCATATTGATCGACGATCGAAAGCAGGAACCGGGCATCCACTCCGTCTTTGTGACTATATGTATAGGATTTTTTATCGTTGCGATCCCAACAGGAAACACAGGCTACCTTGCCGCCCAGCATTTCCACAAAACCGATGGAGGCGTATTGCGCCACGTTGCCGAAGCCTTCAATGGCAGCAACACATTTCGTTGGATCCATTTTGAGGTGTTTCATCGCCTCACGGACCGTGTAGATCACGCCAAAGCCCGTCGCTTCTGTGCGCCCGAGGGAGCCGCCGCCGCCGACTGGCTTGCCGGTGAATACGCCCGGTGAATACGTACCGGACAATTTGGAGTACTCGTCCATCATCCAGCCCATCATCTGTGGCGTGGTGCCAACATCGGGGGCGGGAATATCCTGGCGCGGTCCCAGGTTCTTGATCATCTGCCCTACCCAGCCGCGGCAGAGATGTTCCTTCTCGTTCGGTGAAAGTCTGGAGGGATCTACGATGATGCCTCCCTTGCCGCCGCCCAGCGGAATATCGACCACCGCGCATTTCCAGGTCATCCACATGGCGAGAGCGCGCACGGTATCGATGGTTTCATCCGGATGGAAGCGAATGCCGCCCTTGTTAGGACCGCGCGCATCGTTATGCTGGACGCGGAAACCGGTGAAAACCTCCAGGTCGCCATCTTCCATCCGCACCGGGATGCGGAAGGTAAACTCACGGGCCGGCCAGCGCAAAACTTCTCGAACACCCGCATCGAGATTCAGCATCTCTGCAACGTTGTCGAATTGTTTTTGCGCGATTTGGAAGGCATTGATTTGATGATCTGGCATAGTTTTCTCCTACATGAAGTATTGAGTTTTATTGAAAACATAAGCGGGCATCCCCGGACAGGGAGCCCGCCTTTTATGAAGTTTATGGCGAACACAAGTTCATTATATGATTACCCAGTAAGGCACGAATTTCAGCTTAACGTTATCATGAGACCCAAATACCAGTCAATATGATAAAAATCAATTAATTGTCTGACAAAAGACCGGACTTACGTCCGGTCTTTTTTTTACTCCAGGTCCAGATTGTCTTCGTCCGATTCATCATCCCCTTTATCGAATTCATATTCGACCTTGTCGTGATCCAGATAGACCCACAACAGGAGGACATGCCCATCGGGGGTTTCCACATTGCGGGCAGCGAGGATAGGAGCCGACTGTTCGACGCCCATATCATTTCGATAGTGCAGATGTATAGGCAATTTGCTGTTCCATGCCTGATAACAACGCTCCACCAGGGCAGGCCCGTTGAACGTCCGCAAACGGGTCAATGCGGGAACCGACAACTGAGAGCCTTCATTAAGGCCCAATGCCCAGCCGTCATTCACTGCTTCAAAAACAGGAGGCGGGCCCTCAATGATTGTGATTTTGTCATCCATAGTGCCGCCAATATACCACAAAAGTCTTTTTCGCCACCTTACGATTACTCGCTATTTTCCTTACATTTGAACTCATACCTGCCTCCATAACAGTAGTTGAAGCCGAATTTCAGCCTGTTTTGCTACCTGCAATTGGCTCTGCCTTCAAATCGCTGTTACCAGTCAAGACGGGATCACTCCTTGTTTTGTTTCATCCAAATTCCCCAGCCTCCATATCCATTTCATTACAAAGTTGCCACGCAGAATGCTTGCGTTCGCCCATTGGCATAGGTATACTTAAATCACTATGCAACCTGAAAAAATTGGCATCTACGAAGTAAAATCCGAGCTGGGCCGCGGCGGAATGGCAACGGTCTACCTGGCATATGATCCGCGCTTCGAGCGTGAGGTCGCTGTCAAAGTCCTGCCAAGTGAGCTTCTGCATGCCGATCCGCAGTTCCGCCTGCGGTTTGAACGCGAAGCCAAGATTATTGCCCAGCTTGAACACACAGCCATCGTTCCTGTATACGATGTGGGGGAAGCAGATAATCAGCCTTATTTCGTGATGCGCTACATGAATGGGGGCTCGCTGACCGAAAGGATCAAAGCCGGCGGATTGACGATCGAAGACGCGGCTCGCATTCTGGGAGCGATCGCCCCAGGGCTGGACGAAGCTCATTCCAAAGGGATTGTCCACCGCGACATCAAGCCAAGCAACATCCTTTTTGACAAACGGGGCAATCCATATATTTCAGATTTCGGCATCGCCAAGCTCTCACAAGCCCAGGCTGGCAATGTAACCGGCAGCGCCATTATTGGCACACCCGCCTATATGGCGCCTGAGCAGGCGCAGGGCACCGGCACAGACGGTCGCGCCGACATTTACGCACTCGGCATCATTCTGTTCGAAATGCTGACAGGCAAGCAGCCCTATGAAGCTGATACACCTATGGCTGTTGCCATCAAACATATCACAGACCCGGTTCCACAAATCCGAAAGATCAAGCCCCAGTTGTCGGAGGGGATCGATACGATCATCCAGAAGGCAATGGCGAAGGACAAAAACGACCGCTTCTCCACAGCCGTGGAAATGACCAGCGCCCTTCAGGAAGTCGCGCGCAAGGAACCGACAAGGCTACAAACGAAAATCCCATTCCCGACGGTCAAAGCCAGTGATAAGACGATCGCGAAGGCCATCCCGCAGAAAAAGGGATTCAACCTGCTGCTTGTTATTCTGCCCGTGCTCGCGCTGGGTGCCGCCGCGGTGATCGCCGGGGGACTCTTCCTGTATAACGCAGGCAAAGCTCCCGTAGCAACCCAAACGCCAGTCAGCACCTCCACACAGGCCATTGTGGAAACAGCCGCGCCTACTGAGGTCGCGACGGAGATCCCGATCGTGATCGTGGAATCGACCAGCACCGATACTCCCGCCGCTCCGACGGACACCGCCGTAGCCTCCCTACCGGGAATCGGCGGCGCAGATAAAGTGGCATTCGTCGCCAACAATGAAATCTGGCTGATGAATGTCGATGGCTCTGAACTTAAACAATTGACGACCGACGGAGGCATAAAGAACGATCTGCAATGGCTTCCGGATGGCGAAAACATCCTCTTCTTGAGCGGGAAGACGATCAAGTTTTATAACGTCAACACCGATGTAGTCGATACACTGACTTCCTTCCCCTCGGCCTCTTCGCTGGATGCCTTCCAGGTTTCGCACGATAGCTCGGAGGCGATGATCTCTGTCAATAACGAGATCTTTGTCATCCCCTTCGATTTCGACCGGATGAGAGGCGTCAGCAAAAAGAGCGACCTGCTGGCACTCGAACCCTGCATCGTCCCCACTGGCAAGACAAAGTCCGCGCTGCAAGTGAGGGAAACCCGCTGGTCTGGCGACGATAAGCTGGTAGCCTGGCTCAACAAAGGACCGGATTCGTCCGACCAGGTCACGGTGTTCGATGTCAGTGCCTGCGACCCGGCACTGATCGATCTGCTCGATAACTTCCCCGGCACGCGCTTCAACCCCGTCGGCTTCCAAAGCCGGAGGATGGGCGATTTTGATTGGGACGGATTGAGCTTATTCAGTTTCAACACATCCAGGCGCAATAACGGCTGGGGCGAGCTTTACTCCTACAACTGGGAAAGTCATAAGCCAACCCTGCTCAATCCCGTGCCAAATAAATGTTGTTACCGTGACGCGCGTTGGAGCCCGGATGGTTCCTACCTGCTCTTCGCCTTCCAGGATGAGACTCTTGCTGCTGAAGCCGAAACGCTTCTGTACTATGTTCCCTATGGCGAGATTGGAACCGGAGCAGCGTTTACGCCCATTCCACTGCCGAAAGGCTTCTTTCGGTTTCCAAAAGAAGCCCCGCAGCCCGCGCTGCGCCCTGCCCAATAACGAAAACTCTGGAGCTTACGGCTCCAGAGTTTTTTTCACCAGCCCCGGTCCCCAATAGATCAACCCGGTATAAAGCTGAATCAACGTCGCGCCCAGGTCCAGCCTGCGTTGCGCGTCTTCCGGATTCATGATCCCGCCCACGCTGACGATCGGGATCTTTCCATCGATGCGTTTTACCACCTGACATAGAACCGCTTCGCTTCTCAGCCGGAGAGGGCTCCCGCTTAACCCACCTGCTTCGCCCCGATGCTTAGACCCGAGTCCCTCGCGCCCGAGGGTGGTATTCGTCACGATGATGCCATCCATATGGGTGCTGAGGATCACTTCCATGGCGTCGTCCAATTCGCTGTCAGAGAGATCCGGCGCGAGCTTGACGAGCAGCGGCAAGCGTTTGTCCCGTTTCTTTTCTTCCAGCTGACGCTGCGCATGCAATTGGGTGAGCAGCCCCTCGAGCGCGAGGCGTCCCTGCAGCTGACGCAACCCGACTGTATTCGGTGAACTGATGTTGATCGCCAGGTAATCCGCATGCGAGGCGAAACCCTGCAGCAACTCAAGATAATCCGCCACAGCTTCCTCATTCGGAGTATCTTTGTTCTTGCCAATATTGACCCCGATGACAATGTTCGAACGTCTGAATGTTTCCAGGTTTAAACGTTTGAGATTCCCCGCCACGACCGCGGACCCTTTTCCGGGGAATCCCATCCGGTTGATCACGGCTTGCTCCTCGGGCAGGCGAAAAACCCTCGGAAGCGGGTTGCCAGGCTGAGGCTTGGGCGTGACCGTCCCCACTTCGATATGACCAAAGCCCAGGGTCGCGAGTCCCTTGACCGCCTCGGCATCCTTGTCGTAGCCCGCCGCCAATCCAACCGGATTTCGAAATGTCAATCCAAACGCCTCCACCGGTTTCGGAGGCGCGGCAAAGATCGCGCCCAAAATCGAATGGATCGGTTCCAGCCCGCCAAGACGCATCAACTGCAGGGTGAGGTGATGCGCGGTCTCGGGGTCAAGACGAAAGAGGAGGGAACGAAAGAATGAATACATTTTAGTGGCTCCAGCCGCCGTCCTCGGCTAATCAAACATCGTTGAGCGATCTGGATTTTCGATATGAGCAAAGACTTCCTGCAGCATGGCTTCGTCCGTGCGATAAATTGACAGGGGTGGCAAATGATCCGGGTCAAAGAAATCCACAGCCAGCGTTTCATGACTGATGCGCGGCTCCCCTTCCAAAAGTGTGCACAGGAAAATGATCTTATAGGCGTGATAAAACTCAAAGGGTTCGAGCCGGTTGGCATCGAGCACCGCCACCACTTTTTCCGCCTTGACCCGAAAGCCGCTCTCCTCCCAGACCTCGCGCTCCGCTACGGATGCCGGCGAATTCCCCAGGTCGGCCCAGCCGCCAGGCAGCGCCCATTTGCTGTCAGCCCGTTCCTGGATGAGAAGGATCTTTCCCTCCCGGACGACCGCGCCGCGCACGTCCACTTTGGGCGTGACATAGCCCGACTGCATGGAAAAGCTCTCCAGTACAGATTCCTTCAGGAGATCCGACTGGCTTGCAATGATCTCAGCAGTGATCTCCTGCAACCGTTTGTACCGGTCGATATCATATTGGTTCCCGCTATAAGT
>Ga0105104_10001469_pt1 | contig 17728 bp, 8 predicted proteins | sample PPLLaktember2015_3_FD_87034 | JGI IMG/M metagenome (GOLD analysis project Ga0105104, IMG submission 87034) | Freshwater sediment microbial communities from Prairie Pothole Lake near Jamestown, North Dakota, USA - PPLs Lake P7 Core (6) Depth... | ecosystem: Environmental > Aquatic > Freshwater >... | reverse complement strand
TCCAACGAGATCGCGGACAACATCTTCTACTTTAGATCCACGTTGTTTTAATTCTTTGAGTAAGTCACGCAACTTCGTGCTAAGATCTGTTCGAAGCATTCCGATGATGGCTTCCAATGCCCGTGGGAAACCGCGGGTCGCCTCGCGGGCCTCAGTAAGTGGCGCATCGGGTGCGTTGAGACCCAGTGTTCCGCCGGTATCCATTGCCTTTAAGATATTTTCAGCATATGGCGACTTTAATCCCTGGTCGAGTTCCAGGGAGTCCTGTAATCCCGGCTGAACACGCAGCAGAACCTGTGGTGCCACGCGTGTTGTTATAATAACCTTGAGACCATGAGGTGGCGCCTCAAGCAGGGCCTGCAGTGCCTCGTTGAGTTCCCCATCCTTGATGGTCTGGGTCTCGGCGTCAACCACATCCTCGAAATTGTCTAGGAGAATAATGGTCCGGCCATGAGGAAACTCTGTTAAAAGCGCTTCCATTTGTGTCTTACAGCTTTGCCTGGGATCTTTGTATATCAGGTCGAGGTACTTCGCTTTTTCTTCAGGCAATAGTTTGCAAAGGTCGTAAAACAGATTCGGGAAATTGACCGGATGGCCTGAGCGGGAACTAAGGTATATGATGCCGTCAAGGTTCAATTCTCCACCATCATCCGGCAGCATTCCTCCTTCCAGCGACCGCAACAAGCGACAGACCATCGCCGTCTTCCCTACGCCACCCCTGCCTACGACCGTCATCAACCGCATGTTTTCGGCGCGCAGAAAACTCCCGATCAGCCCGGTTTCCACATGGCGATCTTGAAAGTACGCGGGCGCGATCAATGGCGGGCGGTTAATGAAATGGGTCAGCACCTTCGATGAGACTGGAGCCTCCGGCTGACGCTCACGCTCCAGGCCGCGCTCGATATTCTTTTGGGTCCGGTCCTGTGCCGCCCCAGGATTTTCGATTGTGGTTCGCTGAGCCTCAATCTGCTGCTGCAATTGTAAAATTTCTTCCTCGATTCGCATTTTATCGGCCTGTGAAGCGCTGGCAAGATCGCGGCGGGCGTCTTTTAGCCTCTCGTTCATCGCGTACAGCAAACCCTCGGGGGTTGAACGCCAGCGAACATGCTCTCGTAACCGGGCGAGGCCTGCATCAAACGATTCAGCAAAAAGGATTGGTTCACGCGGCTCCAACCGGAAAGGCAGCTCGGCATCTGGTTGAATCACCAGCGGAATGATTGGCTTCTTGTACTTGAGTGCGCGGATCCATTCCGACATACAAGGACAGTTCGGATTGACGCTGTCACTTGTCATAATATATAGAACACCCTGGCAGTCCCTTAGAGCCTGAAGAACCTGCTGATAGTGGTCGATCCCCGGTTGAATTTTACGCTGATCGAGCCAAACGGGAATACTCGGCGGTCCCGCAGCCAGCTGATCAGCCAATTTGAGCGCGATGTCCCCGCCATCTTGACTGGAATAGCAGATGAAAAAAAAAGAATCCTTCACTAACTTGCGCTTGTTTTTAATCCTTCAGGGATGTTTGATTTTCGATCTCATGTATTGCCGATGCGCTGTTGCTGCTCGGTAATCTGATGCTTAAGTTCAACAATATCCTCTTCGATCCGAAGCTTATCCGCTTCTTCGCTGCGGATAAGTTCACGATGCGCGTCATCCAGCCGTTCCTTCAGCGTATGCAATACGCCTTCTGGCGTAGCACGCCAGCGGATGTGTTCGCGCAGGCGAGCCAAACCACTGTCGAATCCATATGTGAAGTCAACGTACTGTCGTGGTTCAAGCCGAAAGGGCATTTCGGCATCCTTGTGGAACAGGAGTGGCATAATTGGTTTGTTGTACTTAAGCGCCCTTGTCCATTCCCGTTTGCACTCGGAATTAGGACTAACGCTATCCCTTGTCATCACAAACAGAACGCCGGTACACCTCTGCAAAGCCCAGACGATCTGATCGTCATAATCGATGCCAGGCTGAAGATTGCGACGGTCAAGCCAGACGTTAATACTCGGCGGGCCGGCGGCAAGCTGGTCAGCCAATGTGAGTACGACGTTTTCGCCGTCAGCTCGTGAATAGCAAATGAAATAGAAAGGTTCAGCCATAATTATCTCCTTCCCAAGCACTTATTTTCAAAGTATTATGAATATATTAATACTTAATAATTCAAAAACAGTGCTTTTTTATATATAAAATTTACTAATAAAAAAGTAATAATCCAAAATATTGAACCAGGACAGGGAATAAATCAGCCTTTCCTTGAAGCCTTAACTTTCTAAGGACACTCGGTTATTTTTGCCCGGGAGCCCGATAACCGACAGACATTTTCAATGCTGCATCAATATCTTCAGGCGTAAGGAGAACAGTGGTCGAAACTGAAACCACACCTGATGAGTTAACTCTTGATACAGCGGCTGCAGCAGAGATATCATCCGGAAGCTCAACTGTAACATAAGCATCATGCTCACCAAAAGCAAAGTAGAAGGATTCCAATTTACCACCCATTCCTTCGATCATTTTTTGAACCTCTGATCTTCTTTTAGAACCTCCATCCTCGATTAATCCCTTAACACCGTTAGAATTATAAGATGCTTTAATCAGATACTTTTTCATAGTTTTTGGTTTTAATATTCATACGTATAAAATTGTTCGGTCACTCATCCAGATTTTTCTGATCTACGCGATTCTAACATTTTAAAATTTAATATGTTCAAAGGATATTCTAATAACTGATGGAGATTTGAAACGAAGAATAACTATTTTTTTACCTGATACATCCCATGGTGTACCTTACCCTGACGGTTTGGAGCATACCATGAACGGTTCCTGGCATTTCCGCCTCCCTGATTTCGGGTTATTTATTGATGGAATTCGTGTAATTTTTTGAAAAACACTTGACTTAAGGCGTTAAATTTCATACATTTAGAGTTGATTTATTCTCACTTATCAGAAATGGACATTGCATCAGCTTTTACAGAGCTATACATATATAGAAATGTATCCGTTTTGGATGTGAATTAGGACATTATTCTTTCAAATTTATATGTAGATAAAGTCTTTTTTGATGTAATCCTTATTGGTGATTGGATCACAGAAGAATACTACATTATATTAGTGAACTATCCAGGAAGAAATAATCATGAAAGATGAAAGGAATTCTTTAATTATTAAGATCATCAAGGAGCAGCCAGACAAGTATGTATTGACGATTACGGTAGCCTTTACCGAAAACGAATTTCTCTGAGATTACAAATAATTAACTAATCCTAAAAATCATAGATGAAATTAAAACAAATCAGATAAAACTAGTTACCAAACAAGATCCTGTTACACATGAAAGATTTAACATGGCAAAATGGGTTCTGATTTTTGGACTGGTTGCAGTTTCAATTCTCGGTCTCGCTGCAATTGTATTCACTGCAATATGGGATAAGTCTGATGAAATCTTTTCAAATGTGAAAGATATTTTGACCATGGTATTACCCCTGATAGGTGCCTGGGTTGGTACAGTGCTGGCCTTTTACTTCTCAAAGGATAACTTCAAGGCAGCTTCAGATAGTACAAGGGATCTTTTAAGCGCATTCAAGTCATCAGAAGAAAAACTGAAAACGATCCGCGTTGCGGATGTGATGATCAAAACCGATGCAATAACGAAACTGATCCTCGACAAGGATGAAAAACTGATTAACCTTAAAGTTGATATTATTGACAGCAAACTCGAAAAAGACAAGGATAAGCCATATAACAGACTGCCTGTTCTAACCGATAAGATGTATCCTAAATACATCATTCACAGGAGTCTATTCGACAAATACTTTTATAAGATGACCCTGGCTTCCAAAAAGATCGAAGATCTTACGCTGGCAGATATGTCAAGTGATCCTGATTTTGTAAATCCGCTGACCAAAAGTTTTGGGACTATTAAGGTAGATTCTAATCTGGCAGAAGTAAAACACTTGATTGACACAGTTCCTGATTGCCAGGATGTTTTCGTTACAGATTCCGGGACACCAGATTCTAAAGTCATCGGTTGGATAACAAATGTAATTGTGGCCAAGGCTTCAGTCATTTAGGAAGGAGACCTAATTTATTAATCAAAAATTATACGCCATGAATAATATTTTTTATGAAAAGGATGGTGATCCTTTAAAAATTAAATTCAAAGTTGAAAATGGGGTAATTGCGATTGCTTATACTATTAAACTATCGGAAAGGGATAGTAATAAGGCCGTAGCTTATTATGATGGTGATAATCAGAATCCTGAAGATGACGTTTATTTTTTACCAATCCCGATTGAGCAGAATAATGAACGCATATTACGCCTAAGTGCTACTTTCTATCCTTTAGATTTAGATTTAAGCAAAAAGTATTTAATTAAACTCGAAGTCTATCAGAGAGATATATTGCTTGATTCTATTGAACAAGACGGGGATTTAACATTATCAACGCAAGCTATACTGTTATTTGCCAAACTTAAAATAAAAGGAGAATGAAAAAATGCAAAGCCTTTCTTTGTATTTGCCTCTTATTTTACATGCATTTAATAAATGCCCAGGAGGAAATTAACGTTGATACATTAATCAGGAATTTGCGATTAAATTTTGCTGTTCCTGATCTGCCTGCTTTCAATGCATTGCAATCGGACCCGGGTAATCTGCTTCGACCTGCATCACCTAAGGAGTTCTCATTTATAGCGAACCAGTTTTTCAACGGTAATAATATTATAATACCAAAATCAATTGCAATTGAAATAGCCCCGATAGTACTAATCAGATATAACAAATTAACACTTAAAGATTACCAAAAAAATCCCATTCTTTATAACACAAGGATTTCTTTGGGAACCCTACGAGATAGTACAAATATTTCGCATCTGGCAATAGGTTTCAGGACTACCTTAATTAACAAAGGAGATATTAAAAATGACAAAAATCTCAGAAAAGTAATTGAAGATTTAAGATCAATTAACAGAAATAGAAATGAATATTATGATCAGCAACTTATAAAGCTGGGTAAAAGCGAAGAATATTTTGCAAATCACCCGGAGTTGAGGATAAAGTTTGATCAGGAATTTGATAGTATTATCCATAATACTGGTCAAACTATTAAAGATTATAAGGAGTACAATAGCTGGAATGCGGAAAAATTAGATATTGCCTTTTCCTTTGTCGGTTCTTCGCAGGATTCAGCTTCAAAACACATAAAATACAATTCATTTCTGGCATGGATTACTTATGCCAGGCCAGTTGGAAAAAATGGTCATATATTAGGGGGGTTTAATTTTAATTCATATAAAGTTGAGAACTCAACTTATTTTGATTTTAGTTTACAATCAAGGTTTTACATTGGAATGAATCAGTTGAAAGGTTTTGTTGAAGGCCAGTACCTGCATAAGAATATAGATAACACAAATAACATAATAGGCCGGTTGGGCTGCGAATACCATATATACAATGGAATTTGGGTAGATTTTAATGCAGGTATTTACAAAGGAATTACTCATAATACTTCTGATTTTGTTTCAAGTTTCCGATTAATTTATGCAATTCCGGGGAATTATAAATAATGGAAGAAGTTCAAGCTATTTTACATTTCATTTTGATGATTTAGAGAAAGATTATTGGTCGACATACAATGAGAAAATTAAGTAACATATAACCTTTTTAAACTTTTTTTATCAGATCAAACCCCAATCCACTGCTTCCCTCCCCTCGTCCGGTGGTTTTGTGAACTCCAAACCACACAAATACTTTCCCGCCATTCCAGCGGGCACGCTTATAGGCTTGTGCCACCCGAACACCAGATCGTGGTACTTCCTCCTCGTGTATAAAATAGGGATCTTTTGCTGCAAGGCCTACCTGGAGTAAAGAAGTCCGGGGCCGGATCTTGTCAGGCTTTTCCGGATTACCAATGAGAATGCGGGGCATGGCTGCACGCTGTATCTGAACTTCCCGGTTGCTGCCCTGCACATGCACGGGAATGAACGGTATCCAGTTTTCAGGAATAACATTCATTACTTCATACCGGATTTTTGCCTCCTCATCCCCGTCTTTTGCGGGCGGATCAGGAACAGGTACAACCACCGAATCGTCGATCAGCTTTTGCAGGAACCCATGATATTCATTTGAAGCTTCAAAACCGGATTTACTACCGCCGCCTGGTAAGGGTATAATCGCTTCTACCCCCCACACCATATTCGCCATTTCATCGCGAATGAAGAGGATTTCCTCCAGCGGTTTGCTCTCCTGAATTTTAGGCACTGTCGGTAATAACAAAAGATCAGTATCTGTGGGAGAAGGTCTCTCACTGTCCACTTTCATAGAGAACATATTCCAACGTAAAGAATCACCGGCTGATCCGGATCCTGCCGGGTCGATCCAGAAGTTTTCACCGAATGAATTCGTGAGGGTGAGCCCCTTTATTTTTGTGAGTGTGGCTACCGGCAGTTTATAGGGTATCAGGTACCAGTCGTTTGCATAAATAAGTCCGAATTCAATGAGCAGCAACTTGGACAGTTCGGTGGTATCAGGCTTTATATAACTGTAATTTGTCCGTGAATCTTCAAAGCTCCACCACCGGGTATTGGGCATGCCTTCAAATTGTACCGGTGCAGGTATAAGGCTTTGCGTGATTTTTTTCGGCGGAACCGTAACCGGTGTGCCCTCCGGCAATTCACCCAACGAATTCGTGTCTTTTGTCACATCCACGTTATACCAATCAAGATGTCCATGGTAATATTCCTCTGCATGCATTACTTTCTCAGATGTTGCTTCCGTGGCAGAAATCGCAAACTGGTATTCGAGATGATCCGGTGCCCAGGCATCGTTCACCGGGTCGGCTGGTTGATAGAAAAGATCGTCGAACCAATCACGATACGTTTTCTCCAGGTCATCGAACGCATTAAACGGACCCGCAAGGGGAAAGTCGGGCAGGTCATAGTAATGAGGAACTTTATTGCTTTTGAGTTCAAAATAAAGTTTAGCCCCGTCGATCATTCGTCCGGCTACAGCATTGAATTGCTGCCAGGTTTCCTGGTGTGCACAGACAGCAGCATCTTCCTTATGGGCGGGATCCGGTTTTTTAATTCCATAATGATCGAGAAAGAATTTTTTGGTTGATGCAAGCAGCCCTTTGTCCTTTAATAGCTGGAACCAACGTCGGCCCATAATGAGCCGGATATCCAGCGATATATCCTGCTGAAAGGTTGAGAACGGTAACTGTCGTTGTTCCACTTTTGCCTCAAAGGGAACAGATTTATCGAAAGGCTGAACACTTTGATTGTCGGCTTTATATTTGTCAAGTTCAACAGAACTCGTGCAAATCTTAGCGGTAACTGCACTGCCGGCATCATCACCTTCAAATTCCCCGAGTTGCCACTGGCGCGTGAGCATCCACAACGCATCGCGTACTTCTGCTTTTAAAGCACGGTCAAAATTATTTGATTTCGGCCGGCCTTCAAGGCGACTCCAGGCAAAAGTCAAAGGAAAGATTTTCTCCTTTGTAATGGCTTTGAGTGAAGCTTCAGTAGGTATAAGCATAATAATCTGCTGTTTATTATTCTTTCGGGATCGGTTGATCAAAATTCCTAACCAGTTCCTGGGCCATATAATGCACTTTGCTATCCAACACAATTGAATAGGGAAACAGGCTTTCTGCCCCTATTACTGCTGGCAGGAATGTGGTAAACGGCGTGGTTTCAATCTGCTCCGGTCCGATTGCACGTGATTTTGAGGCATCGAGAGTATACGCCAGGGCATCTACCAGATCATTCCACTGCCAGTTGCCTTCCAGCCTGGCAGGTGCAACCAAAAGGAGTGTTTGGGGTGCCTCGCAATTCGGACGATCATAATGGAAAGTAATACCCGTGGTTTCCTCTTTTGCCGGTATTACTTCTGTCCATTCATCAGCCAGCACACCGCAAACTTCGTTTGGTGCCACAGCCGCTGCATTGGTAAATACTGTGTATAATAACGTATTTCCTTCTTCCATATTCACATCTCCTTCAGGGAATGACAAGGCCATCCAATGGTATTTCTCAGTTTTAAAAGGTAATTGTACAGGATGAATGGTCAGATCATCTTCATTTAAATTAAATGCTTCCCGTAAAAGAATACATTTTTCCAGGTGGTTCATTTTTTCATGCACACGCGCAATTCCGTGCAGCCAGTCTTCCAAAGGATTTAACCGGGCCTCTGTTGTCTTCAGATGATTCAATAAATTGCCTGTATCATTCCACGAATTGCTGATTTCGGACTGCAAAGCTGCTGGTAATGCATATCTTGGAAACATTTTGAATTGATCGCCCAAGATTATTTTTGCCACAGCCTCTGTTTGTTTGACCTGATCGATAATACTCAAAGCAGGCAGGTTTGCCAGGATAGCTTCTGCAGCAGGAATTTTCTTTATTTCCAGATCATCCATTAATGATTTGGCACGAGCCTGCAAATCGTAAATGAACAAAGGTATCTGTCTGGTTTCGTTGCTGATATCCAGGGGTTCGGAATCAAAAAGGGACGCGTTAATTAGCCGGATGGATTGCAGCAAGGCAAATACGGTACTAAAACGAGTGTTTATAATCGTTTTTAACTTTGACAGCTCTGCATCAAATAATAATTTTTTGGCCTGAACAACTGGTAAGGTAACTCCGGGAGTAGTTGCAGATGATATAAGCCTTTCCATACTTAATAACTCTTCTTCCGTTGGAGTTGGATTTTCCGCCAGCAGATCATATTCCGCTGATTTTTTTTGCCAGCGGTCAATCACTTCCTGGACTTTTTTCCTGAGTGCTGTATACCATTGTCGCCTTGTTGTATAAACAGAGCCAATACTGGTTTGTTGAATACCGTAACCACCGAGTAATAAAAGAAATGCAGCAAAACGTTCCATTGTATTTTCGGCATTTTGCCGGATTGATTCAAGTTGCGGTTCGGTTATTGTGACGAAGTCAGGCAGGTTGCGCAGAACATGTACAATACCTCCCGGTTTTGTTGCATTGTTTAAATCTGTTTTTAATTTCTCAATGAGGTCTTTTGTTCTTTGCGAAGGCAGTTCAGGCGAGGGCAATTCCTTTTTATCCACTTCATTTGGTAAGCCAATATCCCCGGGGCTCAAGGAGGGGGATTCAGTTATCAGAACCCTTAGGCTTTTAACAAGGGGCATAAGCTGGAAAACAGAAAATTTATTAACAACTGCAGGTTCCTCAATATAGTTAAAAACTATATCTCCGTCAATGAGCACATCCCCGCCAAGTTGCAGGTGAAGGATCAAGCGGTCATCAAGTTCATTCAATGCATGACTATCCAGGGCATTTAACATATATAGCAGATCGATAGGCTCCAGTCCGATATCCTGCAAAGTAACTTCCTCTTTTTTCACCAATCCGGTGGAGCGGCTAACATAGGAACATTGACAAACAACGTTGCCCAGGGGAGGCAGAATCGCAGTCAGCCATTGGTTTACTGAAGGCTCAGATTGTGCACGGGGGCCGGAAGCAGCATTCAGCGGAATATACTGGAATGGTATTGAAACGCGGTGTGTGAGTGTAGGACCGCTTCTTGGAGTTCTGATCACATCCGGCTCCTGGGGGTAATTGCCCTTCGTATAGCTTTCCAGTACTCCCGCAGCCCGGTCATAATTACCCATCACCATATGGTGAACACTTTCTGCCACTCCCAGATCCGCTACTGCATCTGATATATCAATAAGCTGTTCAACAGTTTGCGTGATGGCGTTTGCAATGGTGCTATCAGCCGCAGGTAAGTCCAGATCAAACGGATATTTCTTATTTGCAGGATTGGTTTGCTTTATTACATGATTAACAAGGTTTAGTCCGTGAACCACATTACGTGCCTCGATAGCTGTTATAGGCACGGATTCCGGATCAACAGAAGGATCACCGGTGTTTATAATATTGGTATCTTTTATCTTCTCCGCATTGAGCGGGAATATTTTCCGAATCGCATAAATAAAACTGTCGATTTTTTTAGAGGTTAGATCTGAACGATTATGCAAAGTTCTTTCAAAATGATATCCCAGCAAAGCGGGGAGACTTTGTCCGCCCTGGATACCTTCGATAACGGATAAAGCCAATCGTATCCGTTCGGATGACAGATTAACAGCCAGCACATTACTGGCGTCAGGTTTACCGTGTGATACATAACCATTGCGCAGCACGGCGGCGGTTACACCCTGATTGAGAGAAGGGGTATGAATGAATCCCTCGTTGGCAGAATCAGTTACGAAACTCTTCGTTCCATCGGGGTTGAAATCCACAACCAGGTCGGCGGGAATTTCCTTGGGGGAAAGTATTTTATTTTTTTCAGGCCTGACGTTTTCGAGCCATCCAAAAGCACCGAGGAAAATACCTGTGTTTCTGCTATCCCAAGATGTACCAGGATGGTTGTTTCGCAAGGAAGATAATTCGCTTGTGAGAATCGAAGTTTTCCAAGCATCCAAACGGTAACTGCAGGAATCGAGATGTTCTACAAATGCGCGTTCCAATCTTGCCGTGGATGCACTTTTAATGTTTTCCAATGCTTTTATCTGTAAGGCCAGGTATTTGGAAAAGAAGGGTATCTCCGCTTCAAAAAGGGAGTCCCGGATAAATTGTGAAACTGTTTTGTTGGGAGATATGGCAGGGATGGTATCATATAAAAGGGCATAACGGCTTTCTGTTACTTCGCCTTTAAAGGATTGGTGAGTAAAAGCCTGTTCGGTGCGCATAGTGGCAATTTTTTCCTGGCTTATTGCATTTTTTTCTTCGGCAGCATCAACTGCGCTTTTATGGTACCCTAATTCCAGGGCATATTTCAGCAACTTATACAATTCCGCTGCCGGCCGTTCTGTAAGTCCCTCGCCGGTTCGTACGGCATTCTCGCCTTTATTGGCCTGAATGATCAAAGCTTCTATGTAATTCTTATGATCGGCGGTATAATCACGAATATCGTCCACCTCAGAGAGGGGCCGATCGTCGATCAATTGATTTACAGGTACCTGCCATGATGTACCCAGTAAGGCAGCAAGTTGGGGCATAATGTCTGAAGGATAACCCAGAGTCTGATGCAGCAGGTCGAGTGCTTTTTGTACTGCCTGTTGGTTCAATTTAAAGCCTTGCTTGATGATGCTCATCTTGTTCTTCATTTCAACAAGGCTTTCCAGGTAACGCCGGTGAAATTCCACGGAGTTTGGATGCAGGCCGATAATATCAAGCAGTTCCTGGTATGGTTTCTCCGAGGCCATTGCCACAAAGGGAACGCCGCCAAGCATATTGCTCTTCCAGTAGCTATCCATCTTCAACAAAAGCTGATAGAGGTTATTGATAAAAGCAAGATTTCCTTTATCAAATTCAAAAAGTATTGGACCGTCGTTAGTAATCTCCATCCATTGGAGCCTGTTGAATGCGGCCGCGGGTAATATTCCGTAAGGCTGATTTCCAATTCGGACAGCAGGTACCGGTCCGCGTCCGCTTACATAGGAATTAAAAAAATTCCGGATCCGCAACAATGATTCTCCCGAAAAGCCCCCCTCCATCAACGATTCCAATACATACCCCATGGTTGCAGGCCACAATGCTAAATTCATATTCCGAGCCTCTGCCTGGTCTGTTGAATCGCAGTGTAAAACCTTTTTGAATGTTGTATAATCCAGTCCCAGCCATTCCGCCATCCACTGACCATCACTTTTAAGGGTTGCCTCGGATTCTTCCTTAAAGCCTTCCTTCAGATTAAAATAGAGATCAAAGGTACTATCCGGATCTTCCGTTCCTGTATAACCTGAATCGGAAGAACCGGTGTTATTGGTGGGTGTACCCTGAGGCAATATGGTGAACCCTTTTTTGCTGAAGTAGTGATGATCGAATAATTCTTCCAGCTGTTTTTTACCGGTTTCTTTATCACTCCCTAATTTCACTCCGAGAACAACGAGACGCTGAAATCCATTTAGCTCATCGGCTGCCAGATCCATGCGAAATCCCATACCAATATTTACTGCCCTGTCGAAATCTGCCACCCATTTTATTGCTTCCGCAAATTCCAAATCACCCTGAGGCGTTTGTTTGAATTGTTCTTCGGCATCCACTGAAGGGTCAGGACTCGTGGGCAAGGGATAAGGAATGACATTGCCGAAAATGGGTTCCATGGGCACGCCATTTTTATATCGAATCAGTGCCAATCGTTCAGGCAGCAGATTAACCCGCGACGGTTGAGACCAACCATGTTCCTTTCCTGAGATTTTTTCGAGATCATTAAATACTGCTACGGCAATTTTTAGATCAGCCTCTTCTCTTTTCTTAATTTCAAGGGGTAATTTTTCATTGAAGTTTACCGGCTGGTAGGATTCAATAATCTTATCGGCATCCAATCCGGCATTGTTATTATTAAAATCCTGTTTGATCTGTTTTATCAGGGAATCATTTCGGTCTGCAAACCATAATTTGCTGAATAATCCGAAGATACTGTTTTGAAGTGCAGGATTCCAGTTATCCGTGGCAATGGAAAGTATAACTGTTTTTGAACCGCGCAATGGAAAAAAGCTTTTTGCAGGATCGGGTTTTAATTGGCGGGTGATCCAGGCAGCACGTCCGGCACTGGAGGCAGATACCAATAATGCCCAGGCTGCTTTCTGCAGCTTCAGTACGGCCGGATCGGGATTATCGGGATCCGCTGAAGTTCCCGCACTATAATATTCTGCCCAAAAACGGGCCGCATTATTGACTTCCTTTTTGGAGAGAAGCGGTTCGAAACTATCAACCATGCATTCATCGGGATAAACACGCACCCACAGTTGCTGTTTATTATCCACCGTTTTAAATCGTGTTTCCATCCGCAAGGGAAACAACAAGAATGGTGTTTGATTTGAAAAATGGGATTCGAGTTCTCTGCGCGGATCGATGAATAATTCAAACTGCCTTTCCGTTTCCAATAACCCGTTACTTATACCCGCGTATCTCTCCCTGTACCTGATTTGTTCTGCTTTTTCGGCATCAATTTTCCGCTCCAGTTCCGTACGGCGCCGTACATAGTTTTCATTATTGTCATTCTTTTGCCTTTCAAGATTGTTTCTTTCTTGCTCAAGCAAACGCAGGCGATGAACGGAAGCTGACAGATCAAGCTTTGCCTGATAGAAGGTTTCGCGCTCCCTGACTAAATCACTACGTATTTTTTCAAAATCAGCCATGTATTAGCAATTAATTATTTCTTTAATAGCATTTCAGCTGCATGAGTGCATACCATCATGGGTACCTGGTATAGAATATAGGCAAGGTTAGCTGCATCCATATTATTATTCCAGGATATCTTTATATCGTCGTTATATTGTTTCTTCTGCCCTTCCTGTTCGGTACTTCCATCTGAATTTGGTGGAGTCGCAGGAAGAGCAACGGGTGCAGGCAGATTTAACACATCAATCACTCCTTCTTCAGCAGTAACCACTTTAGACCAATCGAGATCGTTCCAGCTTACCAGGTTCTTATTTCCTCCATTGGTTGCAGGTACATCGAGGCCAAAGCGCGGTTCTCCCGGACGTTCTTTAATAACAAAGAACCAGCCTGCATTATTTAATGTTGGAGTTTCAGGTTCATTTTCCCCTTTTGCTTCGTCCACCGTCAGATCAAATCCAAAGAAATAGATGTCCGGGTCCACTTTAGCCTGGTACAATGGCGTACGCACCACTTCAGGATCCGGTTCAGGCTTGTCTCCTTCAACCGCTTCGTACAAACTGCGGATCAATGTTTTGTCGGTTTGACCGGTATCAGGATTATTGGTCCAGTTAGCCTTATGCGCATACACCACGGTACGGGGATATTTTTTTAACAGTTCTCCGCGAATAACCAGCACCAATTCATCTTTGGGTGGTCCGTCCGGCGGTTGCCGGTGATCGTGTTCGCCGAGCTTGCTTAACCTGCGCCAGAAATGAAGTTTGGGAATATCATAATACGGTTCACGCTGCTCTTCCTCCGGTTTATTTTTAAGCGCAGGATCTTTCAGCACACTTGAAGTATCCCAGAACTGGCGGAAATAACTTCCGCGCTGGTCCGTAGGATATTCTCTCCACAAAAGTTCACGGGCGAATTCATGATTCAATCCAACCATATACGATTCTATAAATGGCTGATTGGTTTCGAGCAGGGTCATGCTGTTGTGTTCAATCAATTCGATATTGGGAAGGAATAATTCATCAGAGATCTTTTTCAGGTCCTCATACATGGGTTTATTGATTTTGGGATAAGCCATTGCTTCAACAAAACCCTCATTTGCAAGTTGATCTTTAATCCAGGGAGGAAAGAAAACATGCTGCCAGGTCCAGGCCGGTATCGTTTTTTCCGGTTTAAGCTGATCAAGAATTGATGTGGAAAGCGTATTCAGGTTGAGCACTAAGGCAGGAACCGGTTTTGGAATCTCAGCTTTGGCAGCTTCAAACAACCGGTACATATCTTTCAATGACGTTTTGAATGATTGCCCGCCTGCACTATCCGTGTTACCACCAACAGCAGGCGTGAATCCATCATTTAGGTCCGTCAGTTTGAAATCTGAACTCTTCGGCATTTCGTCAACTGATTTGGGGGTAGCGTTTTCCGATCTAATTGAATCGGCTCCTTTCAATTCCTTAACCCATTTGGTGAGCAGGCGCCATAGATAAACAAAACCTGCGGCAAGGGTTCCGCCTGCTGCCCAGTACACACCAGCGGCCGACAACAGCAAAAGCAGTAACAGTATTATTATGGCAATTGCCAATGCCAACCAGGATATCCAGGGATTACGAAGCAACAGATTTTTCAAAAAACCGGGAATTGCAGGTTCCAGTTTTCCGGCAACCTGATCAATTGCAGGCAGTGCCGGGGGAATTGCCTTTGGTGGTGCTGCAACTATTTCACCCTTATTTATTCTTGTAATTACTGATTCCAGGCGTAATGTTTCGCCTGCCGGCAGTTGTTTCTGCATATGAAGGGCTATACGGCCACGCGGACGAACGATCCGGCGCATGGGTGCAGACAGGACCGTATTCGGTACAATGCTTTGCCGTACATTATGAAAAACCGTGGCATTGTTAAACATTATTCTTTTTTGCAGGGGAGCAGTAAGCATCAGGGTTTTGGATGAATCTGCCATATTTCCTTCAACAAAATGCTTTTTGTGTAATGCCTCCGATGCGGCAATACCAAACTGTCCATATCTGATTTGTTTATTTGCTTTCAGTACGTCGCCGATCTGTTCCCAGGAAGCTTCCATATAATCTTCCTGGTTTTCCTGCACAACCTTTGTTCCGAAATGAGCAGGCACCCTGAAACGCGGATCAAGGTTTAATTCATTTAACCAGTTATAATTATTATCGATGCGCGTGCCATTCCGGTCAACATACACTCTTTCAACCATGGCATGCCACTTGCCATAAATAGGTGGCGTAATTAATGGATCGGAATCGTCATTTGGATCAATATCGAGTCCGCTTTCGGTAATTGCGTTTGAATTCGCTGTTTCAGCGGGTAATAAATTGTATTCTTCGGCAAGATTTAAGAATCCGGCCAGTTCAATCTGAAAAGGATGCAGCGCGGGAAGATTGCGGGTAGCCCATTTATCAAATTTGTCTCTTTTAATGATCTCTTCGTCTGTCAATGCTTCATCCGGAACTTTCAAAGCACCACCCAGCCGAAGTATACCGCCGAGCGTATGTGCAGGATCTTCTTTCCACACGAGGTTCGCCCCGGGCCTGGTCATATCCATAACCCGGCGACCAACACGGCTATTCGCAGGTTTTGGCTTCAATAATCGTACAAGGTATTCGAAATCACCTTCCTTACCCGTATTGAATTTCCACCTGTAATAATACGGAAATTCCAGATTGGCCGGATCCTGCCAGGCAATTTTCAATTTTGCTGCTGCAATATCCGCAGCATTACTTCCAAGGCCAGCCAGTCTGCCGCTTTCATAGGAAGGGATCACAAAAGCATGGTAAGAAGCACTGGGTCGTAATTTGCGGGGGCATATCAACCTTGAATATGCAGTATCGGGATTTGCATTTAAAAAACCCTGCAGTTTATCCAGGGCTGTATTTACAGCGCCAGGTTCCTCAGTTAATATTGTGCTGTCGGTTTCAGTGAGATCGCCATTTAAATGAACGTGAGCCCAGGCCCATAATTGATCGGGCTTTGGAAAAAAATCACGCATTCCGGGACTGGTTAGTCTGAAAGTTGGTAAAGGACGGTCCAATAAATTCTGCCCTTCGGTAAACTCACCGTCTGCCAATACCACCAATGATATCCACGTATTCAATCGATTGCCTGCCGGAGGCGTGGGGGTATATCGCCAGGGAAAATCTTCACTGTAAAAATCAATAAAAGCGAGGTAGTTTGGTTCGAAATTCGTGATATATCCATGCGGATCGGTTTTTACCACAGATCGCGGATCTATTCCAATCACATCTCCCGGGCCATAGATCTCAACTGTTTTTTTATCCACTGCAGTTGTTATTGCATCACCATGCACATCCAAATCCACGGTAAAGGATCCCCTCGCCTCGCCCGTTAACTGCAGGTAGTTGGCAAGCCCTTGCCTCAGATACGGTAGAAATGAATAAGTCGCGATACTCATATCAATGTTGCTTCAAATGTCGGAATGACATGGATTTCCTCCGTCTTTCCGGGATTATTTAATATCTCTGCTTTTAGAAAGTCCTGTGCATGTGCCTCGGATGCAAACACAGTCTCCGAGAAAGGCTTATTATCGGTAACTCCGGCTACAACATACCCTGGTTGTCCAACTTTCACTCTATCCTCCTGTACAGTGGGCACCATTGATTTTTTCCTTGCATAGGATAATGCAGAATAACTGACCGCAGCACCTCCCAGCCAGTGGAAAAACAAGGTTCCGACATTGGAGAACCAACGGAAAGCATGATGTTTGCCATCTATATCATTTACCTTCACTTCATAACGAACGATCCGCTTGGTGACTTTCGAAGATCCCAATTGTTTTCCATCGAATGCCAGCTCGACTCCTGCATCCATTTCCTGGAAGGCGGGTCGTGATAATTTATCTGCATCACTCATTTCCTGGAACTGGGCAATGGCAAATTTTTCTTTTGGCGGCAAACTTGTTTTTGCCAAACCGGGTGACGTTACATCCAAAGAGAAATGATGTGCATCTTCCACAGGATTATTGCCCACCTTATTAATATTTATGCCCAAAGGCATTGTTCTCTGGCTGATGCGAAGTGTGCCCACCGGATGCAATACCAGCTTTTCCGCATTCGTATCGAGCTTGCGAAGGGTTACCAACAGGTTGATGTTTGATGGTATTTCTGCTTTCCAGTTATCTGCTTTATTATATTCAGCAACCAGCAGTGGGATAGCTTTGATGGGAGGAAGTTTCGGATTATCAGCTTCGCCCCAGGTAATATCAAAATCGACCGAAATGTCAATAGAGAACAACCAGAGATCAATTGATAATGTTGCCGTACCATTTGCGTTCCACGGAGCGGGTCCCATCAGGCGGAATCTTAAACGAACGCTGAATACGCCAGCCCCAAATACATCCATACCTACAGAGAAAGATATTTCAATAACAAAACGGAAGGGTGAGAATTGGAATATGGCATCGAAGCTGAAACTTCCGTGCAGGTTGAAATCATCCACACCATAAAAGAATTCAGCACGGCAGCCAAACTGCACAGTATTGGAAGTAACAGCGAAATAATTCTCCGCGGTGATGCGCGCTAATGGTGTTCGCAATACATCTATATGGATGC
>Ga0105104_10001468_pt1 | contig 17736 bp, 17 predicted proteins | sample PPLLaktember2015_3_FD_87034 | JGI IMG/M metagenome (GOLD analysis project Ga0105104, IMG submission 87034) | Freshwater sediment microbial communities from Prairie Pothole Lake near Jamestown, North Dakota, USA - PPLs Lake P7 Core (6) Depth... | ecosystem: Environmental > Aquatic > Freshwater >... | reverse complement strand
CTTCTTTTTTTATTTTTCCTTCTCGAATTTTTTTATAGAAAAATTTGCTCGGCCTGTCCCGCCATAATGGTATATTTAAATTTTCATCAAGCAATATTTTAGGAATATAATGAACATGAAATAAATTTTCGTTCCAAAATTGCACATGTTTATCTGTGATCCAATTTGGTAAACAAGGCACTTCGATATATTTTATGTTTAAAAAAAAATTATTAATTAGTTCGTGCTGTTTTTCGATTATCTGTTCTTTGTTTAACATAAAATATTCATTTCATTACTTGTCGCCTATTATTTTTTATACATCAATCATGATAAAACTGAACCTTTTTGTCAGGCTCTAATTTCGTTCGGTGTATTCTGAATCAATTTTTCGGGCGGTGGAGAAGTCTTTATCTGTAAGTTTTCCCCCTGCGTCATAGCGAGTTAGAGAAAATGTTATTTTTTTGTAAGACCAGTTAATGTCTGGATGATGGTCGTTTTCTTGGAAAAACGGCATAAGGTTGTTTATAAAATCAAGGGCATCCACAAAGTCCTTAAATTCAAACTGCTTGACGATTTTATCGTCTTCCCGCTTCCATTCCTGAAGAGATTGCATTTCCCTTTCAATATCTTCTTCAGTTAATATTTTTATATTTTCTCCGGCCATAATTCTGATTGTACCTTTTAGAGATTATAAATCTGTTAAATCAAAATACTGCCCCGTTTCAAGATATGTATCCGGATATCCGAAAAAAGAAAGCAAGAGCCAGACAGGATCGCCGTGGCTGACAATCAAAATTATTTTATCTTCAAACTTCTTTTCCAAATCTTTTATTGCGGCTGTCGCCCTCTCTTTCACTTCCTCCAAAGATTCCCCTTCGGGAGGCTTAATTTTAAACTTGTCTTTTTCCAAAAAAGTTTGGTATTCTCCCGATGTTTTTCCCTTAAAAATTCCCATGTCGGTATCCCTCAGCCTTTGGTCGTAGATTATTTCGCATCCAATCTGATTTTTTACAATTTCAGCGGTCTGCTTTGTCCGAAAAAAATCCGAAGAACAAATTAAATCTATTTTTTTGTTTTTCAATTCTTCAGCGGCTTGTCTAATTCTTTCCTGCCCTTTTGGAGTAATGGGCAAGGAAAATTGGTCCTCTTGGGTATAAAGAAGATCAGACTTTTCGGCCTGATATTTTGTCTCCCCGTGCCTCAATAAAATATATTTGTTATTCATAAGCTTTGAAAGAGGCGAGCCTCTCCCAGAATTACATGTGTTCGGGAACATTGATGCCCAATAATGCCAAGCCGTTCTTTAGAATTTGAGCCGTGGCCCGGACGAGCGCCAAGCGGGAGCTCCTTGCATTCCCTTCCGCTTTCAAGACAGGAACGCTTTCATAAAATGAATTGAATTCTTTTGAAAGTTCAAAGAGATAATTGCAAATGAAATTAGGACTGTAATTCTCAGCTGATTTTTCTATTATATATGAATACTTTTCAAGTTTTCTCAACAAATCCAATTCCTTTTGTTCTTTGAATTCCAAATTCCTGGAATTTATTTTGGTTTCTGATTTTCTTAGAATATTCTCAGCTCTTATATACGCATACTGAAGATAAGGGCCTGAATTCCCTTCTAAATTCAAAACTTTGTCCCAATCAAAAATAATATCGGTGGAAGGATGGCTGGATAAATCATTGTATTTCACCCCTCCGATTCCCACTATTTTTGCTATTTCTTCCTTGCCGCCCAATTCCGGATTTTTTTCTTCAATTATCTTCTTGGCCTTTTCTACGGCTTCATTCAAAACATCCTCCAAATAAATAACATCTCCCTTGCGAGTGCTCATCTTTCCGGATTTCAGCCTCATCAACCCGTGCGCCACATGGACAAAGTTTTCTTTCCCGGCCCAGCCTAAAAGTTCAACCGCCCGGAACAGCTGGCAGAAATGAAGAGTTTGCTCTGACCCGACTTCATATATAATCTTATCGGGTTTGAATTTATCCAACCGGTATTTTATTGTTGCCAGATCGCGGGTTGAATAAAGGGTTGTTCCGTCTGATTTCTGAATCATCATTGGAGGCAGGGAATTGTCAGGAAATTCAATGATTATCGCTCCCTGGCTTTCCTTGGCAACGCCTTTTTTTAAGGCCTCCTCAACGACATCCTTCAGCATGGATTCGTAGAAGCTTTCCCCCAGAGCCAAATCAATATTCACTCCCAGCATTTGGTAAATCCTATCAAACTCCGCCATGCTTATCCTAACGCATTCTTTCCAAATCTTTTTAGCTTCCTTGTCTCCTTTCTCCAGCCTTTCAAACCATTTTCTGGCTTCATTTTCCAATTCAGGATTCTTCTCCGCCTCCTCATGGAACTTTATATAAAGCGCCACCAAAGATTTCACCGAATAACTGCTGATATCTATTTCATTCCCCCAGGTTTTGATGGCGTAGATGAGCTTTCCGAATTGGGTTCCCCAATCTCCCAAATGATTATCTCCAACCGCCCTATACCCCAAACACCCATAAAGATTATATATCGCCTGGCCGATTATGGTTGACCTTAAGTGCCCTATCCCGAAAGGCTTGGCAATATTCACGCTGGAATAATCAACAATCACAACCTTCCCCTTTCCTTTACTGGCGCAGCCGTATTTTCCCTTCTGCTTTAAAATATTCTTTAGTTCCTGGATCAAATAATCCTTAGATAAAAAGAAGTTTATAAACCTACCGGCAACTTCTATTCTTAATTCTTTGTTCTTTATTCTTAATTCCTCCGCGATGACGGCGGGGTCTTTTCCGGATTTCATCGCCACATTCGTAGAATAATCTCCAAGATTAGGATTCGGCGGCGCATCAACAGAAAAATTGCTGTACCCCAATTCCTTGATTGAATTTTCTATCTGATCCTTGATCATGTTTTAATTCTAATAAAAAAGGGCGGGTTAGTCCACAGGACCCCCCGCCTTACCTTAACGCATGCGCTCTTTCATTATGGCCATGAGCCGAGGCCAATCGTCTTTTGGCTTCCAGACGACATTGCCGCGAAGGACATCGTTCGCTACTGCAGGATCGCTTTGGATGTACTCGGGCATTGGCTTGAAAAGATAGGAAATTACTGGTATTCCGCGATAACTTTTCACCTGGGAACGATTCAAGAGACAGGCAATTCCCGCAACCGTCCCTCCGCCATTAACAACCAAATCAATCGCTTGATCAGCCGTCGAGAAGTTGTTGCAGACATCCTCAACCAAAATAATCCGCATGCCTGGTTCTATTTCATAGCGGGCAAAAACAAGCTTAGTTTTTTCCCGACTCGTCTCTGTTGCCAGAGCCGTGACCTTCTTCTCGGCTTTTATCACCCGGAAATCATAGACATTCCCCAACATTTGGGCAAAGCTGTATCCGCCAACCGGCATTCCGCAGAAAACCGCTTCTCCCAAGCAGGATAAATCGCTATCAAGTCCGATAGCGAAATACTCCAAAACTTGAGAGAATGGATCCATCTTCGCGAAATTGGCATAGACATCGCCAACAAATTGCTTTTGTTTCGTCCCATCTGTATACCGGCCCGCATAACCTACCAAGGGACCTAACCGCTTGCCATCATCCGGATCTTTAGGGCACTCGTAATATCCTCCGCAAAGCCACAAAGCCTTGAGAAGGTCCGCCCCTGCTTCTTGAATTATCTCTTTACTATTCATAGCTGTTTTCCCCTTTCACGATACCGACGCGATTTCATCAGCAATCATTCTCGCCGCCTCTACCGGACCATTAATTTCATCCGGCGGTTTGATTATCGGACGACCACAAACAAGATAGTCGGCTCCCGCCCGAATTGCTTCTTTCGGAGTCATGATTCGCTTCTGGTCGTTCTTTGCCGCCCAGATCGGCCGGGTTCCCGGGGTAACTTTAAGAAGACTGAAACCTCTCAGAAAATCCAGCTCTTGCGGAGAACAAATGACGCCATCCGCGCCATTGTCCATAAGCATGCGGGCAAAATCCCTTACCTTTATCCCGGGAGCGTCTCCGAAAATGGAAATGCAGTTTTCTTCGGAAAGAGAAGTCAAAACCGTAACCCCCAAAACAAACGATTTTCCTCTGTTATCCACCGCCTTCCTGATGGCTTCCGGACCGCATGAGGCATGGATGTTTAGAAATCTTACACCCATGCTTGAAATTGCCAGCGAAGATTTCTCAATGGTATTCGGAATGTCCGCCAGCTTGGCATCTATGAATGCTCTTCGCCCGCTAATCACCCCTGCCAAGCTTCGAAGACTGCGGAGAATCTCAAGGGCATCTTTCTCCTCGGCAAGCAGTATGCTTGCGATTGTAGCCCATACAAACTCCAAACCAATTTTGAACATACCGACATGACCGGCAAGAAGATCTACGAGATCTCTTGCTTCCCACACACTTGATACATCCAGTGGCACAATAATTCTATCTTTTGGCTCCATTGCAACAACCTCCTATATTTTGTAAAGAACTTGGAATTTGCGTTGAGCCAGGCTCGACGCAACACAATAAATAAAATACACTAAAGCCTCGAAAAAGGCAAGAAATTATGATATACAAAATGTATGAAGATATATGCTGAAAACAAGGAAGCTTTCTTCAATTATGAAATCCTGGATAAGTTTGACGCCGGGCTTGTTTTGATCGGCCAGGAAGTTAAGTCTATAAAGGAAGGGAAAGCGACAATAAGGGGCTCATATATCATTATTAGGGACCGCGAAGCTTTCATAACAGGGGCGACTATCCCTCCCTATCAGCCGAACAACGCTCCGGTAGATTACGACCCTCAAAGATCAAGAAAGCTTTTGCTTACCAAAAAAGAATTAAATTACCTGATCGGGAAAAGCGAAGAAAAAGGTTTCGCCTTAATACCCTTGAAGCTTTACGATAAATATGCTATGATAAAAATCCAATTCGGAATCGGTAAAGGAAAGAAGAAAAAGGATAAGAGGGAGAGCATAAAGAAAAGAGAAATAGAAAGAGAAATAGACCGCTCTCTCAAACAAGAATAAGGGGATGAAAGTTTTGACAAGATTCCTTATTAAAATTAGGCAGATCCAGAGGAAAACTGGTTAACTTTCCAAATTCATATAAGTGCCAACTTATTTGAACAACCTGCATTAGCATTTGCTTAATGCACATCTCTTCTAATGATTCTCGATAGTTAAAAAGAGGTGTCATATTTATCGAGATAGGCGTTCCAACCCCTCAATGGAACTGCCAAAACAAAGAGGGCAGAATGTTGGAATTTTGCTCGGTTTCTATCCAACATTTTAAATTCAAACCAAGCTAAACCTGTAGAATAATTTTAATGGGTTTTTTGGACGGGAGCTCATCCTCCCCATCTCCACATAAGATTAATGATAAAAAACAATTTTTATCGAGGCCCGATGATAAATAACAGGATAAGGGCCAAAGAGGTAAGGCTTATTGATGAAACTGGGAAACAGCTTGGGATTGTTCCGATAGAAGAAGCTCTGAAGATGGCGCTTGAAAAGAACTTGGACCTGATTCAAGTAACGGAAAAGGTGGAGCCTCCTGTTTGCAAGATAATGGAACAAGGGAAATACTTGTACAGCCAGCAAAAGAAAGAAAAGGCGGGCAAGCACAATAAAGGCGGAGAGATGAAAGGGATAAGGCTTACTTTCGGGATTTCAGACCATGATCTGGAAATACGAGCCAGGCAAGCAGAAAAATTCCTGCAAAAAGGCAACAAAGTAATGATAGAGATAAGGCTGAGGGGAAGAGAAAAGGCCCATCAGGAAATAGCAGTCGAAAAACTGAAAAAATTAATTGAGTTTGTTAAGAAAACAATAGAAGTCAAAACCGAAAGAGATTTGAAAAAAGAAGCCAGAGGCTTCACAATGATAATTGTAAGGAAATAAGCAAAGCTTGATTCGTTAAGAAATAAATAATATGAAATCTCGAAAAGCAATCCAAAAAAGGTTTAAGATTACAAGGTCTGGGAAAATCATGCGCCGAGCAATCGGGCAGGACCATTTTAGAGCAAAGAAAACCGGAAAACAGATAAGAAACACTCGAAAATGGGTTAAGCTTAAAGGCCCTTTTGCTAAAATGATAAAAGAATTAATCCACTAATATGGCTAGAGTAAAAAGAGGAATTTCAGCGCATAAAAGAAGAAAAAACCTTCTCCAGCACACCAAAGGATTCAAGTGGGGAAGGAAATCAAAATACAGGCTTGCCCACGAAGCCATCCTTCACGCCTGGACCAACGCTTACAGCGACAGGAAAAAGAAGAAAAGGGTGAACAGGAATCTTTGGACGATAAAGATAAATGCGGCGTGCAGAGCGAATGGAATAAACTACAGCAGGTTCATGTGCCAGCTGAAAACAAAGAAAATAGAATTGGACAGAAAAACGCTATCAGATTTGGCTGAAAACAATCCCGAAATCTTCAGCAGAATCCTGGAGGAAACAAAATAGCCCGCTCTCAAGCGGACTTTTTGTTTAGGAATTTATTTGCGGATTTGAGAATGTTTTTAGAATTTTTGAAAGTTATCTTTTTGAAAGCCTCCTCGTAGGAAAGCCACTCAAAAGCCTCGTGCTCAAAGGATATTTTAACATCCTTTGTTTGAGTTTTCGCCAGGAAAAAGACGACTGTTTTGGAAATCAAATGCTTCTCTCCTTTTTCAGCGTTCTTCCCCCTGAAATAATATTTAATCTCTTTCTTAAATTCTGGGATAAAAATAAGGTCTTTGATTCCCGTCTCTTCTTCCACCTCCCTCCTAGCCGCCTGCTCATCTGTTTCCTCATTCTCAAGATGCCCTTTTGGAAAATCCCAATGCTTCTGGGAATAAAACAAAAGCAAGTAGTAGATTATATCGCTTTCTTTTCGGAAGATAACAGCTCCGGCAGATCTTTCTTTAATCATGGAAATTGTTTAATAGTTCCTCAACAGATCCTGTGTTTATAATATCTTTTTTCTTAGCCCAGCCGCGTCTCGCCTGGGCTACTCCCAGCCTCATCAAATTCAATTCCTCCTTTATGTGCGCATCTGTTCCTATAACCATTTTCACTCCGGCTTTCTTGGCTCTTTTAATATATTCATCTTTCAAATCCAGCCTTTCAATAGATGCGTTTATTTCCAACACAACATTAAATTCTTTGGCTGCTCTTAATATTTTTTCAAGATCAATCTGATATTCATCCCTCGTATTTATGAGCCTTCCGGTGGGATGGGAAAAAATATCTACATTTGGATTCTTCATAGCTGTGATTATTCTCTCGGTCATTTCAGCCTTGCCCATTTTCATGGAGGAATGGATCCCCGCAATAACATAATCCAGTTTGGAAAGCGCTTCATCTTTTATATCAATCTCCCCATGATTCAATATGTTAGCTTCGCACCCCTTCAGTATTCTAAATTCTTTATACTCTTCATTCAATTTATCAATTTCCAAGTCTCTTTTTGCAAGCTGGGCCTCATCTAAGCCGTGCTCTATTTTAAGATACTGAGTATGGTCGGATATCCCGATGTATTCATAACCCATTTTCTTAGCTACTTCGGCCAAAACTTCAATGGGATCGTTTCCTCCATCCCAATTTGAATGGACATGCAAATCTCCCCGCATATCCTTGCAATCTACTACCCGCGGAATTTTGTTTTCCAAAGCCAGCTCCACCTCTCCTTGGTTCTCCCGCATTTCCGGGGGGATCCATTGAAGGCCGATAGCTTTATAAACATCCTCTTCTGTTTCTCCGGCAATCCTTCTTGTTCCTTTAAAAACCCCGTATTCATTGAGTTTCAGCCCTTTGGATATTGCAATTCTTCTAGTCGCCACGTTATGCTCTTTGGAGCCGGTAAAATATTGCAAAGCCGCGCCGTAGCTCTTCCTGGAAACAACTCTTAGATCCATATCAAAACCCTCGGCCATTCTGACTGAAGACTTGGTAAGGCCTTTTCCCCATACTTTAGCCACATCAGGCTGGGAGGCAAAATATTCCATCACTTTTTCCGGTTCGGAGGAAACAGCCAACAAGTCTATGTCCCCCACAGTTTCTTTGCTTCTTCTGAAAGAGCCGGCTACCTCAGCTTTTTCCACTTCTCTCAAGCTTCTTAAACCTCTCAAGACGTCTTCAACTATGGGATAAACTTCTCCCAAAAGAAACCTTCCTTTCTGCCCTTTTAGGAATTCTATTCCCTGGAGAATATTCAGCTCAGTTTTTTCTCCAAATCCCCTCAAGGGAGCAATCAAATGGCCTTTTGCCGCCTTTTCCAGCTGGGAAATTGTCTTTACTTTCAGTTTTTGGTACAAGATTTTGGCTTTCTTTGGCCCCATCCCCTCAATTGCAATTATCTCGCTTAGATCAATCGGGGTTTTAGATTTCAATTCCTCGTAGTATTTAATCTTCCCCGTCTTTATATACTCCTCTATTTTCAAAGCAATACTTTCCCCGACTCCGGGTATTTCTTTTAAAGCCTCCGGCCCTCCTTCAGAATAGATGTCTTCCACGCTTCTGTCCAAAGAAGAAATAGACCGGGATGCCTTGCGGTAGGCTACGGAACGGAAAGATTCCTCCTCCATTTCCAGATATTTGGCGATTGAAAATAAAATTCTGGACAGTTCCTTGTTGCTCATAGACTTTTAAAACGGGGAAATAATCGGGGGAAATCTGGAAGCGGTTTTTTTCTTGGGAGAAATGTCCCGCGCTATCAATAAAAGAATGATGGCGGATATCAGGTTAAATACTCCTGAAAAAATAAAAATCCAATGGAAACCCAATACAGCCAGCAATCCTCCCGCGGCGCCGGTGATTCCGGCTCCGATCCCTAAAATCGTGCTATCTAAACCCCACTCAAAAGCTTCTTTCCCTTTATCAATATGCCTGGTAAAAATCGCGTACCAGGAAGGTATCATCATCGCCATTCCGATAGCATGGAGGATTTGAAAAATATATGTATGCCATGCAGTAGTGGAGAATAAAAATCCAAAAGGAACAAGAGAGGCGATCAGCAGTCCTAGAAACATGAACATGAAATCATCGCTCTCCCCGTCTGTTTTATCAAGGTACCGGCCGATGGGTATCTGCAAAATAGATTTTACAACCCAATAAAAAAGGGCTCCGAATCCCGCTACCTCCGCAGCTTTTATCGTGTCTCCCCCCGTTATATTTTGGACCACAAATATGGCAAAGACCGGGCTGAACAGGCCCCAGGCGGAATTTAAAAAGAAATCGCTTATAATCAAAACTTTGATTACTTTGTTTATTCTCTTCATATTGCCTTATTTTACCAGATCCTGAGCTAAAACAAAATTCCCGAGGCCCGTCCTCGGGAAATTCTTTTAGTTGTATTTTACTTCCTTAATCTTGTAAATAGTCTTGAACACGGAGACTTTGTCTCCCGCCTTATGCCCCAGGAGAGCTCTTCCCACGGGGGATTCGTTGCTGATTTTTCCCGAATCCGGATTCGCTTCAAAGGTTCCGACTATTGTAAACTGCTCTTTTTGGATTCCGTTTTCAACAAGAACAATAGCCCCCAAGTCAATGAAATCCGCTTTTCCCTTGGGAGGCTTCTCTATGATAACAACATTTTTGATTACATTTTCAAGCTCAAGCAGACGATTCTCGAGCAATTCAAGATCTTCTTTATAAGAAACGTATTCAGGATTTAAATCTTGGGATTCCAAGATATTCGGCGCTTCGGATTGGGTTTTAAACATCTTAATTTTCAATAAAGATTCGTATTCTTTCTTCACTTCTCCCAATCCCTCCTTCGTTAGATAGAACTTTTCGTTTTCAGCGCTCATATTGTTTTGCTTTCTTTTGCCTTCAAAGAAAGCCGGTTACGCTTTTTATCTTTTCATTTTACTCGGACAAAAACGGGTGTCAAATAGAGAGATAAAACAAGCTCCGATATTCCTCGGAGCCTGCTTAATATATTAATAACCCATTGGCATTTGATGTTCGCGGCCGTCTTTCTTCTCTTCGGGCCTTTCAGCCACTATCGCTTCGGTTGTCAGAAACATTGAAGCCGCGGATGCTGCGTTTTGGAGAGCCGACCTGACCACTTTGGTCGGATCAACTATTCCCGCATCCATCATATTCTCGTAATTCAGTGTTTGGGCGTTGAATCCAAATCCTTTATCCTTGGATTCCCTTACTTTCTGCGCGACCACCGCTCCGTCTACGCCCGCATTCTGCGCTATCTGCCTTATAGGCTCCTCTAACGCTCTCTTTAGAATATTAACGCCCACCTGTTCTTCTCCCTCCGCCTTCCAATCATCAAGCGCCATGGAGGCTCTTAATAAAGCGACTCCTCCTCCAGGAACTATTCCTTCTTCCACTGCAGCTTTAGTGGCAGCCAAAGCATCTTCAATCTTATGCTGTTTTGCTTTCTGTTCCACTTCGGTGGCTGCGCCCACTTTGATTACCGCAACTCCTCCGGCCAGCTTGGCTAATCTTTCCTGGAGTTTTTCTTTATCAAATTCAGAATCTGAAGACTCAATTTCATTTTTTATTTGTCCGACTCTTTTTTCCAATTCTTTTTTGTCTCCCTTCCCTTCAATAATAGTAGTGTTTTCTTTAGTGGAAACCACTCTCCTGGCTGACCCCAAGCTGGATAATTCCACGTTTTCCAATTTCAATCCCAGCTCTTCGGAGATGACTTGGGCGCCGGTGACGACTGCAATATCCTGGAGCATTTCCTTTTTCCTGTCTCCGAATCCCGGAGATTTTATCGCCAAGGTATTGAATACCCCCCTTAGCTTGTTAACCACTAACGTAGCCAAAGCTTCTCCCTCAACTTCTTCACCAATAATCACTAGTTCTTTCTTCCCCGATTGAGCGACTTTTTCCATAACCGGAAGAATTTCGCTCAAGGCGGATATTTTCTTATCGGTAATTAAAATATACGGGTCTTCATAAACAGCTTCCATTCTTTCCGGATTGGTTATCATATAGGCGGAAGCGTAGCCCCTGTCAAATTGCAAACCCTTGACAACCTCTTTTTCCAATCCGAATCCTTTTGATTCCTCAATCGTAACCACTCCGTCTTTTCCGGCTTCCTCAAGCACTTGAGCTATCAAATCCCCGATCTCTCTGCTTTCCGCGGAGATGGTAGCCACTTGGGATTTTTCCTCTTTGGTTTTAATCTCCCTTTTCATTTCCTTTAAAGATTCAACAACCTTGTTTACCCCCTTTTCAATTCCTTTTTTAATAGCCAGGGGGTTAGCTCCAGCGGCTACATTCCTCAAGCCCTCGGCGATAATAGCCTGCGCTAAAACAACGGCCGTGGTAGTGCCGTCTCCAGCCGCGTCGTTTGTTTTTTCCGCCACTTCCTTTACGATCTCGGCTCCGAGGTTCTCCACCTTATCCTCCAACTCAATTTCTTTTGCAATGCTCACTCCGTCGTTGGTAATTGTCGGTGTTCCAAACCCTTTGTCTAAAACAACATTCCTCCCTTTCGGTCCAATGGTGATCTTCACCGCATTGGCCAATTTGTCAGCTCCGGATTTGAGCCTCTTTCGCGCTTCTTCTGAAAATACAATATCTTTTGCCATATGTTAAAAATTAAAAATTACATTAGAAATCCATAATTGAATTTATTCAATTATGGCAAGTATATCTTCCTGTTTTGCAATTAAGTATTCCTTTCCTTCAACCTTTATTTCCGTAGGTCCGTATTTTGTAAACAAAACTTTATCTCCGGATTTTACTTCCATAGGAAGAACTTTGCCGGAAGAGTTTTTCCTTCCCGGTCCGGTAGCTATGACTCTGCCCTGTTCGGGCCTTTCTTTCTCGGCAGTGTCTGGAAGAAGAATGCCTGACTTTGTTTTTTCTTCGCCCTTAATAGGTTCTATCAAAATACGATCCGACAATGGTTTTATGTCCATAATTGTTTTTTTATTAAATTATAATTAATAATAAAATTTTAAACAGACGGTTCAAAAAGTCAAGGGGAATTAAAGATATTTGGCAGTGTAGGATTTTTTGTTTTTCTTCACTTCCCAAGGAGCTCCCTCGGCAACAACGCTTCCTCCCTTGTCTCCGCCTTCGGGACCCAAATCAATAATCCAGTCTGAGGAATTTATAAACGGAATATTGTGCTCGATGACAATTACGGTATTCCCTCTGCACACTAATTCCCTTAAGACTTTTATCAATTTGGCGACATCATCGGCATGAAGGCCGGTAGTCGGCTCATCTAAAATATATAGGGTAGAGCCTGTTTCTCTTCTGGAAAGCTCGGCGGCCAATTTCACTCTTTGAGCCTCTCCTCCGGAAAGCGAGGGGGCAGGCTGGCCTAATTCTACGTAGGAAAGGCCGACTTGGTTCAGAGTCTTAAGTTTAGGATAAAGCCCTGGGATGTTTTTGAAAAATTCAGTCGCTTCCTCAACCGTCATTTCCAGCACCTGAGCTATATTCTTCTCTTTATAAGTGATTTCCAAAGCCTCGCGGCTGTATCTTTGCCCATGGCATTCGGCGCATTCCACATAAACATCGGGAAGGAAATACATTTCCACTTTTATCTGGCCCTGCCCTTCGCAAGCTTCGCACCTTCCTCCTTTTACATTAAAGCTGAAACGGCCGGGAGTATAGCCTCTTATTCTCGCTTCCTTCGTTTTAGCAAACAAATCCCTGATAAAAACAAAAGCGCTGGTATAAGTAGCCGGATTGGAACGGGGCGTCCTGCCTATGGGAGATTGATCTATCAATACAACCTTATCCAAGTTCTCCAAACCTTCTATTTTTTCGTATTCCCCCGGCTCCTCTTTGGCGCGGTAAAACTTTTTCATCAAAGCTTTGGCTAAAATATCGTTCATCAAAGTGCTTTTCCCCGAGCCTGAAACTCCGGTTATGCAAACCAACTTTCCCAAAGGAATTTTAATATTAACATCTTTCAGGTTGTGTTCCTTCGCCCCTTTTATTTCTAAGAATTTGCCTGCTTTAGGCTGATCTGTCTTAGGCGGATGATTTATAATCTGAAGTTTTCCGGAGAGATACTTTCCGGTTAAAGTATTCGCTTTTAGCAATTGCCTTGGAGTGCCTTCAAAGATTATTTTTCCTCCGTGCTTGCCGGCTCCGGGCCCTACATCAATGACCCAATCAGCCGCTTTTATTGTCTGGTCATCATGTTCCACTAATATAACAGTATTTCCTAAATCCCTAAGTTTTTTTAAAGTGGCGATAAGCCTGCCTTGGTCTCTTGGGTGCAATCCAACAGAAGGTTCATCTAATATGTAAAGCACTCCGGTGAGTTTTGACCCTATCTGCGTCGCCAGCCTTATTCTTTGGCTCTCGCCTCCTGAAAGGGTTGATGCCTTCCGGTCTAACGTCAAGTAATTCAATCCCACGTCGGACATAAACGACAGGCGGTTTAAAATTTCCTTTGCTATAGGCTGGGATATTTTATCTGAAAAGCCTTTCCTAAAAAACTCCGCTGTTTTTTCAATCGGGACTGAAACTATTTCGTCGATGGATTTCCCATTTACAGTTACTGCCAGGACTTCCGGCTTCAATCTTTTTCCTTTGCATTTTTCGCATTGCTTGATCACCATGTACTGTTCTATTTCCTGCCTTGTCCAGTCGGAATCTGTTTCATGATACCTTCTCTCTAAATTGGAGACTACTCCTTCAAATCCCCGCCCATCTCCGTAAAGAATCAGATTTAGGGCGTCTTTGGAAAGATTCTTAACAGGCTCATGCAAAGAAAACCCGTTCTTTTCAGCAACTTCCGCCAGCTTTTGCCAATAATACCCCTGCCTCCCTAGCTTATGGGAAGCCCTCATCCACGGCATTACGGCTCCTTCAGCTATCGTCAGATTTTTATTCGGCATCACCAGCTCCGGGTCCACTTCCAGCTTTTCTCCCAATCCCATGCATTCAGGACAGGCTCCATAAGGGCTGTTAAAAGAGAAGAGCCTGGGCTCTAATTCGGGAAGAGACACTCCGCAGTCTTCGCAGGCAAAGCGCTCCGAAAAGACAATATCCTTGCTTCCGGCCGAAACAATTGCGATCCCCCTTCCCATCCTCAAAGCAATTTCCAAGGAATCAATCAATCTGGATCTGTCAAAATCCTTATCTAGGACCAGCCTGTCCACCACAACTTCAATATTGTGTTTTTTGTTTTTCTCCAAAGGTTTGGCAAGAGCTTCTTCTATCCTGTAAATTATTCCGTCTATCCTTGCCCTCACAAAACCTAATCTTTTTATTTCCTCCAAAGATCCCGCATGTTCGCCTTTCTTTGATTTTATAACCGGCCCCAAGATAATCGCTTCCGATTTTTGAGGAAGGGCAGCCACGTGGTCTGCGATTTGATCCACGGTCTGGCGGGAGATAGGCTTCTTGCAGTTCGGGCAATGAGGAATGCCGGTTCTAGCGAACAAAAGGCGAAGATAATCATACACTTCAGTGATGGTTCCAACTGTAGAGCGGGGATTATGCCCTGCCTTTCTCTGGTCTATTGAAATAGCCGGACTTATCCCTTCAATGCTATCCACGTTTGGCTTCTGCATAACGCCCAAAAACTGCCTGGCGTAAGCCGATAAGCTTTCAACATATCTCCTCTGCCCTTCTGCGTAAAGGGTGTCAAAAGCTAAAGAACTTTTTCCTGATCCGGACAGCCCGGTGATCACGACTAGTTTGTTTCTGGGGATGTCCAAATTCACATTCTTGAGATTGTGGACTTTTGCGCCCCTGATTTTGATAACCTTTTTTTCCATGTGGTGGCTCATTATATCTTTTTTCCAAGAAATAATCAACCACCTATTTATACAGTTTCCACATTTGATCCGCAAAAGCGCTTGAGTAATATCCTTCGTCTTTATAATACCCTCTTTGAGCAGGGAACCTGCCTATTCCGTCAGAAGCATCTTTGTCCAAAATACACCCTCCCCTCCCATCCGGACCGTAATCTTCCCCGTAAATTCCTTTTGCCGGAGCGCATGGATCGGGCTGAGTTATAATCCCTTGATTGATATACCGGTTAATTGCTTCTAAAAAACCTTGATTGTTCCAAACGTCTGCTAAAAGCGGCATTAGGGCGACAGCCAAAGAAGAAGCTTTGCAGTTTTTTGCAATACAGCAGTATAAGTAAGGCATTCCCGGCGAATAGCCTCCATCTATGTATCCGTAAGGATCTTTGCAAGTGTTTGCCCCTCCCGAGTTTTCTCTTTGGGCAAGCTTTTTCCAATAAACATCTTCAGAGCATTCTGTCTCCGCATAAAGATAGCTCCCCGCGTTCAAAGAATATTTAAAAACCAAATCTTCCTGGAAAACTCCTTGGATTGAAGCGTCTTTGGCCGCTTTTTTTAAATCATAGCTGTCAAGCATGACAGCTGCAAAAGCGATTGGAAGCTTTCTTCCAACTCCCTGCCCTCCGCCCTCTCCCCACCAAGCGCCGTTTTTCATCAGCCCGTAAAAATCCAACCCGGCCTGGATATAATTAATCAAAGCCGGCATTTTGGCATCAATTGGATCATTAAGCATCAGCCTTAAAGCCCCTTCTGAATTTTGAAGGGAAATATCAGCGCCATAATCAGGCAAATTCTTGGAAGGATGAAGGGCTCGGCCTGTCCAACCCTGCTTTAAATCTAATTTCACTCTCTGGAAATCATCTTGGATCTTTTCTAAAGTCGGGGAGTTTTGAGGCGAAGCAAGAGAAGGAAGCAAGCTGGTTTTAAGCTGGGTTGTATAATAAAAGAGCTTTTCGCTCCCGGAATAAGGCGGCCTGAAAAGATTTTTCCCATTTTCAAGAGGAACTTCCGAAAGGACAGTTAAAACAGCTGCTGTTTCCAGGCAAGGGATTAATTTTCCCGCGCCAGGATCAATATAGTTGCATTCCCCCGAAATTGAAACCGCCTTTACAATAGATGCGCCAGGATTCGCAATGTAAGGGAGGCTCGGCGTTAAATTTGCTGAGAAATCAGCCACTCGATTGTCAAACCCCTGCTGGATGCCGGGAATCGGATTAACTTCCCAGCCGTTTTTTCCGTTAGAGCAATCCGGAGTTATGCTGACTATAATTGCGGGGCCGATTACCCAGTAATCTCCATTAACGAAGGTTCCGTACTCGTATTCTTTGTCAAAAGTCCAAGTTATTCCATATTGGGTTATTTGTTGAGTCTTTGGAACTGAAACCGATGTCTCTTTTTCAACGAAAGAGCCTGAATTATTCGGGAAAAAAAAGAAGAAAGATTTATTATCGGAATTTCTTCTGAAAGCGCCCTGGGGAAGAAAAGAAAAGAAACCGAAAGATCCGTTGTCGAGATAAGAACTGAATCCGAAAAATCCTCCTGAGATTTGAGCTTGGGAAATCAAGGGGATTGTCAACAAAGCTAATATTAATTTTATTATTTTCATAAAATATTGTTAAATTTAATTATATTGTTAATATACGGGGGGAGATTAAAACAATATGAAAAAACTGGATCAAAAAATTGAATTGCTGCCCAGGACTCCCGGAGTCTATATCTTCAGGGAAAATCAACGGATCCTATATATAGGGAAGTCTTCGGATTTGAAAGAAAGGGTGAAAAACCATTTCAACCAGCCTAGTTATAAGGATGAAATGTTTATCGGAAAAGTGAATAAGATAGAGATCCGAAAAACAGAATCCGAAATTGAAGCTTTAATTTTGGAATCCCGATTAATAAAGAAATATAAGCCTAAATTCAACTATGTCTGGAAAGATGACAAGAATTATTTTTATGTGCAGATATCAAAAGAAAAGCTTCCCCGTATTTTGATAACTCATCGTCCAAATGCGTTTGGCCCCTTTGTGGATGGAAAAGCGTTAAAAAAAACACTGGTTATTTTAAGAAAAGCATTTCCTTACTATACCCAGAAGAAACACCCCCGGAATAAATGCGCGTGGTGTCATTTGAACCTTTGCCCCGGTCCTGATCCGGATATAAAGAAATACAAGAAAGATATTTCAAATCTTAAGTTGATATTAAAAGGCAAGAAAAATTCAGTTCTAAGAAAGCTAAAAAAAGAAATGGCTTTGGCTTCCAAGGCTCAGGAATATGAAAAAGCGGGAGAGATAAAGAATAAGATTTATGCTTTGGAGAGGATAATGGCAAATGCAAAAATTATAAACGGGGATGCAGTTGGAAAAAAGGGAAATAGGATTGAGGGATATGACATTTCAAATATCCAAGGAAAATTGGCTGTCGGTTCAATGGTCGTTTTTGAAAATGGAAAACCGAATAAATCAGAATACCGGAAGTTCAGGATTAAAATGGAAAATGAGCCCAATGATACGGCCATGATCAAGGAAATCATATCCCGCCGCCTCCGCCACACCGAATGGCCTTTGCCTCAGATAATGCTTATTGATGGAGGAAAAGGCCAGCTCAATGCGGCTCTTTCCGCATTGAAAACTATGAATTATGAGTCAAAAATCAAGGTTTTCGCCCTGGCGAAGAAACGCAATGAGTTGTTTTCTCCCCATCAGAAAGAACCGGCTTTGCTTAAAAATATGCCAAAAGATTTTTCCAATCTCATCCTGAGAGTAAGGGACGAATCCCACCGCTTCGCCATTGCTTACCACAAAAAGCTCCGCGAACTTGACCTTGGGCTCTAATTCTGCCTCAGGCTTAGCCTGAGGCAGAATATTGACTCATGTTCATATAGGTGATAAGATAAAATATCATGAAAGTGGGCAGGATAATTCTGCACATAGTCTCGGCGGCATTGGGATTATTTATAGCCGCAAAGCTGGTTCCAGGAGTAGATTTCTACGGCACTTATCTTTCATTGATTTTAATAGGGGTTGCGCTGGGCTT
>Ga0105104_10001467_pt1 | contig 17760 bp, 12 predicted proteins | sample PPLLaktember2015_3_FD_87034 | JGI IMG/M metagenome (GOLD analysis project Ga0105104, IMG submission 87034) | Freshwater sediment microbial communities from Prairie Pothole Lake near Jamestown, North Dakota, USA - PPLs Lake P7 Core (6) Depth... | ecosystem: Environmental > Aquatic > Freshwater >... | reverse complement strand
CGTCTCGCCAATTTTCGGTCCTCGAAAATTTGGCTCAACAGGGCGTTCCAGGGGAGCACCGACACGCCCCTATAGCACAAAAATAACCTTAACTTAGTGACATTCGGGACAGTCAAGAAACCCCACGACTCTGCAACCGCTTCCCCACACAGGGGGGCTATTTTGTCGGCTAAAAAAATCAAAAGAACTTGAAAAATTGAAAAAAAAGAGCTATAGTTAATAATCGAAAGTTTGTTCGTAAAAGGAAGACGGGCAGCACGTGTCGATCAACCAGGAGGTCAGGATTGAAGAAACTAGGTAATAGACGGTTTGGAGATATACCGTTTGAAGTGGGAAACCTGGCAATAGGTGCATTGATTGCCCTCATTTTGTGGACCATTATTTTACTGGGAGGCCTGGTGGGATGGGATGGATATTTTTACGACTTGATGTTCAGGGCTACACGACCGTTAGCTGCTCCCCCAGCCCGGGTGGTTTTGGTAGCGATGGACCCGGACTCCGGGACCATCGATGCCCCTACAGCCCTTAAAACCATCGAAAACCTTGCCCCTTTAAAACCCTCCGGCATTATCTTTAACGTTCTTCCTAAAAACCTCACCATTACGGAATACCGCCAGATGGAAAAATATGGAAACGTCTTCTTGGGACTACACGTGAACATGGAGGAGACATCGTGGAGAGGAGGGGCTCAAAACCGACTGCAAATCCCGGATATTCTTAAACACGGCAAAATCAAATATGGCATTACCTGTTTACCCTCCATAAACAAAGGCATTATCCGCATGCACCAGACCCATTCGCCCATCGATAGACGATATTTTCCTACACTGGAGACAGTGGTTTCAATGGTGACCCTTCCTAAAGATTCGAAAGGCATAAAAATGAGAATGTACCGGATCAATTTTCGCGGCGGGGCCGGCAGCCTTCCCTTGGTTACCCTGGACCGCGTTCTCAACAATGACCTTGTTCGATCATTGATCGAAGGCAAATGGGTTTTAATCGGAAGGGGAGAGGACAGCTCTTTACCCGGTATCGCTGCTGCATCGACATCCGGCGGTCAAACCATGTCCTTCCTGGAATTCCAGGGCCATTCGCTCAATACCCTTTTAAATCGAAAAATGATTTCAGAGACACCGCGGTTCCTGGTTCTTCTTATTTTCCTGGTCCTGGCATTAGCCAACCACCTGATCTACCGCCGCCTCTATATGAAAATGGCCTCATGGGTTACACTCTTATTTATCCTGTTTTACGGGGGGGTTGCTTTTTTCTTGTTTATCTCTTTCCGGGTATGGGTCCCGATGGGCCACCTGGTTCTTCTCCAATTTGCCTTGTTCTTCATCAGTATCCGCAATAAAAATGTAACCGCAGACCGCGCGTTCCAGACCCTGTTGATGGACTTGAACGCCAAATTGAGGGAGCGGTACTACCCCACCAGTATTTACCTGGTTAAAGAACATTGGAAACAAGTTGTTGCTATGGTGGTTCAAACATTATCCATCAACCGCCTGATTTTCCTGGAACGCCTCCGGGGCGATCACCGATTGAGAGAAGTCGAATCGTACCGCTGCTTGCTTTCGGATATCGATGAACGCCGCAGGGATTACCTTCGCCCACCTTACAGCGACGCCATACAGAATAACGGCCCCATCCTCCTGGAAAAAAACCGCCTATACTTGAAAAGCCCGGAAGAAAATGAAGAACAATACCTCGTTCCCTTGAGCTTTGCCGGGAATATCCTGGGCTTCTGGGGCTTTGGAATCAAAACCGAAAACCGCGTCGCTATTCCAAACTTCTTCCCCCTGGTCCGCGATTACGGGTTTATCATCAGCGAACTTCTCTATAATCGACAGGAAGTCCAGGAACAAGAAAACCGCTCGTTCAGTTTATGGGAAGTCCTGACGCGAGAACGGGAAAAAGAAGCCCATGCGGCTTTGAACCGCACCATCGAACTCCTTAAACACCAATTCGACAACCTCGCCCGCGTTTTCTTTAACCTCGCCACCATGGCCATCGTTTATGACCTTTTCGGACGCGTCCTGGAAGTCAACGAAAAAATGCTGGGGTTCCTCAAATCCGAAGGCTTAGCCCCTTATAACATCTCACTGCTGGATTTCTTCTCCATGTTGACCAAAACCACCATCGATGAGGCCCGCAAAATACTCCGAAGCGTCATCAATGAACGAAAATCACATTCCTTTATCGTCAACCGCGGCAATAAAAACTATATTTTGAGTTTGAAACCCCTGGAATTCAAAGGAGGTTTTCAAACCCGGATCGACCCGGCTCCCTTCGGCATCAACGGCGTCGTGTGCGAATTGAGCGAAACCCCCTCCATGATCCGGCTCCACGAAATCAGGGAAAAACTGGCCGCCCACCTGAACTCATCTCTGCAAGTCGAACTGGACGGACTGGGCGGTATTATCCGGGCACTCGGCAAAGGAGACTTACCCGGGGCCCATCAACGGGAACTGCTGGCTTTAGCGGAGAATCACCTCGATAAAGCCTTCGATTCCATCGAAAACTGCGAAATCTACCTGTCGGAATCCGGCGACGCGGAAGAGTATTCCACCTTCTTCCCCATTAACCCCGAAATCCCACTGCTTCTCGCTATCGATGCCATCGAACCGATCACCCGGAAGAAACGCCTCCGAATCGACATTAACCGCCCGGATTCCATTAAAAACGTCATGGCCCTCCCGGAATACCTCCACCACGTCTTTGTCCATATCTTAACCGTCCTGGCCGGCGACTCCATCGAAAACGGCACGATTACCGTCGATGTCTTCGACGAAGAAAACTGGATCGTGTTTAACTTCCAGGATAAAGGCCCGGGTGTCCCGATGGAACGACTGCAGGAAAAACTCTCCGGCAAAAGCGAAGGCGTCTCTATCGAATGGAGAAACCTCCAGGGCTCTTTCGATTGGGTCCGAACATGGGGCGGAAAAGTCGACAGTTACAGCGAACCCGGCTGCGGTATCCGGTTTACCCTGAAACTATCGACTTATATCTAACCCGACGGAGTACGATGATCGATATATTTCCTCTTCCCCTTTTCCCTGAAGGCGGTTTAACCCAATCCGTCGTGACTACCGTATGGGTAGGATTATTCGTGGTGGCTTTTTTCAATTTGCGGTTGGGGTGGACGCTGTCGGGACTCGTGATCCCCGGCTACATCGTCCCTTTAATGCTGGCTCGCCCATGGTCCGCTGCCGTCATTTTTATCGAAGGCATTCTCACCTACTTCCTCGTATGGCTCTTTTCCGAATACTTCTCTAAGTACGGGAAGTGGAGCAGCCTTTTCGGCAGGGACCGCTTTTTTGCCCTGGTGGTCGCCAGCCTGGCGGTTCGAATCGTAATGGACGGGTGGTTCCTCGGCGAATTGGGAAAATTCCTCAACGACCAATTGGGGATCAATTTCGACTACTCCAATAACCTCCGTAGCTTCGGCTTGATTATCACCGCTTTGATCGCCAACTATTTCTGGAAACCCGGCCTCAAAAAAGGCCTGTTTTCACTGTTGGTAATCACCGGCATATCCCTTCTACTGGTCCGGTATGTGCTGATGGAACTCACCAACTTCAACATCGGGCGAATCGAATATATGTTCGAAGACCTCGGCGCCTTTTTCCTGGCAAGCCCTAAAGCATATATTATTATTGTCATCACCAGCTTTATCGCTTCCCGCATGAACTTGAACTACGGCTGGGAATACAGCGGGATCATGATTCCTTCTTTATTAGCGCTCCAATGGTACCAACCCATCAAACTGGTGGCTACCCTCGTCGAATCCATCATCGTTCTCAGCCTGGCCATCCTGGTGCTGAAACTCCCGATGTTCCGAGAAAAAACCATAGAAGGCGCACGAAAAATCCTGCTCTTCTTCAATATCGCTTTCCTTTATAAATTCATCCTGGGCCATATACTCATTATGGCAGCCCCCCACCTCCGTATCACCGATGCGTACGGCTTCGGTTACTTACTCACTTCCCTCATAGCCATCAAAATGCATGAAAAATCTTTTTTACCCCAGATGGTCCGCTCATTATTCCAGACCTCACTTGCCGCAGTTCTCCTGGCCAGCGGTGTCGGTTTCGGCCTCATCTATTTATCCGACTGGTTGGCCCCCATGCCACCCTACTCGATCAAAGAAGCTATCCCTCCCGGGCAAATTCGGCTTAACCTGGTGGAAAGTATCCGCAAAGAAAAATTAGCCCTCTACCAAAAACGCAGCCCTGAATCCGTTCAAATCCCCTCACCCGCCGAACTCGAACTCTTCGGCACGGGTTTGAACCACCTGGTTCAATATACCCGCGACGGCCACCCCACGGAAGAATTGGAAAAAGCCGTTTATTACTTTTCCCAGGTCAATTACCGCATCGACCGCACCCCGGACGATTACCTTATACTGCGGGAAGCCCGTAATCCCAGGAAAGGTGGGGGCGTTTACGTATTTCGGGAAAAAACAAAAAAAACGGGGCCGACCACTATAAACGAATCGTTCCTGGTTTTTGAAATCCCCGCTCCCCTCGACGAAGGCCCAGTACTCGAAGCAGGCACATGGCTTTTCCGGGAGATGAACGGCTTCGCCCTCGGGGTTGCCGGCAGTTCCAGGAAAACCAACCAGGACAATTCAGCCGATGTGTTGACCAATCCTTATACCTTTTTCCATGTCTTTCACCGCGTCGTCGGCGCCGCCGATACCCTGCAGATTCGCTCCTATACTCCGGAAACCCGCCGCGCCCTGTCGGGCCAATCCAGTCTGCAAAAAAACAAAGAACCCGAGAGCAGCCTCTGGGTGAAACGGCAGTTCCCCCCAGGTTTAAGTCTTGCCTCCCTTAAAAAACTCATTAAAACCTATTCCATCCAGTGGAACGGGTTCCCTATGAAAAACATCCAGCGCCAGTATTCCAATTGGGGCTTCGCCGAACTATTCCTGGACCCCCACGCCTGCCGCAGCGCTATGATCAGTGCTTTAACCCTTAAAAAAACCGCGGCACCTATGGCCGTATTCGAATCGGTGGACAGCTACCTTCGCAAAACTTTACTGGAAACCAAAGGAGAAATCGCGGAAAAAGGGTCCAATAGTTATAAACCCTTTTCTACCCAAGAGTTGATGTTTATCGACATGGAAATACTGACCCCCTTGATGAAACTCATGAAAAATCGCTTCATGGGCAAAGAATTAACAGCAGAAGGGCAAGAAGAACTGAGCGCCCTCAATGCGGCCGCTTCTATCGTGGGTTACCGGCTTGCTCTCTTCCGCCATACGGCCAGCCGAGAAATATTCATAATCATGGAGGAAACCGAAAAAGACAAAAACCGGCGGTTTACCGGGACGTATATCTTTCGCCCGGGTAATGCCAATCCCTTTTTTGTCCAGGTTCCCCGCCCCCTCTTCGAAAAAAACAGTTTCGAATACGGCATATATCTTTTCGACAGCCTGAACGCCACCGTGCTGGCCACAGCCGGCGCACACCCCCACGCCAACCGGGACTTATCTTCAGACCCGATTCGACTTAAAAACAAATCATCCCTGTTCAATTTAGTCACGCAAATTTTTCTCAGGGAGACCGCCACTTACCCCGTGATGGTGGTATCCTGCCGCGCCTTTTCTTTTCACCCCGACCGCCCCGAACCCCAAGCCGATGCTTTCCTCGCTACTTCCGATTGGTCTTCCCCCGACGACAAATTAAGCCCCAACGGACGCCTACTCCTCCAGCGCCTAAAATCCGACGGCCTCACCGTTCTTCCCGTCAACGGCCAACAGGAGACAACCGGTTACGAAGTCGGCATCGCTCCAACCCCTGCATACCTCCCCCTCACGATTAACAAAGAATTCGCCATCCTCTGGCTTTCTCCCGAACTGCGGCGCTTTTTCGGGTTTGAAACCGCTAAACGGATTGAAACCACCCAATTTACTACTTTAGGAATCGAAACCATCGAATCCGACCTCTATGATTTCCTTGAAAAACAAATTAAAACAGGACACCGGGACACCGTAGAAACACTGCCGGAAGATATCCGCGGTACGGTCCTGGAATTTCTTCAAAACCGCGACATCGTACTATTGGAAAACCTGGCGCAAAACGGGAAAGGATACACAGTACGACGCGTGATCGATACGGATTCCCGCCGGCCCTTTTTGGTTTTTCTTCCCCCAGGCAAAGGCATGCCCACTGTCGTCAACCTCACCCCGCGTCTCTCTCAAACCCATGCCATAACCAAACGCGGGCTCGACCGCACCGCGGTCCGCCGGTTCATCGATATGTATACGACCTGGCTCCAATTCGCGGAGGAACCATGAGACGGTATATGCGGTTCTTTGCCCTCCTGGCTTTGCTGATTATTATTCTTTACTATCTCCATCATTTTTTACTGGAATCCGGCGGAGACCTGGCGCGTCTCCAACTGCGACCGGTCAAAACCTATAAGAGCTTCGTCTATGAACTGGAAACACAAAAGTGGATCACCTTTAACTTCTCTTCCACCCCGCTTTTAAAAGTAATCTCCAATGCTTCGATACCGGACGCGGAAATCGCCCGGAAAGGGGATACCTTTAACTATGCGATTCAATACGAGGTTCAAGACTCATCGGGGAACGTGCTGGAAGAAAACGAATACTACCACTATACGAACCTGACCTTATATAAAAGTAAAGGCTCAGCCGCCCCCTTTGCCTCGATGTCGTCCCCGGAACCCTACATCACTGTCCTGGACGGGAAAAATTTTATCATCAATCTTCGCAACCTGGACCGTACTGGAGGGAACAAACCGAAAAAAATCAGGCTGAAACTCAAATTCAAACAAAGCCCGCTGAAAACGATTTACGTCCGTCTGTATCAACTGCAATCATACCCGCGGTATAAACTGAAAACGATGTGGCAGCGTTCTCCCCGGCGTTTCAGGGAAAAAATGGCGGAAGGGAGTATTTACCCGCAGGAATTGATGACGGACAAAGAAAAACAAAACGCGGTATCGAGGAAATGGGATGTGCTGGCACCCACGGGGGTACCGGATCGAGATTTCAACCGTTCTTTCCTCTTCGTTTCGGACCTGCTGGAAATCGAGGCGGTGGATACGCTGGAAACCATCAAGAGTGTATTGCCGGGCGGGATTGTCGTCCATCCGCAGCTCCACGGCATTGTCCCTTTACCCGCCGGCGGCGGCTTGTTCAGGTTCCAAATCGATCCGATGCTTCAAACACCTTTCAAACCGCATGAACCCCCGATCCTCTCGGTCACTCTCTTCAGCGATAAACCGGGTGAAACTCAGACCTTTTCGGTACCGTTGACTCTGGAAAGCCTCACACTGGATAAACAACTGGATGGGGGTCTGCTGGAAATGACCTGCACGCACCCGGTCAGCGTAAAAGTCTACAGGGTGGAGGGAGGCAATACCACGGATATTACGCCTGCGCCTATCCGGCTTCAAACCTACCGTGTCGGTGAGAAAATGCCTTTACAATACACTGTGTTTCACATGAACACGGGTTTAAAAGCGACGCCGTACCGGATCGATCTTCGCCTTATTTTCCCGGGAGAGTCCGTGCCGGTGCCGAAGGTGACGACCCAAAGCAATACTCCGCCCACACCGCCGCAGGGAACATCCCAGGGTAATACTCCGCCTGCTTCACCGGCATCACCGGAGGGAACTTCTCAAAGCAATACCCCGCCGAAATCACCCCAGGTTATTTACCGTTTACTGGATCAAAACAATGCCATCCTTCGCCAGGGAACTCTCGATTTTTCTACGGTTCCTTCCGTGTATGACCGCGTCGATGCCCCCGGTTTCGGTGTTTCCGAGAAAGTATCTTATTATATGGATATTCCGCCGCAAGCCAATCGTCTTCAATTTTTCCGCGGTGCCAATATTCCCCCCGACACCGACGCTTACATATCTGTTTTCAACCGTCCGCCGAACCTGGCCCGCCGCGTTGAAGTTCCCGGCGATTATCAACCTTTTACCCGTCGCCAGCGTGAATACCGCGATTGGTTTTTTAAACCCCCCGACAACCTCGATGAATTAACGGGGCAAAAACAAGCCGCAGAACTGACCATTCAACCTGAACCATCCGATATCGACAGTCGTCTCCTCCAGGGTAAGTACCGTTTCGATCTGTTTCTTCCATTAACCCATCCCCGCCTCCGTTATATCTTCCAGCCCCGCGATACCTTCCTACCCATTACCCCGCAATCCGCTTCCACTTATTTTTCTCCTGTGCCCCTCAACCGCGACCTTACGGTTTTTTTCCAGGACCATTCGACTTCAACCCTGTTCCCCCGCCTTGTCCATTCCAACCCCCGCAGCAAAGCTTCCGCGGATGCGCATCTGTTTCTCGACGGGAAACCCTGGAGAGATATCACCCTTCAGGGTAATGTGGGCGTTACTCCATTACCCTCGATTCCCCCGGGCCCCCATAAATTTCGTGTCGATAGTACCTCTCCCATCGATATCTTCATAGACAAAACCAACCGCCTCCAGTCCTTATATATCCTCCGCCCCGTCATCATTACCGGTTCCATCCCCATCAAGTTCGAATACATCAAAGAAGCCAAAGAAGAGCTCCTCTCTATCCGTGTTTTTAATTTTTTCGGCAGCCTTCAACCGCTTACTCTTGAAGTACGAATCCAGGATTTCCCCCGTTCCACCAAAAAGGATTTCCGCAGTTGGACCATTCCTCAACTCTCTTTTACCGTTACGCCATCAGGCGAAGGAAAAATTCCTGTTATCGGTCTTCCCGGTCGTTATGCCGATAATGGCCGTTTGCTTGCCGTGCCTCTCGGCGAAGACCTCCCGCCCGGGAAGTATTCCATTACCGTTCAAATCAAAAACAATCCGGGTTGCTACCTCTCTTTATCCCGCCTCCTCCCCGGCGATTTCGAAGAACGCCAAATCACTATCCGCAGGGAACAGGAAAACAACCGTGAAAGGTAAATGCAATAGTTTGTCAGAACCCCTTTGTAAAGGGGTTCCGACACCTCCCGAAACTTTTTATAAATTTTATAAGCAAATACGTTTGAGTGGAATTTTTTGACTGTCCCCTTTTTGAATGACGAATGATGAGTGATAAATGATGAATGAAGACATTAACAGCAAAGAAGAGAACCCTATTCCTTCACGTAAAAGCTTTTGGCAATATTGGGGGGTGGATTTTGCGTTCCTTCTTTTCATATTCATTTCCACTTTTGTATTTACTCCCGTTTTACCCATTAACTCCGTATATTCTACAACTTTTAATCATGTTTATAACCCCACTAACCAAAAGCTTTTGGAAGTCCACGTTGCGTGTGGGTTTATTGTAGAACCGTGGTATCGTGCAAAGTTCATGGTATGGTCTGACCTCATTTTTACTACAAGTCTAAATCATGTTTATAACCCCACTAACCAAAAGCTTTTGGAGGTCCAGGAACCTTTTCACGAAAAGGTTCCTGGCCGCCGGAGGCCTATATTAAGGGAGGGCGTCATGCAATACATTATGAGACTTAGGGAGAAAGCGCGGGGGAAAGTTGCGTTTAAAATTCTCACGCCACCGGAGTTTCGCCGGTCTTGCGAGGTATTCCGGCGTTTGCTGGCTGCGTCGTCTTTTTCGTCCGAGTTGAAAGAGGAATTAAATAATACCGGTTTTGAGGTTGTTTCGACTAATTATCAAAACGAGACGTTGTATATAATCATAGAAAAGGAAGGGGCGTATTATGGTGGGGGGTTTTATATAGTTCGATTCGGTTTGCATCCTCAAAAAATCGATACCCCTAATAAAAGCTTTTCCGGGGGTCCAGGGGGCGGCTTTTCTCGAAAAGAGCCCCCTGGTGTAATAACTGCGATTGATTCTCCTGTATTATTGCAGGCTCCGCATGGGGGTGATGATCGTTTTACTGCTGCGATTGTATTGCAGATGTTCCTCGAACAAAAAGTTCATGCTGCGGCGTTTAATACGCTGAGTCGCCGGTCGGGGGATTTGGCTCACACCCCCCAGACGCATTTCCAGGCTTTCACGCTTGCGTTTGCTTCCGTATTTTTGAAAGGCAATATTATCCAGTTACATGGGTTTTCATCCCGGCAGCGAGACACCTCCCCTGGGAAGGTCAGTCATATGATTATCGGGAATGGAACGGCTTCCCCGCCTCCTGTGCTTATCCAGCGGGCTCATTGTCTTTCGAAAGTATTTAACCTTCCTGTTCATGTTTATCCCATGGATACGAAAGAGCTGGGTGGAACGCGAAACTCCCAGGCTGAGGCTTTATATAAAGAGAAATTCCCGGGTTTCATCCATATTGAGATCAATCTTCCGCTGCGGGATCGATTAAACGCGGATGGTTCTTTGCGTGGTTTGTTTTTCCGGTGTTTGGTCGGTTTGTAGGATAGTGCTTTTTGGGGTAGAAAAATGGATCAATGGTTTAATATATGAAAATATAAAGTGCCCCCCATTCCTTTTTCGGCACTTATATTACTAACAAATCAAGGATATTTTGCGTCTTTAGTCAAGAATGAGCGCGTATATTTCTGAGTTTTAACGAAAGAAATTTACAGAATTGCCAGGGTTTTTTCAAAAAAATAATATAAAAATTTCTTTCACTACTTAATCTTAACTTTTTCCAGTATGGCTTTACCCTTGTCTTTTGTTTAGCTATGTGATCGGTTGCTTCAACAGGCACACCATTTTCATCCAAAACCCTTTCCATTCTTTCAAGAAAGAGGTAAACAAAATTTGAAAGAAAAAATACAAACCATGCGCCTAATTTTGATATAGGAACATCTTTAAAAAATGTTTTCATTCTTATCCAGGTATTTTTGGCTGAAAAGATTTCATCTACCATTTTTAAGAAGCCGTCATTTAATTCCTGGACAGTCATTAATTTTGGTTCGAAGCTGACCCCTGTGCCGTTATACATATAAGAGTCATCCGTTAAAATTCTGCCTTCAGCTTTTAAATCATTATAAATCTTGGTAGGTTCAAAAGGTACTAATATATTGGCGTTCACCCAATCGATACCTATAGCATTAATGGCTTTAATGGAATTGTCAAATACATCCTTGGTATCATAATCAAAACCCACAATAAGCCCGGAAGCAACCGCGATGCCGTGCTTGTGGATTTTTTTTACGACATCCCTATATTGGGCAACCCTATTTTGTGGTTTATGAACATCATTAAGACTTTCCTGGTTGAAGGTTTCAAATCCGATGTATACTGCCACACAGCCTGAATCGGCGGCAAGTTTTAATAATTCGTCGTCATAAGCAAATTTGATCGTGACTTGTGCTACCCACCATTTTTTTAAAGGTTTCAACCTCCGAAAAAGCTCTTTGGCATACTCGACATTGCCTATCAGGTTATCATCCCAAAAACCGAGGACTTTATTTTGCAGCCAATTTTTCCCTTTGTGAGATTTTATATCTCTAATCACATCATCGATAGGTCTTGTTCTGAAACCTTTGGTGTATTGTTTCATAAAGCAGAAGTCGCAGGAATGAGGGCAACCGCGGGTCGCAATGATGTTTTGGCTAAAAACAACGTCGTTTTTAATCAAGTCGAAACGGGGAACCGGTAGTTTTAACTCGCAGGATGCACCCTTCGGCCGGTAGTCTTTCTCATTGTATATTTTCTCTTTCTTTAGAAATTCTTTTCCCTTCTTGAAATCTTCGATCAATGCAGGCCATGAATACTCGGCTTCTCCAACAACTATGGCATCTGCATGTTCCTTGCACCGTTCAGGAAATACAGTCACATAAGGTCCTCCCAGGATAACCGTTTTCCCATTATCTTTAAATCTTTTGGCAATCTCAAACGTGTGATTGGCGAAAGGTGAAATGAAACTGATCCCAACGATGTCTGCATCGATATTATAAGTGTTGTCGTCAATAGGTTTAATATGTTCGTAGTGAACCGTGACATCTTCGTCAGGTGTTAAAGCAGCCAGGTTAATCAACGTAGGAAAAGAAAAACCCCGGGCTCTTTTCTTTTTTACCTCATGTATATAATTCGGCTCCCAAGTGGCTAAAAGGTATATTTTCAATTTCATTAACTACTCCTGGATAGATTTCTTAATGAGTGCAGCCATAAATAGAGTTAAAAAAGCTGGTCCTAATAGTGCTTCCATTGCTGCAAACAATCTACTGATACCACATGGGGCAAAATCTCCGTATCCCACTGTGGTAAAAGTGATCACACTAAAATAGAGGCATTTAAAATAATCTTTTGTGATATTTCCATTACAACTTTTTCCAATCCCATTAATTAAATACAGACCTGAAAAAAAGAAAACAGAAAAAAATGACCCGAGAAAAATTTGCCAGGGTTTTTGAAAAACTTTTGAGAAAAACGATAGTATATCCAAAAATATCCTATTAAGCCGTTTTTTCTCCTTCCTTCCACGCGTATAGACTTCCCTTAAGTAAAATTTCTGAGACTCGAGTAAATGGCCTGTATTTCGAAATAAATTCTTAAGTTGAATGTAAGTCTCGTGAGCATTTTCAAAAGACTTGTTTTTCTCGAGAATTATCTTCTCATCGAAAATTGTTTTTGAGTTCACTATACAATTTTTAAAAGCCACAGCAGATAAATTCGTTAAATTAAATCGAGTGCTTCTCAAATCGCAATCAGAAAACAAGCAATCGCATAGATTGGTGCTATCCAAAATTGAACTGGTGAAGCTGCATCCATAGAATTTTGATTGCGTAAAATCGCAAATATTGCTCTCTCCAAAATTCGAATTTGAAAAATCAACATCATATAATTTCGATCTTAAAAAGTAATTCTCTCCAGAAAAAACAATCTCAGAAAAGTCTGATTTTTCAATTTTTGCTCCTTTGAAAGCAAAATTCTCCAGGGTAAGCTTCGTCTCAATGTTTTGATTGGTGGATATAAAAGATACATTTACCAAATCCGACGATTCGAACCTGAAACCGACAAGTTTCGAATTTGAAGTAAATTTAACGTTCACCAATCGTGAGCGTGAGAAATCGACGTGCTCAAGGTGACTGATATCCAGCACTTCTCCTTCAATGGTTATTCCACTCAAATCAAAATATTTTACACCATGAATAGAATACGTATTTAATCTATCTATTTTATTTAAATTTACCCCCATTTTTAATGCTTTGAGTAGTTGTTGATTAGATATCCTATGCTTTCGTTCTTCACTTCTCCGCTTAACCTTTTTATTATTCATAGGGAAGCTATTTTCGCCTTATATAACTCAGTGAGATCGAAATCAGGCTCTTATCAGGCAAAAATTTTAATTTTTCGATATTAGAGTTAATGGAATCGATCAGTTCTTGATTAAAGTGTTCGATGGATTTGTCGAAAAAATCATAATCATAATAATTGCCCCTTTTGACTATTTCAACAACTCTCTTTCCTTTGTTGGTCAAATCGAATGAAAGGTCTAACTCGGATATTAATTCCTCTTTTTCTTTTACTATGTATAAATCATCCAAATACTCACTGATCGGGTAGCCATTCCTGTTTTTAAAATCATCAAACGAGTTATCGGGAAAGTAGTGCTTTTTCCTTAACCCATAAAAATTAATTGCAATCAATGAGTTGATCTCCAGCTTGTTGTAAACAGCTTGTGGGTTTTCCAACATCCACAGGTACAAGTTAATTAAAAAAAACAGTTGATTAAATGTAACAGGGTTTTTAACGCTAATAGGATTGGGTATTGGGAGGGGTTTTCTAAATAATTCTTTTAGCTTCTTCATCAATCTCATAAAATTACCTCCCCATCAAGCGTCCAGATTTTTTAATTCAAATTCTCTTTCCAATTCTTTAATTCCTTTTTCAACTTCTTTCAAAAGTTCATCCATATTTAGGTTTTGTTTTAGAAAAAACCGGGTACCTCCGTATGAACCTGTATCGAAGGCTGTATTGGGGATTTCAGATGCTGCAGTGTTACCTGTGATAACATACACTTTTGAGAATTGGAATTCAGTTTTAATCTTTTTTAGCACTCCGATGCCATTTTCTCCAGGCATCAATACATCCAATAAAACAACCAACAGGGCATTTTTGTCCTTTTCTTTCAATTTCTTAATAAAATCAAGGGCTTCCGAACTTGATCGAGCTTCTGAAATTTCATACTTAGTTGGTTCTAGCGATCTCTTCCAAGTAATGATGGCTATTGGATCATCATCGACCAAAAGCAAATTTACTTTTTTCATGGGTTTACTCCTTGTTCATCAGATTGGGAAATTTGATTATAACTTTTGTTCCCAAATTGGGGATAGAATCTATAGTGAGATTTCCTTTTATTTCTTTAAGAAAGTTTTTAACGATGGTCAGACCAAGCCCTGTACCAGTCCCAGTGGGTTTTGTAGTATAATATGGTTTTTCCACTTTTTTTAACTCTCTTTTTGGAATTCCTTTCCCATTATCTTTGATCTCGATGACAACATTGGCACCGAGTTTCCAGGAAATATCTACCCTGGCCCCCCTGGAAGGAGACGCATCCACAGCATTTTCTATTAAGTTCCGCAAAATAATATTCATCTGGTCCGCATCGATCAGGACTTGAGCTTCGTTTTCATCCGGGCATACATTGTATTCAATTTGTTTTCCTTTAGTGCCTAACTTTATTGCTTCCAAAACGTCGGATACCACTGTCTTCAAAGATGCAGGAGCCAGGTTTGTCCTGAAAAGGCCGGCTCTCTTTTTTAAATCTGTAGCAAGCCTGGCAAGTTTATCCACCTGGGCTTCTACTTCTTTAAATTCTGTTAAGTAATCCCGGCAAAGCTGTTTTGATAAGCCTTTCGATTCATCGGCTATGTAATTGCTAAAATCTTTGCTCAATCGACGAAAGGTGTCTCTCACAGCCATCAAGGGTGTACCCATTTCATGCGAGAATGTCATATTTACTCGTGAATTAATATTTGAAATAAAGGCATTCGAATAGGCACGCAACGTCTCTTCCCTTGCACTGAAGACCTCTCCGAAGAGGACAAAAATAATAGCGAAAAAAGCTGAAAAATTCGAATAGGCCATAACCGGGAAAGAATGAGGCCAATTATATCTTTTCACTCCCTGGTAAATCAAAAAACCGATGGAGGTCAACGCAAGGAGAGAAAAAGTTTTAATGTATTTTACCGTCGGTTTTTTATCCAAAAGTCCTGTCATAAACAAGCTAAAACCCTTTATTTTTTCATCTTTCCATTCCGGTTTATCGAACCAGGTTACCCGGACAATATAGGCAATTATCATCGATATAGCTAATATCAGAGCGAAGGTCCACAGAATTGGAAAAACACCAAAATCAAAAAATAGGTTTAATTTATCGCTGAATTCGCCGATATAGGGCACAGTCGAATATTTAAGGGGTATTTCCCGGGCTTTAAAAAAGAGACCTTTGTTTGAAGAGGCAATTAAATCGATAAGGTTTGCGATCCATACTATTGCTGCTAAGCCCCACATCGGCCACCAGATAACACGCGTTCTCTTTTTCCATTGAGGTAAAATTTTACTTTTTGGGTCCTGGATTTCTTTATAGCTGCCAATGGTTAGGGTTAGAACTACGTTTAAAAATATTGGGATAGTGGGGATTCCGAACAAATACGATAACCGGTAAAAGAACAGGGATTTCTGCGGATCAAGGGGTACCGTTAAAACATAATAGGTAAAAAGCTGGTAAAGGCCGATTAATAGCAGTAATAACGAGAGATTCCAGTATAGGTTTAATTTTTTTATCGAAGATACCTCGATTCGCCTCTCGATCAGGTACATAACAAGAAAAATGAAAAAAGCCGAAATCAAACACGAGCTACTAATTAAAGAAGCCGAATGAACATTTTTACTCAGCAATTCTGTCAAATTACCCCTCCGATAAAAAATTTTCTAGGCTTCCGCCACTTGCACATGCACTGGCAGAAAAAAAAATCCACGTTTTTCGATTTTTGACAGTCATCAAAAGCTTCAAATTCAAACTTAATAATATAGCATAGCAGAAAAAAAAATTTTTTCAAGTTTTTTTTTCAAATTTCAAATAAAAAAAGATTTCTTTTCAAACGCAAGGCATAACCTTTTTGTTCCATGTGTCGAGCCACATTTTTTTTAAAACCGGGAAAAAATGCCCGGCAATCAAAAAAATATTTTTTCCCTGGCGCTCAAAACGAAAACACGTTTGAGGTTTTCAATAGGAGAAAAAGGTATCGGTGCTTTTCAAAAAAGTGGCCGAATCCGGTAAAAAGAGGAATTTGGGAAGTTGAGATGAATTTGTCTTTCAAACTACGGGCATGACGTCGGGATAAGGTCCTATAAACCGTTCTCCATCGAAATGAATAATGTGATCAGGCTCTTCTGCAATCCACACTTCTGTTTCCCAGGAAATTTGACCCCCAAATTTAAGGAATATGGGATGAGGTGGCCAATAATCAAGAAGTGGTGATTATTAAAAGAAGAGGAGTTGAAAACGCGGCACTGATTTCCGCTTCAGAGTTGGCAGGACTGCTGGAAACCAGTCACCTGCCGATATCTCCTAAAAACGCGGAACGCCTGCTATCTGCTTTTGAAAAAGCCATGAAAAAGGAAGGAACTCCTCAATCGATAGATGATTTGAAAAAAGAGGTCGGCCTTACTGATTCTTAAAAATGGAATATTTATACTGGAATCTTTCAATTTACGGATGAAAATTGGAAGATTAAGGATAAAATCTTCCTGCCTAAGGATGAAAATTGGAAAGTTAATACTAAAATCTTCCTTACTAAGGATAAAATCTTCCTGGATAAGGATAAAAATTGGAAAGTTAATACTAGAATATTCCTTACTTCGGATAAAATCTTCCTTATCGTGGATAAAATCTTCCTTACTGAGACATATTTTTTTTCTTTTTACCGTAAAAAGCGAAACCCTACGCCTCGTTTTACGTATATACCATTTTAAATTTAAAAATGGAGCGTTAGCATGACCCAAATTAATCCAAAAACCTTCCAGGGAATTGGAGGAAGGTTAAAAAAAATACGCAAAAAGCTTGATTATTCACTCCCCCAAATGGCCGGAGCATTGGGACTCAGCTATGAAGGCTATTATAAAAACGAAAGCAACAATGCATCCCCAGGCGCCGCCACACTGCACCGCCTGCTGCAGAATTTCGATATATCGATGGATTGGTTACTATTCGAAAAGGGGCCGATGCTTTTCAAGGATAAACCGCAGCCATTTGAAACATTGTTGGGCAACGCAACCCAATCTCCCGAACTGGTCGAATTATTGACCGCCATGGAACAGAACCCCCAATTGAAACATGAGATACTGGCTTATTTTTATAAGTTTAAATCCGAAAAAAAATCGGAAGAGTAACAGGCTGGCAATTGTTAATTTTCCTGTATCATTTTTTTTACTTGCTCGATAAACTTCACGGCATTCGCAAAGTCATTCGAAACCTCTTCATGGGTAAAATTTACATAATCATCATAATCGGCTTTTTGACGCTTTTCAAAAGCCACGGAATAAGTCTGCCCAAATTCGATATTTACAGTTTTTGTTTTCAAAAACATCTGATTAAACCATCCCCGCAATGTACTATGTTTTGAGGTTGAAAAATCGAATTTCGAGGCTAATGCCTAAACGATATAGAATATAGCATAGTATATCCTGTTTTCTGCCAGGAAAAGCGAGTCACCACATTCTTGACTGTCCCCTTTTTTGCTTTTTTGGCACCACATTCTTGACTGTCCCTAATGCCACTAAGAAGTGGCTAAATTTTTTTTATATTTATGTCTGTTCGCTGTTTCCGTGAATTCACCTCGTGGTTTGCTCAATAGCTGGTAATT